>Ga0265296_1005348_pt1 | contig 10610 bp, 11 predicted proteins | sample MunlanPumphouse1_FD_189073 | JGI IMG/M metagenome (GOLD analysis project Ga0265296, IMG submission 189073) | Groundwater microbial communities from a municipal landfill in Southern Ontario, Canada - Pumphouse #1 | ecosystem: Environmental > Aquatic > Deep subsurface > Groundwater | place...
TTCGGGACGGCGCTAGAGTTCTTCCTTTTGATTCAAAATACAAGGTTTATATCATAGATGAAGTACATATGCTCTCAAAAGACGCTTGGGGCGCATTGCTTAAGACCTTAGAAGAGCCACCAAAGCATGTTATTTTTATTTTAGCTACTACTGAAGTTCATAAAGTACCAGAAACCATTGTATCTCGTTGTCAGGTTTTTGTTTTTAGAAAGGCTTCCGATATTGCCTCGAAAAATATGATTTTAGAAATTGCCAAGAAAGAAGGCTTTGAATTAGACGCCGGTTCGGCAGAGTTGATGGCAATTTTAGGAGATGGCTCATTCCGTGATGCATTAGGTACACTTCAAAAAGTTTTAAATTTTTCTGTTAATTCAAAAGGAGAAAAGATAAAAAAAATAACTAGAGAAGATGTAGAAAAAATAACTGGCGCGCCAAAAAGTGTTTTGGTAGATAATTTTATTTCCGCTATCGCTTCAAAAAATTTGGAAAAAGGAATTTTAGCTGTCAAAAAAGCAGCAGCTGAAAATCTAGATATGAAACTCTACACTAAACTTATTATCCAAAAATTTCGTATGGCAGTGATTTTAAAATATGCGCCAAAACTAGAAAAAGACCTGCCTACCGGACAGGCAGGAATGGCAGGGGATTTAAGTGAAGAAGATTTAGAATTTTTGAAAGGATTAGTAAAAGAAGACCATGATGGACTGCTTCGTTCAAAAGCACTTTCAATTCTGCTTGAGGCTTACAGCGACATCGATAAAGCATTTATTTCCGAACTTCCACTCGAACTCGCTTTAGTTAAAATTCTCACAAAAGAATAATTATTCTATAGTTTTAGCGACTTTTAAGACATTACCAAAAAGAATAGCAATAGTCATAGGACCTACGCCTCCCGGAACAGGAGAAACAAAACCAGCTACACCTTTGACTGATTCTAAATCAACATCTCCTACAATTCCAGAATTCAATTCAGAAGTTCCAGCATCTATGATTACTACTCCATTTTTTATCATATCGCCTTTTATATATTGTCCTTTTCCTATTCCCGAAATTATGACGTGAGCCTCTTTTAAAATCTTTTCTTTTTCTTCTGTTCTGCTAGAAATAATTTCTGGATTTAAACCACGAAAATGAAGTAAAGCAGAAACTGGTTTGCCTACTAATTTCCCTTGACCTAAGACAACTATTTTTTTATTTTTTAAATCTAAATCAAGAGAATCTAGAAGATACATACAAGCCAAGGCAGCTGGAAAACCTAAATGCAAATCTCCTTCATAAAATTTTTCACTAGCAACACTACTCAAACAATCTACATCCAAGCGTGAATCTACCGCATTGAGGATTTCTTCTTGATTTAAATGTTCTGGCAAAGGAAGTTGAACAATAATTCCACACATATTTTGAATTTTATTTAAAACTTTTATTTCTTTTACTAAATCTTCTGTTGTTATACTGGCAGGGAAGAAGGCTTCATAAAAACGAATTCCAATTTCTTCTGCTGTATGTTTTTTCATATTTACATACTGACGAGAGACAGGGTCGTCTCCAACGAGCACATCACAAAAAACCGGCTGAAAAGGCAAAGAATTTATTTCCTTTTTTATTTCATCCAGAATTTCTCTATTTATTTTTTTCCCGTCAATTATTGTTGTCATTAATCTTTATAATACCACATTATTCCCGCTTTTAAAATCTACATAAATAGTTGTATAAAACATAGATAAGGTGCTATAATACCAATGTCCTACCTATGATTAAAAAAATAGAAGAAAAAGAGAAAGCTATAAAATTACGCAAACAAGGGAAAACCTATTCTGAGATTTTATCTATTGTCCCTGTGGCAAAATCAACTTTAGCTATTTGGTTGCAGTCTGTTAATTTGTCTAAAAAAGAAAAACAAGAATTCACTATTGCAAAAAGATTGGCATCAATTCGTGGAGGGCAAGCAAAAAAGAAACAAAGGATTGAAAAACAAAATAAATTATTTTTAGAAGCAAAATCTAGTATAAAAACTCTATCTAGATATGAATTTTTCCTAATAGGTGTTTGTCTTTATTGGGCTGAAGGTACAAAAGAAAAAGAATATCACCCAGGGTCTGGAGTTGCCTTCTCTAATATGGATCCGAAAATGATAATCCTCTTCTTGAAATGGCTTGATAAAATATGCAAAATTCCAAAAGATATGATAGGATTTGAAATAATGGTTCATGAGAGCCATCAAGAAAGATTAGATGAAGTAAGGCGATTTTGGTCTAAAACAACAGGTTTTCCAATCAGTAGTTTTTCTCAGGTTTATCTTAAAAGAACAAAAATTAAGAAAACTAATAGAAGAAATGTTGGTGAAAAATATAATGGAGTATTAAAGATTAAAGTCAAAAAGAGCTCAAATCTAGTAAGAAAAATAGCTAGTTGGTCGGAATCAATTTTTGAAGAAGTTTTGAAAATAAAGATAAAGTAATATATTGAGGGGTCGTCTAACGGTAGGACACGGGACTTTGAATCCCGGTATGAAGGTTCGATCCCTTCCCCCTCAGCAAATAAATTTATGGAAAAGATTACACATCAGGGGAAAATAATAGAAGTAGTTCAAAAAGAAGTTGAGCATAATGGAAAAATTCAAATTTTTGAATTTGCTCGTCGCTCTCCTGGAACGCGTTTGATTATTCCAAAAGGAGATAAAATTCTTCTATCAAAAGAATGGAGACATGAAATAGGAGGTTATGATTATCGTTTGCCAGGAGGAAAAGTATATGACACCTTGGAAGAATATAATAAAGCTTTAGAAAAAAATATTGATATAAGTGAATCAGCAAAAAATGCAGCCATAAAAGAAGCACGGGAGGAAGTTGGCATTGAAGTAAAAGATATCTCTTTTTTTCATAAATCAGTCTGCGGCGCAACAGTAGTATGGGATTTGTTTTATTTTATTGTGAATGATTTTAAAGAAGTTTCTCAAGAATTAGGAGATGGCGAAGATATAACAATTGAATTAGTCGATCGCAATAAAGTAAAAGAAATGTGTCTAAACGGAGCAATAAGTGAAGAACGCAGTGCTCTTGTTTTAATGCAGTATTTAAATAATTAAAAAAATCATTAGCATAAAATTTATGAAACTTAAAATTTTATCATGGAATATATGGTGTGGAACTTATTTAGATGAAGTAATTAAATTTTTAAAAACTGCTAATGCTGATATTATTGCTCTGCAAGAAGTAGTAGAAGACGAAAGAGGAAATTTAGTAGAAATTATTGCAAAAGAATTAGGTTATGAATATGTTCATGCGATTGGTATGAATATGCCAGTAAGATTTCTTCCCAAATATGAAAAAGATGACAAAAGAACTATAAAATTTGGCACTGCGATTTTGAGTAAATACAAAATTATAGATAGTAGAATATATGAATTGGTTGATGAAAATAAACGACTAGTCATAGGAACTGATATCAAGATTAGAAATGAGACTTTGCATATTTTTAGTATTCATCTTAAACATACTCATCAAAAATCATTAGAAATACAAGATGCAGAAACTGAGAATTTATTAAGACTTCTGCCTGAGAAAAATACCGTTGTGATGGGTGATTTTAATGCATTACCTGAAAGTACTGTAATTGAAACAATGAGTCAGGTGTTGAAAAATGCTGGGGAAAATTCTACTACTCCCACATGGTCGGTGTATAAAGACGGATGTACTTGTATTACTAAAGATGGAGAAATTATATATCAATTAGATTATATATTTACGAGTAAAGATATAAAAACAAATTCATTTAAGGTTTATGAGTCAAAAGCTTCTGATCATCTACCTATTTCAGCAATGATAGAGATTTGATATAATCTTTTTATGAAGATTAAAGTAATTATTTTTGACGGAGTTGGTTTAATAACACACCAAGAACCACTCAGTATAGGTTTAGTAAGAGATTATGGATTTTCCATGGAAAAAATGCTCCCATTTTTTACTGGACCTTTACAAGAATGTGTGGCAGGTAAGGCTGATTTGAAAGAAATTTTTCCTCCATATCTAAATAATTGGGGTTGGGATAAGGGAGTAGATGTCATGCTAGATTATTGGTTTAGCAGAGACCATAAAATAGATACAGAAATGGTTTCATATATAGATGATTTAAAAAATAAAGGAATAATGTGTTTGCTTGCCACTAATAATGAAAAATATCGTTTTGCCTACATGTTAGATAAAATGAATTTTAGTACAATCTTTCATAAAGCATATTGTTCTGCACATTTTGGTTGCAAAAAGCCAAATCAAGAATTCTATCAAAAAATCTTTGACGATTTAGAAGATATAAAGAAAGAAGAAATATTATTTTGGGATGATAAACACGAAAATGTAAAAGGAGCAAAAACTTTTGGTATTCAAGCAGAACTTTACACTACTTTTGATGATTTTAAAGAAAAAATGAAGCAATATAATTTATGAATGACATACCCGAATTTGGAATTAAAAGAGAAAATGAAGAGAGAAGAGATGGCGGATGCGCGGTTGTTTTTGACCCTGCTAGCCAAAAGTATGCAGTAAATAAATTAATTGATTATGATAGATTTGGATTTTTCTCTGGAGGGGTAGAAGATGGTGAAAATATGCAAGAGGGAATATTAAGAGAGGTCACCGAAGAGAGTGGTTTGTATGATTTCTTATATGTTGAAAAAACGGGAGAAGCTTTATGTCATTTTTATGCTAGTCTAAAAAAATTGAATCGTTTTGCACATGCCACTTGTCTTCTTGTAATACTTAAAAGTACTGATTTAAAACCTACTAAATTAGAAGAACATGAGAAATTTGAATTAGCCTGGGTAACGGCAGAAGAAATGTTATTAGATTTAAATAAAAATAACGAAGACAAGAATCGTGACCACTGGATTTACTTTTTCAAAAAATCTGTAAATCGAGCCATTGAACTTGGATATGACACAACAAGTCAAAAGATGTAGTATAATTAACATATGATTCGAAACGTAAATAAAGAACATAGGGAAAAATTGAGCGTGCTTGATAAAATAGCGCTTGCTATAACTAAAATGGTTGGCACTATGTGGTGCGCTATTCTTTTTTCTGTTATTGCTTTAATAGGTCTGCCAGCTGCGTTAAATAACGGAACAGAAGATACAATTACTTGGATCGTGCAGACTTTTTTACAATTAGTATTATTATCTGTAATTTTAGCCGGACAAAATCTTCAAAATAGGCATTCGGAACTTCGAGCTGATGCTGATTATGAAAATAATATTAATGTAAAAAAAGACGCAGAGATAATAATGAAACGCTTAGATGATTTAGAAAAGAAAATAGACTCATTAAAATAACTAAAAATTCTAGATTGGATAAAAAGTAAATTCATTGTAAAATATAAAAATAAAACATCAACGATACTCGAATCTAACGATAGCGGAATTCGAGTATCAACAAAAATCAAAGAAACGTTAGTATATCATATATGATAAGTTAAGGAAATAACATGGAATACAAGAACGAAATCAAAAATTGCCAGAACCCCGAACGAAAGCAAAACTTCATACGGGGCAGGCTGTAAAAAAGTTATGGAGTATAAACCACAAAATGTGATATGCCAGAACTGTAAGACTCAATTTACGATAGAGCCAGAAGATTTTAAATTTTATGAAAAAATGAAAGTACCTGCACCGACTTTTTGTCCGGAGTGTAGAAGACAAAGACGTCTTTCTTGGAGAAATGAAAAAACATTATATAAACGTACCTGTGATTTATGCAAAAATAAGTTTATATCTATGTATCACACAAATGTTGTTTTCCCGGTATATTGCAGAGAGTGCTGGTATTCCGATAAATGGGATATAACAAAATATAGTAAAGAATACGATTTTTCAAAATCTTTTTTTCAACAATTTAAGGAACTCTCTGCCATTGTTCCGCGAGTGGGCATATGGCAAAGAAATGTAATAAATTGTCCTTATTCAAATATGTGTGCGGAATCCAAAAATGTGTATCTTTCCATATCGGTTATTCTAGGTTCAGAAAATGTTTTTTATTCCAGAACAGTTGATAAATCATTAAATATCTTCGATAGTTTTAATATAAGAGAATGTGAAAATTGCTATGAAAATATCGAGGTTGAAAAAAACTACAATTCTCAGCATCTTCTACTGTCAAAGAATTGCATTGATTCTTATTTTTTGGTTGATTGCGTGAATTGTAGTAATTGCATTCTTTCATATAATTTACGGAATAAAAAATTTTGCATAAGAAATAAACAATATTCGGAAGAGAACTATTTAAAAGAACTTGAAAAATTAAATTTGGGAAATAGAAAATTCAGAGAAGTCGCGATTAAAGGGTTTTCTGATATCTGTAAAAAAGCCATTTATCGTTACACCAACACTTTCAAATCCTTAAACTCTATAGGAAATAATTTATTAAATGTAAAAAATTGTGTTGAATGTTTTGACGTATACGACAGTGAAAATTGCAAATATTCCTACAGAACTATCTCTATAAAAGATTGTATGGACACTGATCTGGCTTTAACTTCAGAACTTATGTATGAATACAACACCGGCGCCAAGAATGATTCTAATGTTAAATTTTCATTTTCAGCGATAGAACAAGTGCGTAATTCAGAATATACGGATTCATGTATGTCTTGTTCCAATATATTTGGATGTATCTCTCTTCGTAATAAAGATTATGCCATTTTAAATAAAACGTATTCAAAAGAAGAATACGAAAGTTTAGTAGAAAAAATCAAGAAACATATGAATGATATGCCATATATTGATAAAAAAGAAAGGATATACAAATATGGAGAATATTTCCCTATAGAACTTTCTCGGTTCGCATATAATGAAACAGCATCGCAAGATTATTTTCCACTCACGAAAGAACAAATAATAGAAGAAGGATATAACTGGTTTGAACCAGAAATAAAACATTATGAAATTACAATCAAGGGGACAGATATTCCTGAAGACATAAAAGAAGTGGATGAGAAAATTCTTAGCGAGGTTCTAGGCTGTATTCATGAAGAAAAATGTCAACATCAATGTCTTAAAGTTTTTCGTATAACAAAAGATGAATTACAATTTTATAAGAAATATAATATCCCGATTCCAAATATATGTTCAAATTGCAGACATTATAATAAATTTGCAAAACTTTTACCCCTTAAACTCTGGCACCGAAGGTGCATGAAAGAGGGATGCCAGAATGAATTTGAGACCAGTTATGCCCCAGACAGGCCGGAGATTGTATATTGTGAAAGGTGTTATCAACAGGAGGTGTATTAGTGTATAATAGAAATATGACTTTCAAAAAGATTGGAATTGTTTTATTTCTGATATTTTCCTTAATACCGATACAGAAACTATTGGCGCAGGTTACTAGCGTTGGTTTTGTACCTGGGAATATTTGGTATTCAAAAAGCCCGTTTGAAGAAGGGGATAAGGTTAAAATCTATACTTTTGTTTTTAATTCTGATTCTAGAGAATTTTCTGGAACTGTAGTTTTTTTTGATAAAACTGTTTTATTGGGTAAAAAAGAATTTACTATTGCTGGAAAAACAGCCAATGATATCTCTATTGATTGGACTGTGACGGCCGGAGATCATACAGTTTTTGCTAAAATCGAAGATGCAAAATTTTTGTTGACAAATGGAAAATATGAACAAATTTATATTGCTGAAAATGAAACAGAAAAAAGTTTAACTACTGTCCCTAAAAAAATAATTCCAAAATCAGACACCAGTTTTGATTCAAATTCTGATACAAATAATATTAGTACTTCTGTTTCAGACATAACCAAAACAATTCAAGAAAATACTCCGGATTTCATCACAAAACCGATAATTTCTTCTGTAAATAGTTTGGAGGCATTTCGAGAAAATTTAAATACTACTTCTAACAATAAAAAAGAAGAATTAAAAAAAGAAATTGAAACTTTAAACGATGTTGATTTAAAAATCGGAATATCCAAAGGAAACTTAACTGCCAAATCTGAAACAAGTCCGCTTTTGAAACCATTTAAATATGTGGAAATATTTTTCCTTTCTATTTTTTCATTTGTATTAAGTAATAAAATATTATTTTATGGTATTTCAGCAATTATAATTTTCTTTCTTTTACGTTTTATCTGGAAGAAAATATTTTAAAATATGATACAGAGAATTCTAGCTTCTTTAATACTATTACTATCTATCCTTTTTATGCCATTTTGGGTCTCTGTCATCCTAGCCTTAGCGGGTATGGCTTATTTTTCTTTCTTTTGGGAAGCCGTGGTTTTATTTCTTCTTTCAGATTTATTGTATGGAGTAAGTGAAACAAGATTCCTTAATATATTCTTTATTTCTTTTTTAGTTTCTCTTTTGGTTTTAATATTGGTAGAATTGATAAAAAAGAAACTCAGAGTTTCAAAATAAAAAATATAATTTATCCCGTACTAAATTTTTGATTACGGGGCATAAAGATAAAGATTATTAATTAAAATTTTAGTATCGGGATGATTAGAAAAATACTTTCAAAACAGAAAATCAAAAATGCTAATTTTTTTGTGGAACCCGACGAGATTTTTCTCGATTCAAAAAATTTGCAAAATTTTGACCGCCAACAATTCGAGGGCCGAATAGAAAAACCAATTTCTAAAAAAACTATCATTTTTGTTGGCTTTTTTTTCTTATTTTTTTTAGGAGTATTTTTTGTTAGACTAGGTTATCTACAAATACAAAAAGGTGAAACATATTTAAACAGAAGTCAAAATAATGTTTTGGAAAAACAAATTATTTTCAGCGATAGGGGAATCATTTATGACAGAAATAAAGTGGAACTTGCTTGGAATAAAAAAGTGGCGGACCTGCCAACAACTGTTCGTACATATTTGGCCCCCGGATTTTCTCATCTTTTGGGCTATGTTAGTTATCCAATGCAAGATAAATCTGGAAATTACTGGCAGAGTGAATTTATAGGAAAAGACGGCCTTGAAAAACAATATAACGATTCATTGAAAGGCGAAAATGGTTCAAAAATAGTAGAAGTGGATGTATATAAAGTAATTCATTCAGAAAATATTGTAAATGCTCCAAAACGTGGGGCTGATTTGATAACTACTATTGATTCACGTATTCAAAAAGAATTGTATGAATTAATCAAAAATCTATCCCAGAGTAACTCATTTTCAGGTGGAGCAGGAATTTTAATGAATGCGCAAAACGGAGAAGTTCTGTCTGCTGTCAGTTTTCCAGAATATGACTCAGAAATTCTTTCACAAGGAAAGGATGCGGAAAAAATTCAAAACTATCTAAATGATAAAAGAAAAGTTTTTTTAGATAGAACTATTTCCGGTTTATATACTCCGGGTTCTATCGTTAAACCATTTTTTGCTATCGGAGCATTAACTGAAGGAGTAATTGATCAATATAAAAAAATATTATCTACCGGCTCTATTTCCATTCCAAATCCATATTTTCCAGATCAAGAGACTATTTTCAAAGATTGGAAAGCGCATGGATGGACAAATATGCAAGAAGCTATCGCTGTGTCTAGCGACGTTTATTTTTATGAAATTGGCGGAGGATTTCAAGACCAAAAAGGATTAGGTATAGTAAATATTGAAAAATACGCTAAACTTTTTGGCATCGGAGAAAAAACCGGAGTTGATTTGCCAGATGAGAAAGGAGGTGTAATTCCAAGTCCTTTATGGAAAATAAAAAACTTTAAAGGCGAACCGTGGAGAATTGGAGACACCTATCATACGATTATCGGACAATATGGATTTCAAGTTACTCCTATGGAAATGACTCGAGCAGTTTCAGCTATAGCAAATTACGGATCACTAGTCACTCCGCATTATATTCTAGGAGATGTTGAAAAAGAAAAAATAATCACAAAGATAGATTTAAAAAAAGAATATTTTGATGTGGTGCATGAAGGAATGAGACAAAGTGTCTTAGTGGGAACTTCTGTTTTATTAAATGTACCTTACGTGCAAGTGGCCTCCAAAACCGGTACCGCCCAGGTTGGAGTAAATAAAAATAAAGTAAATTCTTGGATTATCGGTTTTTTCCCATATGAAAACCCAAAATACGCATTTACTATTATGATGGAGTCTGGTCCTTCTTCTGGTGGTGTAGGTGCCTCCTCTATAATGCGCCAACTATTAGATTGGATGTCAATAAATACTCCGGAATATTTTGTGCTATAATATGAGGATGAGCAAAGTAAAAATAATTTTTGTTTTGGGTATTTGGGTAGCAATATTATCATATTTAGGTTTTCCTCTTTCTTTAAAAAATGTGTTGTTTTTAATTACCGGTGTAGGAATTATGTATCTTAGTTATCTATTATATAGAGATCTAAAAGTAGGGGAGACAGGTGAAAAGACTTTTGATAATTTTTCTGAAAATGGTAATTTTAATGAACAGAAAGTAGAATCACAGGAAAAGACAGAATCAAATGAAAAAGAAATTTAATAATCCGATGTTAAATTCTATATTAGATTATTTTAAAACAAGACGTGCTGCGGCCACTATTTTGTTAGTAGGTATTTTTTTTGGTTTTGGCATCTATGTAGGTTTTAATAATAGACCAGAAATAGATAAAATTGTCAATATATCAGGCAAAGAAA
>Ga0265296_1005349_pt1 | contig 10610 bp, 6 predicted proteins | sample MunlanPumphouse1_FD_189073 | JGI IMG/M metagenome (GOLD analysis project Ga0265296, IMG submission 189073) | Groundwater microbial communities from a municipal landfill in Southern Ontario, Canada - Pumphouse #1 | ecosystem: Environmental > Aquatic > Deep subsurface > Groundwater | place: Canada...
AAAGTTTGGAACTACGTTGAGGAGTCCCTCCGATAAATTAAGAGTACGGATTGTAGAATATTCCCCGAACCATTTCGGGGTTTTTTATTGCCCCTCCCTTCTCTAATTCGCGCGAATAGGCGAATAGTTGTTGTTAGACATATTATGGATAAAATGATAAGATATGAACGATATTTACAATATTTCCTCCTCCTTTGACAAAGAGGGACTTGCCCCGCCTCCCACAAGAGGCGGGGTGAAAGGGGGATTTTTTTCCTCCCCTTTATAAGGGGAGGCGAGGAGGGGTCACATCAGATGAATATCATATTCACTAAGGCGACCACCCCCAACCCCTCCTTAGTTAAGGAGGGGGGTTACGAGTTATGAAACAAATCAAGCAAAAAATCCATCGGGCGATTGCCGCGATTTTGCCGAAAGGTATGGAATTTAATTTAACCGTCCCGCCCAATCCGGAGCTGGGCGATTTGTCGTTGCCGTGTTTTTCGCCGGCCGGGATGCTGCAAAAATCACCGCTGGAAGTCGCCAAGCATCTGGCCGCCGAATTAAATAAAAACGCCGGCCTGAAATCATTTATAGAAAAGATTGCCGCCTCCGGTCCGTATCTTAATTTTTATCTCCGCGCCGAGGTATTGGCCGGGCAGGTTCTGGAGGAAATCTTGTCCCGATACCAATCGGGATCCGCCTCTGGCGGAAAGAAAAAAGAAAAATACGGGAACGCTGGTTTTGGAAAAAATAAACGGGTGATGGTGGAATATGTTTCACCGAACAGCAATAAGCCGCTCCACTTGGGACATATCAGAAACGCGCTTTTGGGAGAGTCTATTTCCAATATCCTGGAGTCGCAGGGATACGAGGTTATTCGCGCCGCTCTGGTTAACGACCGCGGCGTGCATATTTGCAAATCAATGCTGGCTTACAAGCTTTGGGGCAAAAACGACTCCCCGGAAAAATCCGGAATAAAACCCGACCATTTTGTCGTCAAATATTACGCGATGTTCGGCGCGCGCGCCAAACAAAATCCGGAGTTGGAGGGTGAGGCGCGGGAAACACTGAAGCTTTGGGAGGCAGGCGACAAGGCAACTATCGCGCTTTGGAAAAAAATGAATGCTTGGGTTTATGCGGGCTGGAAGTCTACCTATAAAACTTTGGGCGTGAAATTTAAAACATTAGATTTTGAAAGCAAAATTTACAAAAAAGGAAAAGAAGTAATTTACCGCGGAGCCAAAGCCGGGGTATTTGTCCGCGATGAAAAAGAAAATTATGTCGCGAGGTTTCCGAATCTTCCCGACAAGGTGGTTTTGCGCGCCGATGGCACGGCGGTCTATGCCACCACCGATTTATATCTCGCCGAAGAGCGGTTTAAAAAATACGGCCTTGATAAGCTGATTTACGTGGTCGGTTCGGAGCAGGATTTGCATTTCAGGCAACTTTTTGAAATTTTCAGGCAGCTCAAATTTTCGTGGGCGGATCGCGTCCGTCATTTAAATTATTCCCTGATTCTTTTGCCCGAAGGGCGGCTTAAATCGCGCGAGGGAGTTAAGGTTGATGCCGATGAACTCGCGGAAAAACTCACGGATTTGGCCGAAGAAGAGATCCGAAGCCGCTATGAGAAATTGCTTTCGGAAAAAGAAATCAGCCGCCGGGCAAAAATAGTCGCCCTCGCCGCCCTGAAGTTTTACGTGTTAAACGTGGGCCCATCGGCGCCAATCCACTTTAATCCTAAAGAATCTTTAGCTTTCACCGGCAAAACCGGCCCGTATCTCCAGTATGTTTACGCGCGGATCAACTCAATTATCAAAAAAGCATCGAAGCATCGAAACAACGAAGCATCGAAACAACGAAACAATAAAACAAATTATGGATTGTTGAATACGGCGGTTGATAAAAAATTAATCATTGCCCTCGGCCGGTTTCCCGAAGTTTTGGCCGCCGTCGCGGCCGATTTGAATCCCGCGGAACTCGCCGGCTATCTTTATGAGCTCTCAAAAGATTTTTCCGATTTTTACGAGTCCGAACCGATTCTCAAGGCCGAAAATAATCTGGCAAATGCGCGTCTCGCGCTCATCCGCGCCGTTCAAGTCGTCCTTGGGCGCGGGTTATGTCTTTTGGGAATTGAAACGCTCGAGGAGATGTAGGGCCATACGAAATTACGAAAAAATACGAAAATACGAAAATTTCGTATGGGAATTGACATCCGTTCTTTATCTGATAAGATGTTTAAATAAACCTAACAAATCTAAAACATATAAATCTATGTTCAAAAAAGACGACACAGCGCATAATTTTGAAGAGTTGGAGGCGGTGGCCGGCAGCGAGGAGGCCGAAACCATTATTGCCGCCGGCGTCCGCGTTGACGGAAATTTTAACAGCCGCGGTAATATTCTGATTGAGGGGATTGTGAAGGGTTCAATGAAAACCGACAAGGATTTGACGATCGGCGAAAAAGCGAAAATTTACGCTTCGGTGGCGGCAGTCAATGTTTATGTCGCCGGCGAGGCGCAGGGAAATATCAAGGCTTCGGGACGCCTGGAGCTCTCGCCGACGGCGCGGGTTTTTGGCGATGTGGAAGTGAAAACTTTAGTGGTGGCCGCCGGCGCCATCTTGAACGGCAAATGCGCGATGATCGGCGTCGAGACTCCGGCCGTTGAAGACGGGGAATTAAAAGAAAAGAAAAATGTCAAAGACAAAGAGTAGAAACAGCGTACCACCGCAAATGCGGGGTCCCGCCATGGCGGGAAAGGCAACTTCGTCCGTTTTGGGACGCGGGCTATCCCTTAAAACATTCGGCGCTCCAACTGTCGCGCCACCCGTAGCGGCCTCCCGCAATTGGCCGTCCTCGGCGGCAATGGAGAGGGAAACGGCCGTTCTTCCCGCTGTCCGTCCAAAACCGATCCGCGTCAGTCTCCGCGACGCGCAGGAAAAAATCGGCCTGCGGCATGTGGCGGGGGCGGCCAAAATTTCCGCCGCGCGCGTCTCCGGTCCGGTGCATTCCTATATATATGATACGTTCGTCCAGGAGATGAAATATCTGAAAACCGTGCGGGAGATTGAGAATCGGCTGGTGGATTTGGGAATTAACGGGCGGACGCACCGCCTTTCGTGTTTTAAAAATTTGCGGGAAATTGTGAGTGATGACGTTGCCCGGGGCATCAAGACCGTTGTTATTATCGGCAATGATGAAAGTCTGATTAGGGTGATGGATGCGGCTGGCGAGAGCGGCGTGGTTTTGGGATTTATTCCGATGGGCCCCGATAAAGAAAATCAGCTGGCAAAAATTTTAGGGATCGGGGCCGGAACGGTGGCTTGCGATATTCTCTCGGCGCGGCTTCTCCAAAAGATTGATTTGGGCGTGGTCAACGGCCATTATTTTTTAACCAATATTGATATTCCGGCGGCGAATTTATTTGTTGAGTGCGATGATAAATATAAATTGAGCTTTCTGCGTTCGGCGGATATTCGCGTCTGCAATTTACTCGGTTGGCAGGACGATAACGGCAAAAATTTGGTTTCCAATCCCAGCGACGGTTTTTTGGAGACGGTGGTGTATTCAAAAAGCAGCGGTTTTTTGGGGAATGTGCGCGAACTTTTTAAAGAAGAAAAGAAGTCGGCGCGGCTTAGCGTTTTTTATAACCGGAAAATCAACATCATCGGCAACGCGCCTTTTGTCGCCTGGGTTGACCGGCGCAAGGTTCTGAATAAAAAACTGGAAATTACCATCGCCCCCGGCAAATTAAAAATGATCATCGGTAAAAATCGGCAAATCTAAATTGGAATTTTGAATTTAGAATTTGGAATTTAGAATATTGTTATTATAAATATCATCCCCTTGACACTCGCATCTGAGCGAGCGTAAGATGCGGAGGCGAGGAGGGGTAAAGTTAAAAGTCAATTGTCAAATGTTAATTGTTATTTTGCGCGGGTGCTGTAATTGGTAGCCAGACTACCTTGAGGTGGTAGCGACCGCAAGGTCATGGAGGTTCGAGTCCTCTCCCGCGCACCATCAGAATATCTCCGCTAAACGGGGATATTTTGCTTGAACATAGCAAATGGAGTCCTTGCGAAAGCAAGGCCACCCCGCTCTCGCGGGGACTCCAATCTAACATTTCAAATAGGATTTCAGAAGATCGCCTCATCGGACTCTTACCGGTCTATAGAGAAGCATGGTATAATAAATTTATATGAAAAATAAAACACTTATTATTTTTGCGGTAGTTTTAATAATCGGCTTTTGGAGCGTGGCGCAAAATACGCCCACTATTCTCGCGCAATCTTCTAATCAGGATTTGCTAACAATAATAGAGCAACTGAAAAATCAAATAAAAGAATTACAAGATCAGTTTGCCAAATTAACATCCGAAGTTGCCACGGTAAAGGAAGAAATAAAACTTACGAAAAATCTTTATAAAGGCGTTTCCGGCAATGAAGTCAAGGAGGTCCAGAAGTTTTTGAAGCAATTTTCGGAAATTTATCCGGAAGGGTTGGTTACCGGCTATTACGGACCAATGACTGAGAAAGCAGTAAAAAAATTTCAAGAAAGAGATGGACTGCCCGTAACTGGCAAAATTGATGAAACAACCCGAAGCAAGATAAATGAGTATTTAACAGGAGGGACGGCATTTTCTGCCCCAGAAAATATTCCAATAAAACCTGTGGACATTCCCACTGGAACTGCCATGCCCACAGGCACCACAACTCCGCCCATTATCCCTTTCGGGCTTCCTACCCCTACCGTGGTGCTTCCTACAGCTGTCAATCCTCCTACCGCTATCACAGGAACAATCACCCCCGTCTCCGCCGGTTCAGTAACCCAATTCGTAACCCTTGGTGGATATTCCTATGGCGGTGTATATGCCTACGGCGTGACAACTGACGGTTCGGTTTTGTGTTGGAGTGTGCCGTCTTACGGACCAGATGGTTGGAGCGTGCCGTCTCTTGGGCCAATAGACTCATCCTCCTTACCAGTTCTCTGCTCACTAAAAGACATAGCGAGAATCGCTCCCGGTTATTCTCATAGTTGCGCGGTAAAAACGGACGGCTCGGCTATTTGTTGGGGAAAAAATCAATATGGACAGCTTGGCAATGGCACATACAGCGACCCCAACGACAAAATAGAAACTCCGACACCTGTTTTGGGTCTAGGCCCCGGCACGACTGCTGATATTATTACTGATTGGGAACATACCTGCGCCCTAAAAAAAGATGGTTCGGTTGTTTGCTGGGGGAATGGTTATAGCGGCCAATTGGGTAATGGCACAGACGGCATAGATAATCCGGTATTTATTCCTACTCAAGTTTCCGGTTTAGGTCATAAATCAACCATTGCTTTTTTATCGAAAGACACCAATCCTTGCGTTTTAAAAACCAATGGCGCTGTTGTTTGCTGGGGATCATCTTTTTTCACCGGACATAATACACAGTTCACTCCTATCCCTGCTTCCATTCCGACTCCCGTCGCAATTAAGTATCTTAGCGGTTTTCGCAAAGGCGCCTGTGTCCTAAAAACCGATGGTTCAGTTGCTTGTTGGGGAATAAATAATCACGGTCAACTGGGTGATGGCACGACGATTGGTAAGTCAGCTTTCACTCAAGTTTTTGGCCTCACTAAGGGCACAACTGCTGATATTGTTACTGATCGGGACAGACTTACCTGCGCCCTTAAAAAAAATGGTTCAGTTGTTTGTTGGGGAGATAATGTTGGTAGCGGAAAATTGGGCGATGGTACAATTTTCCGCAGACTCACCCCTGTTTCTGTTTTAGGTCTGGGCGCCGGAACTACCGTCGCTATCAGCTCTACCAGCGACTCTGTCTGCGCGCTAAAAACCGACGGTTTTGTTGTTTGTTGGCCGGGAGGAAAAACTGCGGATGGAAAACCAACCCGCGCCCCGGCTCCCGTGCCCTTAATAGGACAAAAATAAAATTTATATGAAAAATAAAATAATATATTATTTTTTAACTTTTCTTATTATCAGTTTATTGCCGACAACTTTTGTTTTCGCGGAAAATGCGGAAAAAGCGGAAAAAAATATAACTGTTGCCGTTGATTTGCTTGACCCAGGATTTACTCCCGACAGCCCCATTTATTTTCTTAAAACTTGGAAAGAGTCAATCCAAACATTTTTTACTTTCGGCGCGGAAAATAAAGCTAAACAATTTTTGCATCTTGCGGAGGTGAGATTGGCTGAATATCAGAAAATGGTAGAGAAAGGGAAAATAGAGATTGCTGAAAAGACGCTTGAAAAATATGAGAAACAACTCAGTCGCGCTCTTGATAAAGTCCAAGAGCTCAAAAAGAAAGGAAAAGATGTAGCAACATTGACGAATTTAATCAGCGAAAAGACAACTAAACATCAAGAAGTCCTTAAAGAAGTTTTACAAAAAGTTCCCGACGAGGCAAAAAAAGAAAAACCGGAATCAGAAGCAATTGAAGAAAAGCCCAAACAAGAAGAAAAGAAAATTCCTCAAATTCAACCGCCAGCTCAACCAAAATCTACCCGATCAATTCAATCAAAATCAGTCCCGGCCCCTGATACTTCTTTGCCGTGGGTGACAGGGACGCTTCGGACTGAATTTCCATCCATTGTCCTTACGGGACAACCGATAATGATGGGGCTGTCGGGTGGTTCAGCCATGCCACAGCCGGTTGCCGAACAAAGACCGGTTCTTCAGCCTATGAGTGACGATCAGTGGTGCGCTAAAAAGAGAATGCGCGTTGATGATTATGGAGTTAAATATATTCTAGAAATGCTCGGCGTAAAAACAGTAAAAGTCGGTTCTGTTGATTGCAGGGCCTGTCATATTAGGAAATTTTCCGAGGATGGCGTGTTTGTAGCCGAAAGGTGGGACGATATGTATTTTTGGTACTTGCAAAAACTTTCCGGCAAGTGGGCGTGCGAGAAATCAGTTAATTACAAGAATTTCATTGGTAGCGAATGGACTGATTATTATCATATCAGCGAATCTTGGTCGCCTCAAAATTTCTACTATCAGTGCGTAAAAAGGGAAGGAGCGTATGTAAGCGGCAATGCTGATTATTGCGAAAAGGATGTTCCCGCTACTGCTATTCTTCCATTACCGACACCGGCTCCAACTCCAACAGAAATAAGATATTACACTTGTCCTGACGGCACAAAAGTTGAGTCGGGCAAACTCGCTTGCCCAAAACCAACTCCAACCGAGCCGCCGGATTACATCAGTTGTACAAAAGGAGGAACGAAAAATTATGTGTGTCCCGGTGGAACCGCTATTAGCTGGCAGTGCGAATGCCTTAATATCGTACCCGAGGCCACAGCTTATTCGACTTGGAAGTGCTTATTGCAGCCGATAAGATTTTGTCCTGCGTCAACTGTTTCTGTCCCTCTAACCATTATCGAGATTGAAATTCGGCTTCACACCGGAGCAAAATCCCCGTCTATTTTTTGGACAACAAATGTACCGACTCTTTCTTATATAGAACACGGACCAACGGTTTCTTATGGGTTCAGAGATAACGTATCTTCAGACACTCCTAAAGAAAATTTTGTGTTGTGGGGTTTGACACAGAATGGGACATCTATTGAAAGCAAGTTGCAGCCAAATACTGTTTATCATTTCAGAATTGTCGCCGAAGACACTAACGGCAATAAATTCGTTTCGCAGGATTATACTTTTACCGCCGGTTTATAAGAGAGGGGTTCTGGTATAATAAAAGCATATGAAAAACAAATTTGTATACGGACTTTTAACCTTTTTAATTATCAGTTTATTGCCGATATCTTTTGTTTACGCGGAAAATGCGGAAAAGGCGGAAAAAGGGAACCAGACTGCTACCTCGACAAAAAATATAACTGTTGCCGTTGATTTGCAGGCGCTTATTGAACAATTACAGAAACAAATTAAAGAATTACAAGATCAGTTTGCCAAATTAACATCCGAAGTTGCCACGGTAAAGGAAGAAATAAAACTTACGAAAAATCTTTATAAAGGCGTTTCCGGCAATGAAGTCAAGGAGGTCCAGAAGTTTTTGAAGCAATTTTCGGAAATTTATCCGGAAGGATTGGTTACCGGCTATTACGGCCCTCTTACCGAAAAAGCAGTGAAGAAATTTCAGGAAAGGGAGGGACTGTCCGCGACCGGCAAAATTGACCAGACAACCAGGGGTACGATAAATGAATATTTGGCAGGAGGAACGGAAAAGAAAGTTGCAACTCCGGTAGTAACGCCTTTGGCGACAACCCCGGTTCCGGAAGTAAAACCCACTCCTCCTATTGTTCCGATTTCTCTTGAAACTGAGGATGAAATTCAAAAAGTAATAAGCAATTTACAGAGTAACTTATCAGGCCTTTCTCCGGGTATATCAGAATACGACTCTGTGCTGGGAAAAATTGCGTATTTTCAAGACAGACTTGCGAAATCAAAAGCAGCTAATACGCTTATTAATAGTGATATTATTCAAATTGCCAGCGTTGGTACCAGTAAAAATCTTTGCGTTTTAACAAAAGATGGCTTAGTTTATTGCCAAACCGATTCTAAAGATTCTAAAGAGAGTTTTACTGCTGTTCCTGGATTGACTGATGTAAAGAGTATTGCAACTGGCGATAGAGACTTTGTTTGCGCCGTGAAAAAAGACGGTTCGGCTTATTGCTGGGGAGGTAAGGGAGGTAACGGTTACGGACAGTTGGGCGATGGCACATTTATTGATAAATCAGAGCCGGTTCAGGTGTTTGGCCTTGGGCCCGGCACAACCGTTTCAATTTCTCTTGGGAGCTATCATGCTTGCGCCTTGAAAACTGATGGTTCGGTTGTGTGTTGGGGAAGCAATGACAGTTCTCTTGACGGCGGCCAGATAGGCGATGGCACAACGGCAGTAGTGCGTCCGAAACCGACCCAGGTTATCGGATTAGGGCCTAGTTCAGCTTCCGCCGTTTATTCAAATCATGTTGGCAACTGCGCTGTAAAAACCGATAATTCAATTGTCTGTTGGGGGTCGGTTCATGCCAATGGATACAGTGGAGCTACTAAGCCGGTGAAAATTTCAGTAAATCTTGGCAAAGTTAAATATCTTTCTCTTGGATTTAAAATAACTTGCGCTTTAAAAGCTGATAATTCAGTTGTTTGCTGGGGGCAGAATTATTGCGGCCAGCTGGGAAATAGCACAAAAACAGGAGTGACAATTCCGACTCAAGTTATCGGATTAGGTCCCGGTTCAACCTCTGCTATTTCCAACGAAAGTGGATCTTTCAGTTCCGCTCTAAAAACAGACGGCTCGGTTGTCACTTGGGGATGCGGCGCTTCGGGTGATGGTACGGTTTTCAATAAATATACTCCAGTTCAAGTTTCCGGTCTCGGCGCTGGTACAACTGTCTCAATAGCCAATACTACTCCTTGCGCCATAAAAACAGACGGCTCGGTCGTGTGCTGGCGAGGAGGGGTTCCAACTTCTGTGCCTGGTTTAAAATAAAAAACAAACAGTTCACTTCGTTGATTAAGCGCCGAAAAATACGAATTTTTGAAAACAAAAATATTTTTAGGAAAGGAATATTAAAACTTTTTAGATACAAATGAAAACAAAAATTTTAATTATTACTCTCGTTTTCTCCTTTGCTGTCTCGGCAAACATTTTTGCAGTCGCTAAAGCCGTAGCCGGAGAAGTCAACCCGAGATTTATCAAAACACTGCAACGCGGCTCTCGAGGCGATGATGTAAAACGGTTACAGGAATTTTTGAAAAAATCCCCGGATATTTATCCCGAGGGTTTAATCACGGGCTATTTCGGACCATTAACCGAAGCGGCCGTAAAAAGATTTCAGGCGAAATACGGCATTGAGACGATTGGCATTATTGGACTCAAAACAAGGCAGAAATTAAATGAACTTTTTGTTGCGCAGCAAAAAATTACAAAACCCGAAGAAAAAAAAGAAGTTCTGCCTACTCCTTCGCCGGCGGAAACCATTAAACCAAAAGAATCGGTTAAACCCAATCCAACGCCGATTTCTTCGTCCACACCCACGCCTCAATTCCAATCAGGTCCGCCGGCAACCTGGCCAGAATGGCTGAAACAAGAAAGGGAAAGTAATATCGCGGATGTCCTCAAAGGGGAAGAATTTTTGCGAAGTGCCCACAGGACGATGGAAAATGATACTCTGCCCCAATTTATTGAATGGGCCAAAGAGCGCGGGATAAATCTGATTGGGGTAAAAAAGACCGATGAAGCTAACCCCAAAAGCGACTTTTGGAATTTTACCGCGCGCAAGATGTCGCTTACTGCCGTGCCTGGCACTGATAAGCGATTTGAAATGTTAAAAAAGCTTCCGGAGCGTCTTTTAAATCTCGCCCGGGGCCAAGCATTTTTTTTCTGGGGTGAGGATTGCATAGGTTATGTTGCTCCGGTTTGGCGCAATGAAGAACTTTCTCAAAGCTATCAAAAAAAAGACTGGGATATTCCCGAAAATGTCCGCTGTACATATGTGCCCGAAGGTCTTTCTTTTCCTTGGAGTAGCAGTTGTTTATCTCCCTATGACATATTTGTTTGCAAGGGTATCGGTCTAGAAATTCATGAATTTGGTCATATTGTTGATTTTAATGGCATCAGAATGTATAAGGGGCGTGAATTCGCTCTTGGAAAAACAGATGAA
>Ga0265296_1005350_pt1 | contig 10609 bp, 13 predicted proteins | sample MunlanPumphouse1_FD_189073 | JGI IMG/M metagenome (GOLD analysis project Ga0265296, IMG submission 189073) | Groundwater microbial communities from a municipal landfill in Southern Ontario, Canada - Pumphouse #1 | ecosystem: Environmental > Aquatic > Deep subsurface > Groundwater | place...
CTGCATTGATAATAGATGTCTATTTTTTCAATACGCGCTTCTTTCTGTGAAGATATAAAAGTGTCCATTCTTATTGTTCCCCCAGATATTCCCACATCATTAAAAATATCAAGCCAGCTTACGGCTTCAATTTTTGGATTTTTTACAGTCTCAACATATTGGATATTATCTGCATCATATAGAAATCGAGAAATTTTACCTTCTGGGACAAGCAAGGATTTGTTTTTTATATGACCACCTTGACTCTGAAATTTAACATAAAGATCTTGACCACCAGTAAGTTTATCATTATTAAATGAGGCTTCAATATATAGATAAATTTTTGAAAATTCGCCTGTAATTTGGAAATATTTTTTATGAGAATAAGTTTCTATATCCTCATTTGGGGTATAACTTTTTACGCCCGATAGTAAAACCAAATTCTCCATCGTAGAAAGAAAATCAAATTCGGGATATAAAGATGTTGAAGTAGCCACTATTTGCTTTTCAATTGTCTGAACAATAATTTGAGGCGGTTGTTTTGATTTCTCAATCTTTTTTGCTATATAAAAACCAACTACAGATGTTGTTCCTGCAACCAAAATTAAAACAATATACCCAATAATTTTCTCATTTATTTTTAGCATAATTTTCTTTTAAGACTGGTATTATAATTTTAAAAATAAAATAACCAGACCATATTAAACAAAATAAAGCTATCCCTTTGTGAACTAATTTAGGAAATGAAAACCATAATTTTTTAATCTTTTTTCCATGATTTGTTTTATCTAATATATACTTAAGTGCCGGCCAAAAGAAAATTGGAAAGATAACTGTGGCGGCGTATAGAGAAAAATTTAACTTAGTATTTAAAATAACAAACACGGTGATATTGATAAAAGTAATAATAGCACAATAACTTATATGGGGCCAATATTTTTTGTCTACATTATTATTCATATTTTTTTATCTCCCCCAAAATCTTCTTCTGCTCTCTGTAGTCTATTTATTACTCTCAACAACTTTAATCTCCTCATCCGTTAATCCATATAATTCATAAACTTTTTCATCAATTTCCTTATCTATTTTATCTATTTCGGATTTTAATTCCGGCGGCAAATTCTTTTCTAAATACTTTTAATTATTACACTTACTAAATCTGATATTTCTTTGTCTGTATATTCAATCTCTTTAACCAAATCTTTCGCTTTTTCAGAAAGGCGAATATACATAAATTTAATTTTCTCTTTTGTTCTTTCCTCACCATTTCTTTTAAGATAAGACGGAATGTTGTAATCAAAATAAGCCAAGCTATCAGCGTCCGTTAAGATGTTCGTTTCTGTATCACCCCTAAACTCATGATTTTCTACCAAATGTTTAACTTTTTCAATAACCTCTGGCGAATATTCATATTTTATCAAAATATCACAAATAAACTTAGCAGATCTTATTGAATGTTCTTTTTTGAATTCGTTAATTTGAGAAAAATCTTTCAGATCTTTTTCGGTGATCCCTGTCATTGCTCTATCAATATCGTGCGACAGAGCAGCGATTTTTAACGCCTCGTCTGCATCAGATTTCAACTTGCATACCCACTTTAATACGAGGTTGGCATGGATTAATTCAAAATCCAAAGGTGAATTTGGCAAAATACTTTCAATTTCTTTTTTAATCAAATCAAATTTATTCATATGCTTCATTGTTTACTTGGTCTCTTAATTACAAAATCAATTTCAGGATTCTCTGATTTTAAGTTAGTTATTACTTTTCCAACAACCGTTTCAACTTCCATATAATTTTTAAAATCATCAGGATATTTTTCCTTATAGATATCGGTTTGCATTCCGCCAGGAAATACACCAAGTATTTTAATATCTAAATCTTTCACTTCTTTGCGGATTGACTCCGTCAATCCTTTAATCGCAAATTTTGATGATGAATAAGCAGATATTTCTGGTTTGCCGTCTAATCCAGCGGTAGAATTGATATTTATAACTACTCCACTTTTTTGCTTTTTCATTTGCGAAAGTGCAATTTGGCAACCATAGAAATATCCGAAAAAGTTTATTTCAAAAAGATTATGCAATTTTTTTATATCAACTTCCTCAACAAAACTTGGTGCAATTTGTATTCCTGCGTTGTTAATCCAAAAATCTATTTTACTGTATTTTTCAACCACATATTCGCCAAGTTTTTTGACATTATCAAACGAAGTTACATCAGTAAGAAAATGATCAATGGATAATTCTTGTGCCGTTCGTTCTAAATTTTCCTTATCATGACTTGAAATAATAACTTGAGCATTTTCTTGCTTAAGTGCCTTGGCTAACGCCTTACCAAATCCTTGGTTTGCCCCAGTTATTACGATTACTTTATCTTGAAATGTCATAAAATTATTTTATTAACTCCTCAATTGAAACGCTAAGGGCTTTGGCGATTTTTGCTATAATTTAATTATACTAAAAAAGTTTAAATTTCTCTAACTGACGCTGGCGGTAGGGGTGGTATCCTGCGCTTTCAGCTTCGGACTACCTTTCCGCCCCTCATTAAAATCCTTCGCTAAAGCTACGGAAACTAATCTTTTATAAGCAAACGCTTTCCCGGAACCTTTTTTTAAATAAACTTCAAAATCTCTCGCTTGTTTTTCTGTTTGAAAAGCACCATACCAAACAAGATTCCAAGGCACATGTGCTTTAGTTGACTGTACTTTACCAGAATTATGTAAAACTAGCCTATTCCTTAAATCATTTGTTGATCCAAAATAAAAAATATGAGATTTTGAACTTAATAAAATATAAGTGTAGTTCATATAATTTTATTGTCTTTTACAAAATTACTTCAAAGCAATTCCGTAGCTTTAGCGAAGGATTGCGGTAGGGGTGAGATTCGAACTCACGATACCTTTCGGTATAACGCTTTTCAAGAGCGTCGGTTTAAACCAGGCTCACCCACCCTACCCTTTGGACCAAGCGAGAATCGAACTCGCATCTCCTCATTGCAAATGAGGTGTTCTACCATTAAACTATAGGCCCAATCCGCTTCTATACTAAACAAAAATCCGTTTGACTTCAAGTTTTCACTCAATTAAAATTAAGAATTATGCTTTTGCCAATTATCACAACCGCCGCTCTGGTTGACAGCGTCAATCCTTGCGCTTTTTCAATTTTAATACTGACTATCGCCTTTCTTTTCACTCTCGGCCGCGACCGTTTGAACATTTTGAAAATCGGCCTGCTTTATATTTTCGGCATTTTTATTGTTTATATTTTAATCGGCCTCGGAATTCTGCAAACTTTGCAAATTTTCAACATCCCTAATTTTATGGGAAAAGTCGGCGCGTCTCTTCTTATAATATGGGGAATTATTGAATTGCTCGGCGCGATCTTCCCGAATTTCCCGATTAAACTAAAAATCCCGCAAGGCTCGCACAAAACAATGGCAAAGCTTATGGAAAAAGGTTCGGCGCCAACGGCTTTCCTGCTTGGCGGATTTGTCGGGCTTTGCGAATTCCCCTGCACCGGCGGCCCGTATCTGCTGGTTCTCGGCCTCTTGCACGACCAAGCGACTTTTTGGAAAGGGCTCGGATATTTGATTTATTACAATTTAATTTTCATTTTGCCGCTAATTATCATACTTTTAATCGCCAACAATAAAACGCTTCTGGAAAAAACCCAGAAATGGAAATCTGAAAATATGAAAGGAATGCGCTATATCAGCAGTTTGGCAATGATAATTTTAGGCATCGTGATTTTTCTTTTATAATCTGTTAAAATAAATATATGGACGAACAAAAATTTCAAAAACTTATAGAAAAAATCCAAGAGCTTAAAAAAAGCGGCAAGTTTGACTTGTCAACCGAAGAAGATTTAAGCATCGCCATAATGAATTTAATCAGCTTGGAAGAGCATTTCTTTTTCACTGCCGAAAAAACCGGCAAGGAAGAATATTTTGATTTACTTAATGAAACGCGCGAAATTCGCAAAGATTTAATGAAACGGATGATAAAAGAATATGAAGGCGAAATGTGGTGCGCCGCCAAACATCTGCTCGCGGCGTCAATGCGTTTAATAGAAGTCGGAACAAAACTTCTGTCTGACGGCAAAAAAGACGAAGCAAAGGATGTATTTCATAAAGCATATCGCCTTTACGCGCTTTTTTGGGCAGCCCGCTTGAAAATGGTTAATTTGCCGAAGTTAAAAAAGGAAGATGATAAACCTTGGACAGTTGAGGATTTGGTTAATAAGTTGGTTGATTGTTGTGATGAATAAGGTAGTTGCTAAGCGGGGCTGCGCTTCCGTTTAGGTTTCAGAAATATCTTTTTTCTTGCTTGCTTGGATATTGAAAAAATAAATTAAAAATGGAAAAATCCGCAAAAATAATAATTTCTCTTGGAGTAATTGCTATAATCGCCGTTTTGGCACTGGCTTTTTGGCAGATTAAAAAAGAAAAATCTCAAAACAGCGCGCCTGGATTATATGACAATTTCGCCAAATGTTTGGCGGAAAAAAATATCACAATGTATGGAGCCGAGTGGTGTGTTCATTGCCAGAGCCAAAAGAAACTTTTCGGAAATTCATTCCAATATGTCCCCTACATTGAATGTCCGGACAACGCTAAATTATGCATTGATAAAGGAGTAAAAGGATACCCGACTTGGATTTTTCCGGATAACCTGCCTGCGCAGACAGGTAAAAAATTTGAAGGCGAACAAACTTTAGAAAAATTATCCCAAGAAAGCGGCTGCGTTTTATAATCCTTTTTCAACGCGCTCTACATATTCTCCAGTTTGAGTATTCACTAAAATAACGTCTCCGCTATTGATGAATAACGGAGTGTTTACTTTTGCGCCGGTTTCAATAATCACGGCCTTGTTTCCGCCCTGCGCCGTATCTCCTTTAATCGCCGGCGGAGCTTCCACGACCTTATAAGCGACTTTAATCGGCAAATTTATATTTATAATTTCCCCTTCAAATTTCACGGCCGTTATTTCCAAATTCGGCTTCAAAAAATCAACTGAGTTCATCAAGGCTTCTTTATTGAAAGAAAAACGATTTTTCGGATTGCCGGCTTCGTCAAACCAATAAGCTCCCCTGCTTTCATAAAGAAAACGCGAGGGCATCTTTTCAAGCTCCGCCTCTTCCAAAATGTCGCTTTGGTGAAATGTTTGTTCCTTAACTTTACCTGTGATTAAATTTTTCAATTTTGTTTTACTTGTTGGCTTCCTTTGTTGCATTCTTAAAAACGCAAATTCCAGCACTTCATAAGGCTGTCCTTCAAAAATAATAAAAGTTCCGGGTTTTAATTCGTTGTAAGTTAAAGACATTTTTATTTATTATTCACATTTTTCTTTATCGCTAATTATATTTGTGGTGCTTGTACTAATGGCATGTGTGGCAATTAATTTTTCATCAACTCCCAAAACATTGCCGACAGCATCAAGGCCGCTGTTTATGTTTTCTTTAGTAAATTCAAACGCGCTGTTTTTAAAATTATTTGTTGCTTTGGAAACTGAACTATTAATCACGCTTGTTTGATTTTTAATTTTTTCTCCAATTTTGTCAACGCTTTTCTTACTGTAATCAACCACGGACTTCACCGAAGGAAGGTCCGCAATATTTATCAACGGCTTGAAAAACGAATAAGCTTTTACGGTTTTCATCGCCGAATAAATATAAAATACGCTGCCAATTACGGCAACAACTAATAAAACAATAAAAAATTTTCTGCTTTTAAAAAATTTCATTTATATTTTATTTCAATTTACAGGATTTATTTGATTTTTACAATGTAATCGTTTATAGTATTTCAGCGGGATGGACCAACGGTAGGTCGCAGTGTCTTATAGACTCATAATCCCCATTTCTATTCTTCGCTAAAATTTTCTAAAACATTGGGATATTTCAGCGGGGTAGAGGAATAGTACCTCGCAGTGTCTTTAGACTTATAATCCCCATTTCTATTCTTCGCCGAGATTTTCTGAAAATTCGGATAATCTCGGCGGGGTAGAGGAACGGTACCTCGGGGGGCTCATAATCCCCAGGAGCGGGTTCAATTCCCGCCCCCGCAACTTTTTTCTTTTAGAAAAAAGTTGCGAGGCTCGCTTCGCCTATTATAAAATGGGCGAAGCGGCCCGCAACAAATAAATATGTATTATGTATATATTCTCATAAGCTTAAAAGATAGTAAAACTTATGTTGGTTATACCAAAGATTTAAATCGCAGATTTAAAGAACATAATTGCGGAACAGTTAAGGCAACAAAATATCGTAGACCATTACAAATTTTATTTTCTGAAAAATTTTTAACAGCAAAAGAGGCAAAAAATAAAGAATTATGGTGGAAAAGCAGTAGCGGAAGAAAAAAACTTAAAGATTTTTTTTCGTCGGCGTAGCTCAGTGGTAGAGCGAAGGACTCATAAACCTTAGGTCGCAGGTCCGATTCCTGCCGCCGACACTCTATAAATAATTTTACGGGAGAGCGACGCAAGTGGTATCTTTTGCGCAAGTTTGCGGATTGCCGGAACAAGCGCTACCGCCCGAAAGAGGGCAAGAATAACCGGAACAATCGACATAAAAACTATATCTCACGGAACAGCCTGCATTCTCACCACCTGGTGATGAACACCCATCACCCGATCCCGGGCCCGAGCCCGATGGACACTCAACCATCCCGGCAGTGCAAGAACTAGGAACTTCATTACCTGGAAATGTACACATATAATAACTATCATTACGCACATAACAATTACGCGCGTCGCAAGTGTTGTAACAACTCGCCGTTTCTTTGCAGGCGCTATTGCAAGATGATTGGTCAGAATACGCGGTTCCGGTTAATGGACATTAATATTGAGTCTGAGCCGCAGGAGGAGTTGATGTTGGAGTTACCACTATAAATTCCGCCACAAAAGCGCGGCTGGATTTATTGGAAGTGCCTATGGATTTTATATACTGCGGAACGCCTTTGTCATCAGATACAATAACAGTTTGAACTTTTGTTAATATATCTGAAAAATCCAGGCCGTCGCAATCCATACTCGCTCCCTTGAAAGAATTATAAAATTCACATTCTATTCCGGCATCAGCCGCAAAAATAGCCTTTGTTGAATCAACAAAATTAAAACCCATTCTGATTCTCTGTAGCATCATATAGCCGGACAAAGAAGTAATAACCAAAACGCTAGTGCCAATCAATAGAACCGCCAAAAGCATCGCTTGCCCTTTTTGCCCTTTTTGTTTTTTTTGATAAATAAATGAATCCATTTTAAAATTATACCATATTGCTTAAACGAATTATTTCTTCGGCGATTTTTGAAGCGGCGTCGGGTTTTGAAAAATTACGGGCGGCTTCGGACATTTTTTTCAACAAATCAACATCGCCGATAATCTTGCTTAACTGACTCATAAAAATATGGGGTTTAAGATTTTCTTCTTCAATAACGACAGCGGCTCCGTTTTTCGCGTATTCGTAAGCATTTCTGATTTGATGGACTCCAACCACTTTCTCGCTTAAGGGGATTAAAATTGACGGCTTCCCGAAAGCGGCGATTTCAAAAATTGAACCGGCGCTCGCCCGCGATACCACAATATCAGCCGCGCAATAAGCGTCTTTTATATTTTTTTCAAAATAAGGAACAATTTTATACCGTGATTTTTCCCCTTCGCCGAATCCTTTTAAAACAACCGCTAGTTCGCTTTTAACGCCGTCAAAATTATCAATGCCGGTTTGATGGAAAATTTGCCAATCTTTCACTAATTCTCCGGCGATGTTCAGCATAAAATCATTTATAGTGGATGAACCTTGCGAACCGCCTAAAATCAACATTAAAGGCTTTTCTGATTCAAAACCGAGCATTTTTTTAGCCGTCTGTTTGTCTAAAACATCGCCTGCCTGCGCAGGCAGACCCCTAAAAAGCGAGGGCCTAATCGGATTGCCGACAAACGCTATTTTGGCTCGAAAAGATTCGGCTTTTTTCGCGTTTTTTTGCATTCCGACAATTTCCTCGGCAGCCGAAATAAAAGAAACGGCAATACGGCTCGCGAAAGACAATGCTAATTTATTAGCTAAACCGATTGTTGAATCGGAATCATGGACAATCACGGGAATTTGATAAAACTTGCAGGCAATAACAACCGGCAACGAACCCGGTCCGCCCTTAGAAAATAAAACATCCGGCATAATCCAAAAAACTTTCCAAAACGCCTGAATAATACTTATGGGAAAAAGAATAAAATCAAGAAAATTGCGCAAATCAAAATAACGTCGCAATTTAGCGGATAATATTTTTGAAACCGAAACGCCGTTGGAAACAAAAAGTTTGCGAAAATTTCCGGGAGCCCCGAGATATTGCAAATCAATATGTATATTTCTTTTAGCGGCAAAGGCTTGCAGTTCTTCAACAACCGCTAAAATCGGATAAATGTGTCCGCCGGTCCCGCCGCCCGTAAATAAAATTCTCATGTATGTTTAGATATATTAACAATAATCCCGCTCATCGTCAAAAAAACCGCCAAAGCCGTGCCGCCGTAACTGATAAAGGGCAAAGGCACGCCGGTTAAGGGAACTAATCCGGAAACGGCGCCAATATGAATGAATGTTTGGATAGCAATCGCTGAAACCAATCCCGTCACCGCCAATTTTCCGAATTGGTCGCTCGCCTTCTTGGCTATTAAAATTCCTCTTATAAAAAAAAGTATGAAAACGGAAATTAAAAATAACGAACCCGCAAAACCCAATTCTTCCGCAACCACGGCAAAAATGGAATCGCCTATCGGCTCGGGAAGATATTTGAATTTCGTGGTTGATTTGCCGAAACCGACGCCGAACAATCCCCCGCTTCCGATGGCCTCTTGCGCCCGATTTATTTGATAACGGCTGGTGGCATCCTTAGCTTCATCTTCAATAAAAAAATTTTTAATTCTTTCATAACGGTAAGGAGTCGCGTAAATCACGAAAACAAGCGCGAGAATTCCCAACAGCGCGATTAAAAAAAGATGCGACATTTTTAATCCGCTCGCGAAATACACAATTAAAGCCGAAACCATAACGATTATCAAAATTGTTGTCGCCGGCTGAAACAAAACCAACGCGCCTATAAATCCCGAGATGGCGATAAACGGCACAAAACCTTTTAAAAAACTTTTTTGGCGGCCGGATTTTCTGTTGCTTAGCCAAGCGGCAAGATAAATAATAAAAGTTGTTTTTAAAAATTCCGCCGGTTGAAATGAAAAAGAACCGATACTCAACCAGCGACTCGCGCCCCTATGAGCAAAGCCCAGTGGCGTAAAAACTAAAAGTAAAAACACTATATTGATAAGCAAAGCGTAAACGGCGATTTTTTTCCAATTTTGATAATAAAAATTTGAAGCGATTAAAAAACCGACAATGCCCAAGCTTAATCCGTAAATTATCTGATGTTTAAGATAATAATAAGTGTCGTTGAATTTTATTTTTCCCGTATCCGAAGAAGCGCTAGAAAGAATCACCAAGCCAAAAACCGCCAATATAATAATACAAGAGATAAAAATATAATCAGGATTATGGCCTTTTTTCATAATATTTCCCCCGCTAAAATATTTTGGAATTTACCTTCTTTCACCGCTCTTTTGCCGTTAATAATGACATCGGAAATTTCCGCATCTCTAAAAAGAACCAAATCGGCAAAATACCCTTCCCGAATAATTCCCCTTTTATTTAATTTAAGCTTCGCCGCCGGCAAGGAAGTAATTTTTTTAACTGCTTCTTCAATTGTCATAATTTTGTCCTTTTCAACTAATTCCAAAATTTTTTCAAAGCCGCCTGCCTGCGCAGGCAGACCGGAAGAAATAAGAGCTTTGTCGCTTTGCAATATTTTAACCGATTCGCCCGAATAATCATCACCAAGATTGACACAAAAACAAATATCGGCGCTGGCGGAATTTCCTTCAATTAAATCAAAAGCTTCCAAAGACGGCTTAAAATTATTTATCAAAATTTTAACTCCGGTTTCTTTTGCCAGAAAAATCGCTTTTTTAACGGAATCAACAATTCCTTCTTTATTGTCTTTAAGATTATAACTTAAAAGCGCGCCTGCTTTAGCAGCCAATTCCGCCATTCTTTTAATTTCAAAATAAGACGCTTCTAAAACCAAAGGGTGGTCAAGACCGACAGAAATGCCGAAAGCTCCTCCGCCAGCCAGCGAATTTAAATTTTTTTTCATAACAAAATTCAAAACCGCCGATTCATTTGGAGTCAAATCGCGAAAAATTAATTTATGCGCGTCGTGAATAATGTCAAAACGGACAGTTGTGTGACCTAAAAAAGTGCCAAAATTCACGCCTAATTTTCTCGTCTTAAACGTCTTTAAAAATTCCGCCAAAGTATGCCAATTAACGTTGATTTTTCTTGTATCCGCCCATGGCTTAATCGCTTCCAAAGAGCCATAAAGAAGCGGCGCCAAAGAAAATCCCCCGTGCCCGCCGATAACGGAAGTAATTCCCTGTTTTAAAATATTTTTCTGATAATCGTTAGAAAAAATTTCCAACGAATGATCGCTTTCATTATTAATATCAATAAATCCCGGGGCCAAATAAGCGCCGAGCGCTTCAATAATTTCATCGGCTTTGTAATTCGGAAAATTACCGATGGCGGAAAT
>Ga0265296_1005351_pt1 | contig 10609 bp, 10 predicted proteins | sample MunlanPumphouse1_FD_189073 | JGI IMG/M metagenome (GOLD analysis project Ga0265296, IMG submission 189073) | Groundwater microbial communities from a municipal landfill in Southern Ontario, Canada - Pumphouse #1 | ecosystem: Environmental > Aquatic > Deep subsurface > Groundwater | place...
ATACTAACTCTTCTCCATTATCCAAAATAATCTTGATAACTTCCGCATTTTTTTTGGTCATCCTCGGATTTAGTATGGGAGCAACGCCAATGTGTTTATTGCTTTGTATGGTATAACAAAAATTTTTCTTGCCTTGCTCGTCTTCTCTAACCAATTCCTCAAAAGAGATATTGCGCCCATCGGTTAATGCAATTTTTGTTTTTCCAAACCAACACCCGCCGGCACTCTCGCCTTCGACTATGAATAACTCAGATTCTTCAGGGTTGCGCGAGGCGCAGTCAGCCAGTTTTCCCGGCAAGGTTAAGCCGGCTAAAATACCCTTTCTTAAAACCGTTTCCCGCGCTGCTTTGGCAGCCTTGCGCGCTTTGGAAGCCAACAGACACTTTTCAATAATTGAGCGGGCGTCCTGCGGATTTCTTTCCAGGTAATCAGTTAATGCCTCGGAAACTACGCTATCAACCGCCAGCTTCGCCTCGGCATTGCCCAGCTTTGCTTTTGTCTGGCCTTCAAACTGCGGATCTTTTATCTTTACCGATACCACGCCGGTAAAACCTTCGCGGATATCATCGCCAGTGAGGTTTTCGTCTTTTTCCTTAAGGATCCCCTCTTTTCGGGCGTAATCATTAAAACTACGGGTTAGGGCGGTGCGAAAACCTGTCAAATGGGTTCCACCTTCGGGGGTAACAATATGGTTAGCGAAGCTTTCTTCGGAACATTCGTATTCTTCGGTGTATTGCAAAGCCGCTTCCACAATAATGTCGTTTTTGGTGGCCGAGCAGTAGAAAATAGAAGATTGGATAGGCCTGGCGTTGCGCGTTAAGTATTTCACGTACGCCGCCAAACCGCCTTCAAAGTAAAAGGTGTAGCGTTTTTTTTCTCCCTCCCGTTCGTCGCTAATGGTTATTCTGGTGGCTTTCGTCAGATAAGCCTGGTGGCGCAGATGATCGGTAATCCGCTTAATATCAAATCTTGTTTCCCGGAAGATCTCCTCGTCGGGCTCGAAATAAATCGTGGTTCCGGTTTTAATAGAAGTGCCGATTTTTTTAACCGGGGTTTTTACCTTTCCTTTGGCGTATTCCTGGGCATACTTAAATCCGCCCCGGCTAACTTCGGCCCGCATCCACTTGGACAAAGCGCACACAACAGAAACGCCAACTCCGTGCAAGCCGCCGCTAATCTGGTAGGCCTTGCTGCCAAACTTGGCTCCGGCATGAAGGGTGGTGATAACTGTTTCCAGGGCGGATTTCTTGGTCTGCGGATGTTTTTCCACGGGGATTCCCGCGCCGTCATCGGAAATCATCACCCGGTTATTCGGCAAAAGAGTTACCCCGATATTATAGCAGCGGCCAGCCATTGCTTCGTCAGCCGCGTTGTCATAAACCTCCCAAACCAGGTGGTGCAAACCATCTGGCCCAGTTGAACCGATATACATTGCCGGCCGCTTCCTTACCGGATCAAGGCCTTCCAAGACGTAAATATCAGCCGCGGTATAGGCCCGGTCTTTTCCTGGTTCTTTTGGCGCTTCATTAATTGCCTCGGAATTTATCTGTTCTTTAGTTTTTGGCATAGGTAAATCTTTTCAGGCACTAGCTTCAAAGCCAGCCTGTCTGGATAATGTTTAGGGGCTTATCGCTAAATTAAATATCTTTTGGTGAAGTTCTTTGGCTTCCTCGTCGGACAACTCCTGATAAGTCGTTCTGATAGTATAGCGGATTTTATTCTTCTCCTTTAGCGGAAAAACATCGTAAATTACAATACTCCACAGATTATTTTCGCCCAGCTTCTGTTTTGTTTCTTCCACGAACTTTTCTATTGATTCGCCAACCTCCAACTCAACGTTAGCATCCAGAATAACCAGCTTTTTCGTGAATTCCACTACTGGATTGGTTCGCAGTTTTTCCAGTATCAATGCTGCCTCTGACAGATTTATCTCGGCGAAATAAACATTCCCCGGCCACTGGCGAGAATAAACCTTGTAAATTATCCCCAGCGCCTTGCCGGCCGCGCTGATTTCCCACGCGCAGCGAGAATTAGCAATCTTTGGCTGGCGCTGGGCTAAGCGAAAACCTATCTCTTTAAAGCCCAGAGACCGCAGCAGCTTTTCTGTTTCTTGCCTGAATTCAGCAAATACCGCTTTTTGGCCGTAAGAAAGGGTGCCCAGCGATTCTGCTTCGGAATACTTTCCTTTTTCTTTTCCGAAAACCTTGCCGATCTCAAAGATATTGATATAGCTGACGTTTTTCTTCAGGTATTCGCTAAGCTGAAAAAGCAGACTCGCGGCAATAGTCTGGCGCAAATCAGGAAATTCTTCATTAACCGAATTCTGGGTGGCGATATTTCCCCACTCGCGCCAATTAGTGGAAAGATTAATTTCTTTTTTAGTTAAGGGCCAGGACAAGATTTCGTCGTAACCGAAAACTGACAGAATATCGCGTACTTTTTCCGCTAAGCGAATCGTTCTTGAAGTAATGTCCGACACTACCTTTTGGTCGGGAACCTGATTGCGAGGTATTTTATCATAGCCGACTAACCGTACCACTTCTTCCACCACGTCTTGTTTAACCAATACATCCGTACGGCTTATGGGTGGCGCAACCATCAGCTCTTTCGCGGCCTTAACGATGGCAAAGCCTAAACGCCTGAGTACCAACGCAGCTTTTGCCGAAGAAATATCTATCCCCGCGTAAACACTGGGGGATTCGGGATTAAACCGTATTTTCGGAGAGATATATTTTTGCGGATAAAAGCTGAAAGGCTTAGCTACCGGCTTACCGCCGCAATTCTCCAAGATTAAAGAAATCAGCAGGTTAAACGCGTAATCTAAACCATTGGGATCAAGGTCTTTTTCCAAACGATTGCTCGCCTCGGTCATTATTCTTAAATCGCGCCTATTTTTCCGGATAAGCACCCGGTCGTAAACCGCCATTTCGGCGATAATCCAGTCAGTCTCCAGACCAATTTCCGCTGCCTGGCCGCCAACAATACCAGCTAAACCAAGAACTTTCTTGTCGTCGCGGATCAGCAACTCATCAGCCTTAGTTAAAGAGATCTGCGAACCATCAAGAGTAGTGATTGCTTTAAAGCCGCTATTGAGCGCCCAAGAGAACTTACCATCAACCTTGCGCTTATCTAAAAGGTGCGATGGATAACCGGTAAGCAGCATCGCGTAGTTGGAAATATCCACCAACAGGTTAATGCTGTTAATGTCATAGAATTTCAATAGCTCCACCAGCCAGGAAGGTGATTTTTTATTCTTTAATTCATTTATTTCCACCGCCAAGCTGCGGCGCACATGCTTTGGCGCTTCTACCCCGATGTTCAGCTGGCCGGCTCGCGGATAAACAACTTTAGCTTTGGGTAATGCTATTTTTAGCCCGAAATAGGCAGCCACCTCTTTAGCCAGGCCAAAAACCGACAGGCAGTCTGGCCGGTTCTGCCTCACCTCAAAGCTCATTAAATAATCGATCTTTCCCTGATAGGTTACTTTCTCTAACCCGTCCATCATAAAACCAGTCATGGTTAACGTCTCCCCCACCTCGCGGCTGTTGGCTTTTAACTGCGGCACTAGTTTTACTATTTGGCTATAGAGTATTTTCATTTTCGTAATGCTTGTAACCGAGGTTTCCGCCAAGCAAAGTCCTGATATCCGTAATTTTATACTTAGCCATCGCCCAGCGGTCCAGCCCCAATCCAAAGGCAAATCCCATCCATTTGTTATTATCTATTCCGGCCATAGCCAGCACATTGGGATGGATTATGCCCGCACCTCCCATTTCAATCCAACCAATGCCTTTGCACAAGGAACAGCCTTTTCCTTTGCAGTTAAAGCACTGCATATCCGGCCCAACCCCTGGCTCCACTTCCGGATAGTATTTATTGCGATAGCGGACAACCACGTTTTCCCCGTACATTTTCCTAAATAAGCGATCAAAAGTGCCAAACAAGTCTTTCAGGCTTACTTCCTCCAAAACCACTACTCCCTGATACTGGTGAAAGATGAAATGGTTAGTTTTATTAACTTTTTCGTTGCGGTAAACCCTTCCCGGATAGACAGCTTTTAAAGGCGGCTTGTGATTAGCTAAAATTCGCGCCTCAATTGAGGAAGTCTGCGTCCGCAACAGATATTCCGGTTCGTCCACGTAAATCGTATCCTGCATATCGCGCGCCGGGTGATCCAAAGGAACATTCAGCCGCCTAAAGCAGTATTCGTCAGTTTCTATCTCCGGGCCGTCAACCACACTGTAGCCCATTTCCCCAAACAGTTTGTTCATCATCCTGATTGTCTGGGTTAACGGATGAAGGTGGCCGATTTTAGGAATACCAAAGCCCAGGCTTTCCGCCTGCTTTTCCAAATCTTTACTATTTCCAGATGCTGCTAATTCTTCCCGCTTCTTTTCTATCAGCTCGCTAAGGGTATTTTGCAAGTTATTAGCAAAAGCGCCTTTCGCCTTTCTTCCGTCTTCAGTCAACCCGCCAATGCTTTTAAGAATAGATCTGACAAAACCGCTTGCGCCTAAATACTTACGGAAAACCGCCTCTAATTCCTCAAGGGTTTGCGCTTGGCTAACCTCGTTTATTGCCTGATTTTTAACTATTTCCGGGTCAAAATCTTCCATATCTTTATACCTTTAGTTTACCTCTTTTTTAATTCGTTTTCAAGCACGGAAAGTGGGGAAAACTCAGTCTAAAATTCACTGGCTTTACCAGTAAAAACCGCCCCTTGTTATGGGCGGAACTGGAAAGAAAGCTTCGGTTCTAGACTAGGAAGATTTTATCTTACGTTTCTGACTTCTCTCTCCCGAAATCCCGATTGCCTTATCAAACAATTATTTCTTAATCTATTTATTAAAAAGAGCCTTCCCGACAAATTCTGCAACCTCGAAATTCCTTATTAAAATAGTGCGGTTTGTTGTGTAGGTCAAGCCTTTATTGGGAGAGTTTTCAAAACCAAGATAGATGAGCTCAATTCCTGAACTCTTCAATTCCTTAATCGCCGGTTGTAAATCTGAATCGGAACTGCCAATGATGGCGGTTTTCAGTTCTTTGCGGAAAGCGAGCGTGAGCATATCAACGGCTATCCTTACATCCACGCCTTTTTCCTTAAAAACAAGCATCTCGGGTCCTTTTGGACACTTCTCAACGTGCCCGCGAACTCCACCAGTCAGGATAACTTCAAATCTTTGTTTTTCTAAATGCAGTTTCAACGCTCTTTGGTTTTCAATAAGCTCGAGTGATTTTTTCTCAGTCTCTGCGTGTTTTTCTATCCTTCCGAGATAGAAAATCTTTCTATCAATTTTCACGCCTTGTAATACTTTATCAAAAAGTCCAGAGAAATTGAATGCGGAAAAATCTGTCTGATTTCCTTTGTTATTTTCATAATTTAAAACATCCCTAACTTTGCTAATGAAATTCCTGCCATCAATAAAAAGTATGTTGTGCATTTAATTAAACAGAAACCCCAGCGGACCTTACGGCTGGCTGGGGCGTTGATATTTTTAATATACGCCCACCCAGACTAAAAGTCAATAAATGTTATACACAACGCGGTTGTTTTTTTGCAGAGATGCCTAATTAGGTCCTTGCGCTTCAGTACCAATAAACCGAAAGCGGCTCTCGAATGATCTTGCCGTTAGAAGTTTCTTTTTCTCTAAGAAGCCTGCTGGTTTCCAGAATCAACAACAGCGCCTCTTTGAGGTTTTCTTTGGTTTCTTTAAGGGTCTTTCCCTGGGCATTAACCCCGGGAACCTCCTCTATCCCGCCTAAAAACCATTTCCCGCTTCTTTTATAGATCGCCGTAAATTGTCTTACCATATGTTTTCATTTTAACACTGACATGTAATTTTTCAGCATGAAGATAGAATCTGCTTTCAAATGGCTCCTAACCCACGTTTTTTCCTTTTCGCCTTCAATAAATTCGCCTAGGCCCTGTAAAACCTGATTGTCTTTCACTTTTTCTATGAACGCAATGCAATCGGTTAAATATTCTTTGATGGTTTTACCGGTTCTTTCTCTGATCGCTTCGGCGTTAATATCCCAGTTGTTTTTAGCAAAATAATGGATATCGTAGATATCTCTCGTGGCGGTTTCATTTCTCAATGTTAAAGCCAAAAGCTTGCTGGCAAACAGGTAGTCTTTTTTTGCGACAAGCATTGAAATGCCAAGATATTCTTTCATCTCGTAGTAGTCTTGGATGTTTTCTACCAGCTTTCGGACGTTAATCTCAACCTTAATATTGTGATCATCGTCGCCGTAGGAGAGTAGGACAAAAAAAGTAAATCTCTTGATGTACTGGTCTTTGACTTGTCCGTATTTATTCAAAATACTGACGATCTTTTCAAATACCAACTTTTGGTTTTCCTCGTTCACTGCCAGCAAATCAAAATCCAAGTCCACCGAGAATCTCGGCAGGTTATAAAAGAAATAGGTGCAAGTGCCACCTTTAAGCCCTAAGAGCGGGCTGATGGTGACATCGGTATAAATGTCTTTCAAAATCTGTCCCATTATTAACTGATGTTTTTCTTTATTGAGCATAATTTTTGCGATATTCATTCAATCGTTTGATCAATTGCTTGTTATCATAGATTTTTACCATCTCGCCGCACTTTTCCCAGTTAATTGATTTCAAATTATCAAAGTAGTAATTCGGGAATAAATAAATCATATCCAAGAAGGCTCTTTCCGGGATGGCCACGCTGCAGTTATCCTTGCTGACGATGCCGGTGGGATTAAATAGAACCGCATCTTTTAATTTTCTAAAGGTAAAAGTGTATTTATCTATGGTCATTGTTTTCGGCCACTTCGAAGCTACGAAAATCGTATCGTAATGCTGGAAAATTACGCCGGCCTCTCGCAAGACTGTTTCAAAGCTGATATAAGACGGTGTGTAAATGCTGGTCGCTAATTCCTTTGGATTATAGTCCTTACCCTTGGCGAATACGCCACGAGTCAACCTGATTAAGGCTTTTTGTTTTACATAGTAGGCGGTTTTGGCATACAGGCTTTCTTTGTTGTTTTCTTGCCAAATCAAGACCAAGTCCTTATTGGTCAGGATTGTTCTGGAAGATTGGTATAATTTTGCGATTAAGCTGTCCATATTGATAATGTTTGACGGAACTGATAATTTATCGCGGTTGCATTGTATATTACCGATAAAATGAAGTCAAGCTCTTTATAAAGAATAACAAAAAAAACAGGCTACTTTAGACCTATTTTTACGCTTAGTTTATTTATCTTTTTTTGCCCGCTTTAATTGTTATGCCATAAATTATATAAATGTTTTAACGCTGGCGCGGGCGATGGGATTCGAACCCACGATCTCCTTCGTGACAGGAAGGCGCTTTTAGCCAGCTAAGCTACGCCCGCAAAAACTCATATTGTGCCGGGGTTGGGAATCGGACCCAATTTGATCGCTTATGAAACGACCTTAGAAACCAATCTACTCCCCGGCTCGCAACCCAGACTCTTCTCTATATCCACAAAATTAAAGTGTTGCGGAGGGGGGACTCGAACCCGCCTTCCCGACCTTATGAGAGTCGCGAGATAACCCATTCTCTACTCCGCGCTAATATTATAGCCGTTTAAAGAAATAAAGTAAATACTGATTGTTTCGCCGGGCTGGCGCTTTTCGGCCCAACCGCCCGCTCCGCCAGTTGGCGGACAAAGGAGTAACCACCTTTCCAAACCTCATTCTTTGGTTCCTCGCCCCAGGGGACGGGATTTACCAAAGAATCAATGTTTTTAACGAAATCAAAAGAACAGGGCTTTTCACCCTGTTCTTTCAATAGTTAATTATATCCGCGTAATCTCCTTAAATGACTTGACTAATTCGCTTAGCTTTTCCGTAACTGCGCTTGAGGCAGACGCCAGATACTTCCCAATACCGGTAAACGGCGGGATCTCTTTCCATTTAGGTAAGGGCGCGGTTATCTTAACACTCTTTGTTATACTACACTTATGCCCATCTCCATCCTCTACGGTAAGAGTCACATCATGAGTGTTAATGGAGTTAAACTTTACCTCCTGAGGATTCTGGTCAGAAGATTGGCTTGATTCATCTATTACTCCATCGGCAAATTGCCAATCCCACGAGATTATACAACCAGAACAATCGTTGTCATAGTAATAAGCCACAGAATCATCGTAAAAGTTCACAAAATCATCAATACTGGGAATCGACGGCAGCCAATGAAAATTCGGTTTAGGAAAGTCGTGCGACCTCGTGGTAAACCACTTGTCTCCCCATCTATTAGACCACTCGGACCACTCGGTTGCCGCATCACCACTGCTGTCTTTAACTTTTACGCGCCAATAATAAGTCGTTGAGTTTTCTAATGTTACGCCCTGAATGGTATATGTTTCGCTTGTTCCGCTCGGGCCTCCCAAACAAGTTCCCGCGGGATCATTCTTCGGATTACAAAATTCATCAGGATTAATTGGTGGATTGCAACAAGTATCTATCAGTAATTTTGCTTTAGGAAAATTTTTGTTAGTAGAAACCTGCAGCCAATAAGCAGACTGACTGTCTCCCGAATCAATATCGCTAAACTCCCATTTTAATTCAAACGCCACGCTTTTATCGCAATCTGATAGGTCGGCAGCCGACATTGAACCTGGCAATACTTCTGGCGGAGTATTCGGGGACGAAGTTCCCGGGCCAATGGTAACCCGATATCCGGCTACAGGAGCATCGGGGCAACCTGCCGGTCGCGGGGTAGCGTCGCAGTTTTTGGAGTTAAAGCTAATCCAGCCAATGTTCTCTGACCAGGCAAAACCGTTAAATTCATTAGGAGTAGCAGAGGTATCTAAATTAACTGCGTATGTTGGGTTATTTCTTAAGTGAATCCAACCATCCCAGCTACCACGTTCAGACTCGTAAGCACCACTGCAACCGCTGGCAAATACTGAACAGGCCCTCGCCCAGCCAGAAGCTTGATTACTGCTCCAATTAAGTCTGGCAGTACATGTACCATTGGGACAACTACCAGGCTCGCTCGCGTTAAAGGTTATCCAGCCGATGTTTTCTGACCAGGCATAACCAGAAATACTACCAGAGCCCTCCTCCACAGAAACCGCGTATGGCGCCATATCCCGCCCTGCTGGCAGACAACCAGGCCTGTTGTCTGTTTTTCCATTGCCGTCAGTATCGCAGTTCTTGGAATTGAAACTAATCCAGCCGATGTTTTCTGACCAGGCAAAACCATAGGTCTCTAGGGTGGCGGCCTGGACAACCGGCAAAAGCAAGAAAAATGCACTAAAAATAGTTATTGCAAACAAAACCGGTTTAATGACGCTTTGTTGTTTTTTCATTCTTAATAAACTGTATTTGACGACTAGCTATTATTAATTGGTGCAAGCGCAGTAGCGATTAGTATACCAGTTTGTCGCAGGCGTTGCACAGGTGCCATTTTCGGAAACCCGAGGATAACACTCGCGCCAACAAGTTGGATTAGCAACACAAGCAGCAGAAGTAAAGCCGGTCGAACCAAAACCTATGGGATTTCGATAATAATATGGCTTATACGAACCACTGCTGGCGGACTTGCAAACGGGTTGATCTGGGGCGTACAGGCTTTGACAAACAGTACAACCAGCGTCCTCTGGCCAGACAGCATTAACGCAAGAGCCAACAGGAGCGCTAGGATATGGCTTTACGGCGCATACCGCGTTGCACGACGGCGCGGCGCCCATTGGATTAGGAACAACCGTCGGATAATGAGCCCTCCAGCAAAAACCACCGTAGCGGAGTCCGTAACAATCGAAGTTTACCGCGGTTTTGCGTACCATTGAGCCAGCCGCTAATAAGATATAACCATTTGGTTTGTTAATGCTAATGCTATATCCCGGTTCAAAACTAAAAACACAGTTTGAATCAATCTGAAGAGTTGTTTTACTAATTATCAGACTTCCCGCCTTAATTCCTTTTTTCCCTTCGGAACAATCGTCAAGTGGATCGGATGGGTCTTTTGTCAACAGCGAATTAACGGTCATGGTGTAAGTACCGCCCCAGCGATTTACCCAGCGCACCTGCGCCAAGGCGCTATCAGCGATGAATAAAAAAGTGGATCCGATTATGACAAAGAGAATAGTGCTTTTAGTTTTCATTTTTTGTTTATTTAATCAGGTACCAAAAACAGGTTATTTTTGAGTCTTTGCCTTCTTCATTCACCGCGACGATCTCGTGCGAATAAGCATCCTCTCTGTTAAAACCAGTAACTTTCCACGTGGCAAGCCATCTTCCGTCTTTAGCTGTTCCTTCGACCAAGGCAAAGCTTACTGGCACAGGTCCGGAATTCGTTTCTATCGACCCGGTCACCTTTTCAATACCAACCAGATCAGTAAGCCAAACCGAGAAATACTGTTGTTCTCCTTCTTTAACTCTAAAAGGATCAATGATTAAATCTTTGTAAAATACCGGAAAGGTATCAGCCGGTCCGGACACGGAAAACGTTTCCGCCCGATCAGAGAAAGCATGGAGTAAAACCGGCGTTTCGCTTGCAACCGGGCTCGGAGAAACAATTGGCGCAACCGCTTTCTTCGGCCAGAAATAATACCCGGCTACGCCAATAGTTACCAGACAGACAACTCCGATTATTAACTTTTTATTTGGTGC
>Ga0265296_1005352_pt1 | contig 10608 bp, 10 predicted proteins | sample MunlanPumphouse1_FD_189073 | JGI IMG/M metagenome (GOLD analysis project Ga0265296, IMG submission 189073) | Groundwater microbial communities from a municipal landfill in Southern Ontario, Canada - Pumphouse #1 | ecosystem: Environmental > Aquatic > Deep subsurface > Groundwater | place...
TGCCAATAATCTCTTCCGGGCGATGCTTCTTGCTCGGCATTCATAATCTCCTTCGTAATCCAAAATATCATCAATTTTGGACCACTCAGAAGGGGGCAGATCAGTTCAGCATCTCGCTCGACGCGCAAGGCGACCTGCGCTGGGCACGCGAAGGGCATGTCGGACGTACATTGCTGCCAGCAAACCCCGCAAAGCTGTTCTCACCCGACAGCTTCATGACCATCGAATCCCCCGACCCGGGCCGCGCTGCAACCGTTACCTTGTCGTTCGACGGAGGATCCAATATCGCTGAACGAATCGACTGACCAAAGCAGAGTCGGCCATTTCATCAGTGGCATTTGCGAGCTACCCTTGGGCCGTCGAGCCAATGCAGATGGGCTGATGCTGAGTAAGCAATGCCTGAAAGCGGATAACGCCACCGTTCAATCATCCCGCAAGGCCGTCGCCGAATTGCTGCACAACCAAGACGAGATTTACCGTTCGACCCTCAGAAGGAAAACCGAGCGGGACAAATGCCCCCGTCCGCCGCATGTGTATCGGCCACATTGCGAAAAGGGTGAGCCATGACCTATCTGCTCGTCAAAGCGCTTCTGTCGGCGCTGATCATCGTTGCCGTCTCGGAAATCGCCCGCCGAAGCGCGGGTCTCGGCGCGCTCGTCGCGTCGCTGCCGCTCATCTCGGTGCTAGGAATGATCTGGCTATGGCGCGATACCGGAGATTCGGCGCGCATGGCGGCGCACGCACAGGCAACATTCTGGTATGTTCTGCCTTCGCTGCCCATGTTCCTGCTGATTCCGCTGCTGCTCAGGCGCGGAATCGATTTCTGGCCCGCGCTCGTTGCCGGATGCGTGCTAACCGTGCTGCTTTACGTCGCGATGACTGCGCTACTAAGCCGCTTCGGGATTACCCTTTAAAATGCCAGATGGCAGAATGACTAACTTTGATGGCAATCTGTCAGACCAGTTTTGGCAGGACTATGCTATCTCTGGAATTGGCCGGTAGTTGAATGGCGTTGTTTGGGGAACGAACTTCGGATAGCCGCCATTCACGATCCCACCGGGGCGGTGTCGGCTGACGACCAAAGCCGGTCGCTCCCATCAGACATCTTGAACTTCCGCTCATGCGAAACCTGTCGTTGGCATGTGTCTGAGCATCTGGGCCGCAGACGCAAACAATGCGGCCATAATCGGCTTCAATCTGTCTGGTCGAAAGCCGTCGTTCGTTCACCGACGACCTATGTATGCCAACTCTCGGGTAGCGCCTAGGTGGGCGTTCGGGCCTTTGCAGACACCACCATTCGCTTGGGCGAGGATTAAAAACAACTCGCATGACTAAACTGCCAATAGGCGACAGTTTAGCCATGTGATCGATTCTAGGGAGCCTCCGACGCCGCACCAAACACCCGGCGCTGGAGGAATGAAATGTCTGCGGTTTCAAGCGATGCCGGTTGCGACTCAGAAGAGATCGAGCGTTTCGACGTTATAATCGTCGGCGCGGGGATCTCGGGCATCGGCAGCGCAACCTTGCTGCGCAAGCACTGCCCGGACTTGAGCTTTGTTGTCCTCGACGCGATGGAATCGTTCGGCGGCACCTGGCTGATGCACAAGTATCCCGGCACCCGTTCGGACAGCGATCTGTTCACTTTCGGCTATGGCTTCAAGCCGTGGAAGGGTGATCCCATCGCTTCGCGCCAGCAGATTCTGGACTATCTGGGCGGGGCTATCGAGGATGCCAATCTTGGGCCGCACATCCGTTATGGCCACAAGGTCCAATCCGCCGAATGGTCGAGTGAAGCGGCAAGCTGGACACTGGCAGTCGAGCGCAGTGATATAGAAGGCTTGGTCCATCTGCAGGGGCGCTTCCTGTGGATGTGTCAGGGCTACTACCGCCATTCACACGGCTACACGCCGGACTGGCCAGGTCTCGCCCAGTTCCAGGGGCAGGTCGTCCACCCGCAGCACTGGCCAGACGATCTCGATCTCAGCGGCAAGCAGGTGACGGTGATCGGCTCGGGTGCCACGGCCGCCACCTTGATCCCGGCGCTGGCTGATAGCTGCGCGCATGTCACCATGTTGCAGCGCACGCCGACCTACTTCGCGGCTGGTCGCAATGCCGACAGCCTGGCGGACGAACTGCGCAAGCTGTATGTCGATGACGCCTGGATCCATGAAATCATGCGCCGCAAGGTGGTGCGCGACCGCGCCGATCTGCTGGAGCGCGCGCAGGCAGCGCCCGACAAGCTGAAGAAACTGCTGATCGACGGGGTCAAGGCCTGCCTGCCCGAAGGCTTTGATGTCGATCGCCACTTTACCCCGCCCTACAAGCCCATGCAGCAGCGCGTGGCCTTTGTGCCTGATGGCGACCTGTTCAAGGCCGTCGCTTCGGGCAAGGCATCGGTCGTGACGGACCAGATCGCAGCCTTTGACGAAACCGGGATCCAGCTTGGTTCAGGCAGCCGCATCGACTGCGACGTGGTGATCACCGCGACCGGCTTTGAGATGTCCGTGATGGGCGAGATCCCCTTCCGGGTTGACGGACGCCATATCGATTTTGCGCAGACTGTGACCTATCGCGGGACGATGTTCACCGGCGTGCCGAACATGGCCTGGATTTATGGCTATGGGCACTATAGCTGGACCTTGCGCGCGGACCTGATCGGCGAGTTCGTCTGCCGCCTGCTGCGCCATCTGGAGGCGCGCGGCGCGAAGAGCGTAGCGCCGACCTTGCGCCCGGATGATCACGACATGCCGCTGCGGCCGTGGGTCGACACCGAATACCTCAATCCCGGCTACCTCTTGCGCAGCCTGGACCGCTTGCCACGCAGCGGTGACAAGCCGGAGTGGCAGCACAGCCAGGATTATCTCTACGAGAGCAAGGCCATCCCGGCCATCGATCTCGACGATCCGATCTTTTCCTACAGCTATTGACCGGGCCGGACCCGCAAAGACCGAGGAGCGTGCAGATGAAGAACATGAAAGGCGGCGTAGCCGTAGTAACCGGCGGCGGTTCTGGCCTGGGCAAGGCTATTGCACAGGAGGCCGCACGCCGGGGAATGCGGGTGGTGATTGCCGACGTGCAGGCCGAGGCGATGAATGCGGCGGTTAAAGAGCTGCGGGCCAGCGGTGCGGATGCGATTGGTGTGTTGACCGACGTGACCAGCGCTGCTTCGGTTGAGGCGCTCGCAGAGGCCGCCGAACGCCAGTTTGGCCCCGCCAACCTGGTGTTCAACAATGCCGGGGTCGCATCCGGTGGGCCGATCTGGGAAAGCACCGAAAAGGATTGGAAGTGGGTGTTCGCCGTCAACGTCGATGGGGTGGCCAACGGTGTGCGGAGCTTCACCCCGCGGATGCTTGCTGCCGCCGCTGCCGACCCGGCCTATCAAGGCTGCATTGTGAATACCGCCTCGATGGCCGGACTGGTTACGGCACCCGGCATGGGCATTTACAGCGTTTCCAAACACGCCGTGATCGCGATTTCGGAATGCCTTTACCACGATCTCGATCTGGCCGGAGATCAGGTCAAGACAGCTGTGCTGTGTCCCTCATACGTGACCACCAACATCAGCCAATGCTATCGCACCCGGCCCGCCGATCTTGCCAATGAAAGCGGCCCGACAAAGTCCCAGCTGGCGACCCAGGCCATTTCCGCGAAGGATCTCGCCAATGGGTCGTTGACCGCAGAAGAAGTGGCCAGCATCACTTTCCAGGCAATCGAAGTGGGACAGTTCTACGTCTATCCCAGCCCGGAACTGCTCCCGATCGTCAAGAACCGCCTGGATAACATCGCGGCGGGATCCAATCCCGATATTCTCTACGAGGACATTCCGATGTTCAAGGAGCGGCGCGACCGGTTAAAGGAAGCACTGGCCAGTTGAACGCCAGCCCTCACAGGCGGATCAAGGACATCGGCAGTTGCACGAAGACAGGGCCCAGCACGAACCAGGAGTATTGAGCCCGGAGCTCGATGCTGCGCTGCGCCAGCATGCCCGCCGCCGACTGCTTGGCAGGGGTGAGCAGCTTTATGCGTTCGGGTCCGTGCCCGATGCGCTGTTCTGCGTTGAAGAGGGAGTACTGCGCCTCAGCGTGACCAGCCCCGAGGGCCGGGAATCCGTTCTCAGCATGGTGACTCAAAACCAGTGGTTCGGCGAAGCCTCCCTGTTTTCGGGAGAGCCGCGCGGAAATGACGCCATGGCGATTGTTGCCAGCGCTGTGCTGATCGTCCCGGCTGCAGCAGTCCACCAGCTTGTCGACCACCGGCCGGATTTCTTGCTGCAATTCCTGGCCATGATGGGGAGGCGGTATCGCATGATACTCAGCCGGATGGACGATACCGTGCTGCGCCCCTTGCCCGCCCGCCTGGCGCGGGAAGTGCTGCAGGCGCATGGGCTGGAGCTTGCAGCGGCGGGACCACATCACCCGGTCACGCTCCGCTTCTCGCAAGAGGAAATGAGCCAGATGCTCGGCGCATCGCGGCAAAGCATCAACCGCCTGCTCAAGCAATGGGAGCGAGGCGGCGCCATAGAAGTTGCTTACCGCAGCCTGACAGTCCTCGATCCTGAAGCGCTGCGGTTGCTCACGGAACGTGACGAAGGATAAAGCGCTATGGTCCTGCTCCAAACTACCGGAGTACCAAGATGAAACTGCGCCTGCGCCAGATTGCACTCGCCGTAACTGACCTTGAAGTTGCAACATTGCAGGCCAGCCAGATTCTTGGCCTGGGCTCAGCCTATCAAGACCCGGCAATCGTGCGTTACGGGCTGCGCAATGCGGTCTATGCGATCGACAACACCTTTCTGGAATTCGTATCGCCGATCACCGAAAACACCACCGTCGGGCGCTTGCTGGCCAAGCAAGGCGGTGACTGCGGCTATATGGTCATTCTTCAAACCGACGGGGCAGACGAAGCGCGCGCGCGAATTGATGCTGCGGGTGTGCGCGTGGCGGATCAGTTGGACCGCAATGGCGCGGGCTTCATGCACCTGCATCCCAAGGATGTTGGCGGAACCCTGCTGTCCATCGATTACATGCCGCGCTGGTCCGACTGGGAATGGGGCGGCCCCGAATGGCAAAAGTCCGCTACCCATGACGAGGCCATTACCGGGATTGGAATAAGCGCGCTCGACCCGCAGGGCATGGCGGGGCGCTGGGGGGAAATTCTCGGTCGCCCGATGGAACATTGCGATCATGCAAGCCGCATCGGCCTGGATGAAGGCGAGCTGCGGTTTGCGGCCCCAGCAGGCAACGGCAGTGAAGGATTCCAAGCCTTCGACCTGCACTCCGCCCGCGCCGCGCAGCTGCGCGAAAACGCTGTTCGGCACGGCTGCCTGACCAGTGAGGGGAATATCGCACTGTTCGGCGTGACTATTCGGCTGGTTTGATAGCCTGCATCAAAGCGCCTGAGACACGAGAGGATAACCAGTGACCTATTCGCAGATTTGTTATGATGTGATCCGCGCGGTCGCCACCATCACGCTGAACCGGCCAGAGCGCCTGAACGCCTGGACCCCGACCATGGCGGCAGAATTCCGCCAGGCCATGGAGCAGGCGAACAACGATCCGCAGGTGCGTGCGATTATCGTGACCGGCGCGGGCAAGGGGTTCTGCTCGGGCGTCGACATGAACGCGCTGGATGGAATGACCTCGAGCGGCAAGACCCCAAGCAAATCGTTCACCCCGCTTGACCCGGCGGCCCGCGAAGATTTCCAGCATCCGATGACCTGGCTGCCGTCGGTCGGCAAGCCGATTATTGCCGCGGTCAACGGTGCGGCGGCCGGGCTGGGGCTTGCGCTTCTGCTGTTCTGCGATTTGCGGTTTGCCTCCAGCAACGCGGCATTTGTGACATCATTCTCGCGGCGCGGCCTGATCGCGGAACATGGCACCAGCTGGATGCTGACGCGATTGGTGGGACATAGCCGTGCACTGGACCTGATGTTCTCCTCGCGTCGAGTAGATGGCGACGAGGCATACCGCATCGGCCTGGCAGACCGGGTCTGCGCCCCCGAACGGCTGCTGGACGAGGCACGCGAATATGCCGAGAACCTGGCGGCGAATGTCTCTCCGCGCTCGACCCGCATCATGAAGCGCCAGCTGTGGGACGCCCTGTTCGTCGATCTCGCAACCTCGATGCAGGAAGCCGATGAGGAAATGCGGGAAAGCCTGAAAAGCGCGGATTTCAAGGAGGGCGTTGCGCACTTCCTTGAGAAGCGCCCGGCAAAGTTCGTAGGTGGCTAAAGTTTATTTTGGGGTTTTGTGATCGACATCGGTATCTGGAATGCCTTCGAGGTCTAAATGTCCCATGACACTTCTCCTGTGGCCGGAATGGCCACGGGGAGTTTGCCTCAACTATGCATGAAAATGTCCGCTATCCCAATTTGCGGTCCTGAAAGGAGACTTTCCGGATCGTCCACCAGGCAGACGTAGGAAAGTGAGCTTTCGCGGTCCAACGAATGACCGGTTTCGGTGTGGCCGGACATTCCCAATGGCGGCGGCTTCTGGCAGTTTTGTCCCAGACCCAGATCTTCGGGATGGTAGCTGGAGGTACTCTGGGATCGTCAGCTTCTGGGGACGTGCCCGGGCTGGTTGATTGACCGAATTCAGGCGCAAAGCTGACATTCGACTGGACTACGCGCAAACATTGAGCATTGGTCGGTGGCGACGCCGAACGCGACAATTGAATTGGCGACATCCTCGACTGGGTGACCAGCGGGGCTCTGGGTGGTGGGACCGGCATGGTGCCGGATCCCATCGAGGAGACCACCCATGACACCGAACCGCAAATCGCAGGCAGCGAAGGCATCGGCCAACGCATCCGATGCGCGCACTGACACCGGCGCACATCGCTCGCCGACCAAGGTCGATCAGCTGCTTGCGATGCTCAAGACGCCGGACGGCGTCAGCATCGAAGAGCTGAGCAACAACTTCGGCTGGTTGCAGCATACCACACGCGCGGCACTTACTGGCCTGCGCAAAAAGGGCCACGCCGTCATCCGCGGCAAGCAGGGTAGCGTGACGGTCTATCGGATCGGCGAATGACCGCCAAGATCAGCATTGCATCGGTCGAGGCCATCGCTGACATGAGCGCAGCACAGATCGTTGCAGAATGGGAGCGGATGCACGGTTTGCAGGCTCCCGCCATCGCACCGAGTCTCCTTGCCCGCGACCTGGCACACCGCGCGCAGGTCGCGGCGGCAGGCGGCATCGGCAAACGTCTCGAGCGCCGCCTTCATGATCTCGCGGGGTCAACTGGTGGGGATGGCACCACGCTGGCAAACGGGCGCAGATGCCTTGGCCACGGCACGCAGATCCTGCGCGATTGGGGTGGTCAGACCCACCGCGTGACCGTCGAGGCCGAAGGCCGCTATCTCTACAACGGTCAGACCTGGAGTTCGCTGTCCGCGATTGCCCGTGCGATCACCGGCGCACGCTGGTCAGGTCCACGCTTCTTCGGAACGCGCTCATGAAGAAGCTGCGTTGCGCCATCTATACCCGCAAGTCGACCGAGGAAGGGCTCGACATGGCGTTCAACAGTCTCGATGCCCAGCGCGAGGCCTGCGAGGCCTATGTAACCAGCCAGAAGGCCGAAGGCTGGGTACTGGTTCCTACCGCCTATGACGATGGTGGGTTCTCAGGCGGCACGATGGACCGCCCAGCCCTCGTGCAGTTGCTCGCTGATGTGCGCGCCGGGAAGGTTGACGTGATCGTCGTCTACAAGGTCGACCGCCTCACCCGCGCCCTGTCGGACTTCGCGCGGATCGTCGATGTGCTCGATGCAGCGGGCGCCTCGTTCGTCAGCGTGACCCAGGCGTTTAACACGACCACCAGCATGGGACGACTTACGCTCAACGTCCTGCTGTCCTTCGCGCAGTTCGAGCGCGAGGTCATAGCTGAGCGCGTGCGCGACAAGGTGGCCCAGTCCAAGGCTCGCGGTATCTGGATGGGCGGCAACGTGCCGCTCGGCTATGATGTGCAAGACCGCAAGCTACTCGCAAACCCGACCGAGGCAGCCACCGTGGTGCGTATCTTCCGATCCTATCTGGACCAGCCATCGGTGCGGGCACTGAAGGAGACGCTCGACACGCAGGGCGTCCGCACCAAGGTACAGCAGGGCAAAACTGGACCGCGCGGCGGCGTGTCATTCTCGCGCGGCGCCCTCTACTGGCTGCTGTCGAACCCGATATACATCGGCAAGCTGCGCCACAAGGACAAGCTGCACGAAGGCCAGCACGACGGCATCATTCCGCTGGACCTGTGGGACGCAACCCAGGCGAAACTGAGGAATTCCGGCGCCGAACGAGGCAATGCGACAACCGGCAATGGCACGGCCCTGCTCACCGGCATGATCCGTGACGCAGCTGGTCGGCCGATGTCGCCTTCGTTCACTGTGAAGGAAGGGCGACGTTATCATTATTATGTGTCGAGCATCAGCAAGGACATTGATCGCGGTCTCTCTGGTGCATCGGCAGCACCGGTCGCCCGCGCGCCTGCACGGCGTCTCGAAGCCGCAGTGCGCGAAGCGCTACGGGCGCTTCTTCTGGACGAGGTTCAACTTGCCGATCTGTGTGGTGATGGGGATACCGCCACGACGCGGCGACGACTGGCGACCGCCGCAGAATTTGCGCGGCAGCTAGGACCGAATGCGATCGACGGCGCGCACTCGTTGCTTACCCGGTTGAGCTTCTCCATTGTCATCCATCGCGATCGGGCAGAAGTCAGCGTCGCCCGCTCCGCGCTGCTTGCATCGCTCGATCACGACGTCAGCCCCGCAGCCGATGATGACCGGCGTATCGCCGTGATCGTCGATACCAACATCACTCACCGCAAGCGCGGCGCTCGGCTCGTGATCGCCAAAAATGCGCTAGCCGAAAAGATGCCTGATCCGAACCTCGTCGCACTGATTGCTAAAGCTCATCGAGCTCGCGCCGCTTTGTTCTCGAACTCCGCCGCCCGCGGCAACCGCCACATTGAGCGGTTGGCACGCCTCGCTTATCTCGCACCCGACATCACATCTGCGATCCTCGACGGCACGCAGCCCGCGACGCTGACCAGCCGGAGCCTACTCAAGCTTCCCGGTCTGCCGCTCGAATGGACCGAGCAGCGGAAAATGCTAAAGTTCGCATGATTGCTGGCTGCTGCGGTGGCCACAAAAATCACCAGCAGAGACGCGGCGCCTTTCCGTTATGATCTCGGGCAATCGCGCCTCGGTCTCTGACCACAATTAGAATGCAGCTCGCGAGAGCGCCGCGGAACTGCGCCGGTTAAGGCTCCCATTTCCAATATATCTGAATTATATCAATCACTTGAATGTGCGTGGTGCGCCCGGCAGGATTCGAACCTGCGACCACCCGCTTAGAAGGCGGGTGCTCTATCCAGCTGAGCTACGGGCGCCCGGCTGCGCGAATAGCGTGGTTTGCGCGGGCTGCAAAGCAGGTTAAGCAGCGTGCCGATGACCGATTCCGCCGCGCCCCCACTCGCACCCGCAGCCGTCAACGCGTCGAGTGTTCGGCACTTTCGCTATTATGACTTTGTCATGGCGGCCTTTGTCACGGTGCTGCTGCTCAGCAACATCATCGGCGCGTCGAAGCTGTCGACGCTGGGCGGGCTGACCTTTGGCGCCGGGATCCTGTTTTTCCCGATCGGCTATATCATCGGCGACGTGCTGACCGAAGTCTATGGCTATGCGCGTGCGCGCCGGGTGATCTGGGCCGGGTTTGGCGCGCTCGTGTTCATGGCGGTGATGAGCTGGGTCGTGCTGGCGATGCCCCCGGCGCAGGACTGGTGGTGCAGCGGCACCGAGGCGCTGACGCTGAAGTCGGGCGAGGCGAGCGGTAGCGGCGCGGTGTGTCAGGCGACCTATGAGAGCGTATTCGGCAGCGCGTGGCGCATCGTCCTTGCCTCGATCGTGGCTTTCTGGGCCGGGGAATTTGTGAACAGCTATGTTCTGGCGCGGATGAAGGTCGCGACCGGCGGGAGATTCCTGTGGATGCGGACGATCGGATCGACGATTTTCGGTCAGGGCATCGACAGCCTGATCTTTTACCCGATCGCCTTCCTCGGCATCTGGGAGACCGAGCAGGTGCTGCTCGTGATGATCACCAACTGGGCGATGAAGGTCGCGTGGGAGGCGGCGCTGACCCCGGCAACTTATGTGGTGGTGGGCGCGTTGAAGCGCCGCGAAGGTGTCGATGTGTTCGACGAAGGCACCGACTTTACGCCGTTCGCTGCCAAGGTTTGATCCATGACGCTCATTGAAATCGCCTCGCTGTTCGGCGAACGGAAGGCCACGCTGGTTGAGTTGAGCGGCTTGGATAAGGACGCGCTGCACATCTATTTCGGGCTAGCCCTGTTCCTGCTCATCCGGCTGATGTGGCGATGGCGCGGTGGCTGGGTGGTTGCGTGGCTGGCCGTCCTCGCGATGGCGGTCGGCGGCGAATGGCTCGACATCACGCGCGAGATGGGCGATTCGACGATCCAGCCCGACGCGACGCATTGGCACGACGTCTGGAACACGATCTTCTGGCCGACGGTGCTGATGCTCGTCGGGCGCTGGCTGCAACCGGAAGCGAAGCCCGCTGCCGACGCGCCCGCCGAAATGTCAGGCGAGGACGCCGAG
>Ga0265296_1005354_pt1 | contig 10601 bp, 13 predicted proteins | sample MunlanPumphouse1_FD_189073 | JGI IMG/M metagenome (GOLD analysis project Ga0265296, IMG submission 189073) | Groundwater microbial communities from a municipal landfill in Southern Ontario, Canada - Pumphouse #1 | ecosystem: Environmental > Aquatic > Deep subsurface > Groundwater | place...
GACAAAAGTTGTTTAAAAAAAATAATTCTATGCTAATACTATGAAATGGACAGATTGTAAATTGTATTGACAAATTGTCTAGGGGCTGATGTTTAAGGATAGCGTTTAATGGTAATCAATTGTATTTGGGACTGTTGCGAAATGTCATTGCGAGCGATAGCGAAGCAATCTTTGATTTGAATTAAAAAGCGAATTCACGTCCACGGTTTCCCATGAGCTTCGCACGCCGCTGACATCGATTAAGGAAGGGCTTTCGATTGTTTTGGATTCCAGCTCGGGAGAATTGAACCCGGACCAGAAACAATTTTTACTGATAGCTAAAAACAACGTTGACAGGTTGAACAGGCTGATAAATGATGTCCTTGATTTTTCAAAATTGGAAGCCAAAAAAATAGAATTCAATATGAAATTAAACGATTTAACTTCTGTTATTAATGAAGCAGTAAATACGCATAAAATTTCTGCCGAACAAAAAGGATTAAAATTGAATCTAGAAGTTAAGAATGAAATTCCCAAATTGATATTTGATTCGGACAGAATTATTCAGGTACTGATAAATTTAATGAATAATGCTATAAAATTTACGGATAGAGGCGGGATTGTGGTTTCGCTGTCATTTGAAGACGACAGAAAAAACGTAAAAATATGCGTCGTTGATACCGGCAGGGGAATTTCGCCGGATGATATTCCCTTTCTTTTTCAGAAATTCAAGCAGTTGGAGGATATTAACGGACGGTCAACCGGTGGGACAGGCCTTGGATTAGCTATTTGTAAGGAGATTGTTGACCAGCATAAAGGCAAAATCTGGATTGATTCAAAATTAGGCATTGGAAGCTCGTTTTGCTTTACATTGCCTGTATAATATTTAGCAGGGGATTGATATGGGCAAACTGATATTGATTATCGATGATGAACCCGACATTTTGACAATAATCAAATACCGCCTGGAAAAAGCGGGCTATCATATAATAACGGCGGGAGACGGGGAAGAAGGGTTTGATGCCGTCAAAAAGAACAAGCCGGACTTGGTCTTGCTTGACATGCGGATCCCAAAAATGATCGGCGTAGAAGTTTGTAAAAAAATCAAATCCGATACAGAGCTAAAAAATATTCCCGTCGTGTTTATTACCGCAAGCCAGAGAACGCATGTCGCGCAAATAACCGAAAAGTTTGGCGCGCAGGATTTTATAATCAAACCTTTTGAGCCGGAAGAATTGCTCTCAAAAATCAGACGGCTTATAGGGTAACGGGTTGGTTCGCCTGACTTCCGCAATACAGCGCCCAAAATTTTGATCTCCGCTATATTTTCTTCTTGATTGAAAACCCGAAATGTCCCAAGTGGCTGCCTAATGAGTAGTAATTATTATGGGCATATACGATCGGATCGGTTTTGCCAAAATTAAACGCGCCTTTTTTATCAATAAATTTTTTGTCCGCGTGAATACGAAGCACTTTTGATATAAACATATCATGAGTTCCCAAAGGTCTAATATCAATTACTCTGCATTCAATATTTATCGGGCTTTCCCCTATTAATGGAGCAGATATTAATTCCCCCTTAACCGGCGTTAGTTTGAGATGCTTAAATTTATTTATTTCTCTTCCCGATCTTACTCCGCAAAAGTCGGTTGCAAACGCAAGTTTTTTATTTGTAAGATTTATGACGAATTCTTTTGACTTGGAAATGATTTCGTGCGAATATCTTGACGGACGGATAGAAATATAGCACATGGCCGGATCGGTACATATTGTTCCTGTCCAAGAAATAGTGATTATATTATAATTATCCGGATTATCTCCGCATGAGACGAGAACGGCAGGTAAGGGATATATCATTGTTCCGGGCTTCCAGGTCATTTTGTTCATGTTATATATTATCCAGCATTTTCTTTAAAATAAAAACCGGCAGGCCAACGACATTATAATAATCCCCGTCAATTTTTTCAATAAAAGGGTCGGCAATTTCCTGAACGCCATATCCCCCTGCTTTGTCCAGAGGACTCCCGGTATTAACATAATCCAAAATATCTCTAACTTTAAGTTTTTTCATTTTTATTTCAGTTATTTCTACGTGCGTAAGCATTTTTCCCGTATCCGTGTTTATAACAGCAAGGCCTGTCATAACCATGTGCTTTTTCCCTGACAAAGATTTTAGCATATCCACAGCATCTTTTTTGCTTGTAGGTTTGCCAAGGATTTTACGCCCTAAGACGACAATAGTATCCGCTCCAATAACAACAGAATTTTTTTGCTTTGCCGCGACCCCCCACGCCTTTGCTATCGCTGTTTTTTTCGCGGCATCCCGCGGTGATTTCGCGGAAATTGTTTTTTCGTTAATATTGCTTGGGATTACTTTAAATTTACGAACAATAGTTTTTAGCAATTCTTTTCTTCGCGGCGAGGCCGAGGCCAGAATAATATTTTTATTTTTCATTTGAGTTGGTTGTAAATCAGATTATATTGTATCATAATTTAAGATGTCAAATGCCCCAATACTCTAATTCAAAAATTGAATGCTTTGAAAACTGCCCGAAAAGGTTTAAGTTCCGCTATATCGACAAAATCAAGCTTCCTGACAGCCCCGAAGGGATCGAAGCATTCCTTGGGTCCCGCGTTCATGAGACGCTGGAAGAGCTTTATAAAAATCAGAAAATGAATAAAATCCTTTCTCTTACCGAAGTTTTGGAATATTTTAAAAAAATATGGGATAAAAAGTGGAATGAAAATATAAAAATTGTGAGAGAACAATATAAGCCGGAAGATTATTTTAATGCCGGAGTAAAACAGATTACAGATTATTATGAAAAGTACAAACCTTTTGATCAGGCATATACTATCGGCACAGAGGTCAGGATCTCGTTTGATATTGATCCCGATCGCAGTTATAAAATGACAGGTTTTATTGACCGATTGTCTTATGACGGAAAAGGAAGATACGAAATTCATGATTATAAAACAGGGCAGAGCGGTATGACTCAAGCCCAGGCTGACAGTTCAAAACAACTGGCCATCTATCAGATTTATGTTGAAGAAAACTATCCGGATGCCAAAGAAATACTGCTTGTTTGGCATTATATGGCAGAAAACAGGGAAGTTGTTTCAAAAAGAACAAGACAGCAGCTGGATGAACTCAAGAAAGAATTATTCCGGAGCATAGCAACAATTGAATCAGAAACTGAATTTTTACCGCTTGAGAGCTCTTTGTGTAACTGGTGTGAATATGTGGAAATCTGTCCCGCAAAAAAACATGGGACGATGCTTGATAAAATGGATAAAAATGAGTATCTGAATGATACCGGTTTAATGCTTGTAGATAAATATGCCAAACAATATACGCTTTTTGATGATATTGAAGAAGACCTGGAAGAAATAAAAGAAGCAATAATTGCTTATGCGGCAAAAGAGCATATCAGCGTTGTTATGGGAAACTACAATCGCGTAACTGTTAAAATTGAGGACAAAACTCATTTTCCGACAAAATCCGAAGAGGGAAGGGCTGAACTCGAACAATTAATAAAAAGTTTAAATAAATGGGAAGATGTCTCGGATTTGAGCACGGTGCAATTACAGAAAATATATATGGAATGGAATAAAAACGATATTGAGAAGATAAAGAAGTATTTACAGCCTTATCACAGGGAATCCGTCAGCAGGCCTTACAAGTTGATTCCAGAAGATTAATATGTTACCATAAAAACGGTGTTGAAAGGTCGAAGTTAATGGTTAGAGTAGATTGGGATTTGCGGCCTCGATCGAGATAATCCTCTTCCATTAATCGCAGATAATTTCCAAGGAGAACGATTGCATGAAGACTTTGTACGTAGGAAATCTCTCGTGGTCGGTAAAAGACGGAGATCTACAAACCAAATTCGCTGAATTTGGTAATGTAGCATCTGCCCGTGTTGTTGCTGACAAATTTTCGGGGAGATCACGCGGATTTGGATTTGTTGATATGGAAGATGCTGATGCCGAAAAAGCCATCGCTGCATTGAATAATGTAGAGTGGTCTGGGCGCAAAATCACAGTCAATGAAGCAAAACCAAAAAGTGATAGCCCCAGCAGAGAATAGATAATTTAATCATTCTTTACTAAAACTTAAAGTCCCGGTTTTTTATCGGGACTTTTTATTTTACATGGATTTTACATTCCGTTCACACTGGCGCAATAATAATTTGATATAAATATGTACATGAACAATAGAACTGCAATCATTTTTTTGCTGCTTCTGATTTTTATATCGTCAGGATTTTTATTTGGCTGCGCCAGAAAAACTCAAAGTATAGTTCTTGCCGGTTCCACCGCGTTTCAACCATTTGCCGAAAAACTTGCAGAAGTCTATATGGAAAAACATCCAAATGTTACGATTGATGTACAGGGTGGCGGGTCTGCATTAGGCATTATGACAGCGCTCCAGGGTATTGTGGATATTGGCATGGCTGATATGGTCAAACTCCCAAAAGAAGCAGATCCCTTGACAAAAACTATTGTAGCAATGGACGGAATTGCCATCATCGTCAATGAGAAAAATAGTATTTCCAAATTAACTTCAATTGAAGCCCAAAAGGTTTTCAGTGGAGATATAACAGATTGGAGCCAGCTTGGTCCAAAAAAAGGAAATATCCGCGTTATTAGCAGAGAAGACGGATCAGGAACGCGAAAATCTTTTGATAAATTAGTCCTTGGAAAGATAAAGCTAACAAAAAATGCAATGTATCAGGATTCTAACGGCACAATAAGAGAAGCGATAAAAAGCGATCCTAACTCAATTGGCTATATTTCGATCGGTTTTTTAATTCCCGGGGTCAAGCCGCTTGTTTTTGATGGAGTCGCGCCAACGAATGAAAATGTTAAAAAAGGGATATACAAAATATTCAGGCCGGTTTATTTTTTAACCAACGGTGAACCCGGAAGACTTGCGCAGAAATTTATTAATTTTATGTTAAGCGACGAAGCTCAAAGTATTATTAAAAAGGACGGGTTGATTTCGATAAAATGAAATATTATCTGGAAAAAATCATTGAAAAAATTATTATGTTGATCGCATTTTCTGCGATATCCATTTTGATAATAATAACTTTTTTTATTTTCAAAGAAGGGTGCCCGTTCCTTTTTAAAAACGGGATTTTAAATTTTATTCTGTCGCCGGCCTGGGACCCTTCAACAAAAGAATTCGGGATATTTACCATGATCCTTGGTTCTTTGTGGGTAACGGTTGGGGCCTTGATCTTCGGGGTTCCTCTCGGAATAAGCTGCGCCATATATCTTGCGGAATTTGCGGACAAAACAATAAGGGGAGTTCTTAAGCCGATGATAGAGCTTTTAGCCGGCATACCGTCAGTTGTTTATGGTTTTATTGGGGTTATGATACTTGCTCCCATAATTAGAACCTATCTTGGCGGGCCCGGTTTTTCGATTCTGGCGGCCGCCATAATCCTTGGCATTATGATTCTGCCTACAGTAATCAGCATCTCGATGGATTCGATAATGGCTCTGCCAAGGACATATAAAGAAGGCTCCATTGCCTTGGGAGCAACAAGATGGCAGACCGTGAAAATGGTTTTGCTGCCGGCGGCTCGATCAGGAATTTTGGCTGGGGTCATTCTTGGGATGGGTCGGGCAATTGGCGAAACAATGGCAGTAATCATGATTACAGGAAACGCGATTAAAATTCCATTTACTCCCCTTGATTCTGTCAGGACCATGACTTCTAATATCGCGCTTGAGATGGGATACGCAATCGGCGATCACCGGGCAGCATTATTTGCTACTGCGGTGATGCTTTTTGTTTTTATTATGATCTTGAATACCATGGTGATTTTTGTCGTTAAAAGGAAAAACTAACGTATGAATGTAAGATCAAAAGATAAAATCGCGAGATTTGCTTTTCTGTTGGCTGCAATGGTTACAATTTTGATTCTGGTTTTAATTATTTTTTATGTTCTATTTAACGGCCTTAGGGTTGTTACGTTTGAATTTTTGACTTCACCAATAAAAGAAATGGGCAAAGAGGGTGGAATTTTCCCGACCATTATCAGCTCCATCTATTTAGCACTGCTATCTATAATTATTGCAACGCCGCTGGCAGTAGGGACAGCAGTTTTTCTAACCGAATATACCAGAGAAAATGTTGCCACAAAAATAATTCGTTTTGGTGCGAATTGTCTTGCAGGGATACCTTCAATTATTTTTGGTCTTTTCGGTTTTGTTTTTTTTGTAATTTATTTGAGATTTGGTTGGTCAATACTATCCGGCTCTTTAACACTTGCTTGCATGATCCTGCCGACAATTATCCGTACGTCTGAAGAAGCAATAAAATCTGTTTCTTATACTTATAAAGAAGTTACTTATGCTCTTGGTGGCACTAAGCTGCAGGGCATTTATAAAATTGTTCTTCCAAAAGCTCTTCCGGGAATACTCACCGGAATTATTTTGGGAATGGGGCGCGCAATAGAAGAAACTGCGGTCCTCATTTTTACCGCTGGATTGTCAATACATATACCGACTTCTGTTTTTTCATCCGGCAGGAGTATGGCAGTACATTTTTATACTTTGGCGCGTGAAGGAATATCAATAGAAAAAGCTTTTGGCACGGCAGCCGTGCTTGTAATTTCGATTTTGATAATCAATTCAATTTCATATTTTATTATGTATCGATTTATGAGGAAATATACTTAAAGTGGATAAACAAATAAAAATATCCGTTAAAGATTTAAATATATCTTACGATTCAAATAGAATTGTCAGGGATTTGAACATAGATGTTTACGCGAATAACATTTTGACAATAATTGGCCCCGCAAACTCGGGTAAATCATCGTTCCTGCGGGCAATTAACAGACTACATGATATCAATCCTGACGCAAAAGTAACAGGAACTATCAAAATCGATGAAAAAGATATTTATAAAGATGATATCAGGCTTTATGATTTGAGAAAAATGGTCGGGATGATTTTTGCAACACCGACACCGCTTCCCATGTCTATATATGATAATTTGGTTTATGGCCCAAAACTTCATGGAATAAGCAATAAGCAGAATCTAAGTGAACTAGTTGAAGAATCTTTGAAAGCCGCATCGTTGTGGGATGAGGTAAAAGACAGATTGGATGTGTCCGCGATATGTTTATCAGGCGGTCAGCAGCAGCGTCTTTGTATTGCTAGGGCGTTGACCGTAAAACCCGAAATTATTATGTTTGACGAGCCGTGCAGCGGACTTGACCCGATTTCAACATCAAAGGTTGAAGCGACGATGTTGGAGTTGAAAAAGCAATATACAATCATTCTGGTTACAAACAACGTTAAACAGGCGGCAAGGGTGGGGGACCAGACGGCGTTTTTCCTTATGGGAGAGATGGTCGAAGTTAATAAGACGGCGGTAGTTTTTACGACCCCATCTGATCAAAGGACTAATGATTATATCACCGGAAGGTTTGGATAGTTTTAGTGATACCCCACATTTAAATGTGGGGAATTAATAAATAGAGGTTTGGATAAATGATAAAACTCAAAGCGCAGAATTTAAATTTATATTACGGTAATTTTCAGGCATTGATAAATGTTAATGTGGAAATAAAGAAAAATAAAATTACGGCCTTTATCGGCTCATCCGGTTGTGGTAAGTCAACTCTGCTCCGGTGTTTTAACCGGATGAATGATCTTGTCGACGGCGTAAAAATTGAAGGCAATGTATTTGTTGACGATAAAAATATATACGATGGAAGTACGGATCTGATAGATCTTCGCAGAAGGGTCGGCATGGTGTTTCAGCGTCCCAATCCTTTTCCTTTATCAATTTATGAAAATGTTGTTTTTGGACCCAGGGTCCACGGGATAAAAAATAAGACTGAACTTGAAAAAATCGCGCAGGAGTCGCTTGAATCAGTATTGCTGTGGAAGGAATTAAAAGACAAGCTAAACAAATCAGCGCTGCTTTTGACCGGAGAACAGCAGCAGCGTTTGTGCATTGCCAGGCTCCTTGCGGTAAACGCGCAGGTAATGCTAATGGATGAGCCGTGTTCCGCTCTTGACCCGATCGCGACAAACAGGATTGAAGAGCTGATCCAGATTTTAAGAAAAGATATTACTGTTGTTATTGTTACCCATAATATGCAGCAGGCGGCGAGAGTTTCTGATGATACAGGTTTTATGTTGCTTGGGGAAATGGTAGAATTTGATGAAACAGCAAAGATTTTTACAATGCCTAAAGACAAACGCACAGAGGATTATATAACAGGGAGGTTTGGATAATATGGAAAACAGACATTTTGATAAGGAATTGTCGAATTTGAATGAGTCTTTGCTTAAAATGGGACTAAGTGTTGAGGAATCAATATTTAAATGCGTTGAAGCATTGGAAAAAAGAGATGGCAATATCGCGAAAAGTTTAATTGAAAATGATTCAAATATAGATAAAATGGAGCTGGAAATTGACGAGAAATGCCTCAAATTAATTGCCTTATATCAGCCGATGGCGGTGGACCTGCGCTTTATAACTACGGGGATCATGATAGCTACCGATCTTGAAAGAATGGGGGACCTGTCCGTTGATATCGCGCAAAGAGTAATTGATCTTGCGGACAAACCGCTTCCAAAGCCGCTAGTTGATTTACCCAAAATGGCAGATGTTATAAAAACAATGATACGAAAAAGTCTCGAAGCTTTTGTCAAACATAATACATCAATCGCTAAAGAAATAATTGTTCTTGAAGACCAGGCCGATGATTACAGGGATTTAATAACCGATGAACTGGTTCAGCTGATGGTAAAAAATAGCGAGGCTATTCCTCAAGCGCTCCTTTTGATCCTGATTGTAAGGCATCTAGAGCGTATAGCCGATCATGCCGCGAATATCGCCGAGGACGTTGTTTATATGGTGGATGCAGAGGTTATAAAGCACAAAAAAAGGCAAAAATAAAAAATGTCCAGCGTGCTTATTATTGAAGACGAAAAAGATATTGCGGAGACAATCGAATATAATTTTGTGCGTGATGGATTTAAAGTATCAAAAGCTTTTGACGGTTTTGAAGGATTAAGGATTGCCAGGGAAAAATGTCCTTCCATAATCATTCTTGATTTAATGCTGCCAAAGATTAGCGGAATCGAAGTTTTTAAAATATTAAAAAAAGAGTCAAAAACTCAAAACATCCCGGTTGTTATGCTTACCGCAAAAAGTGAAGAAGCAGATAGAATATTGGGCCTGGAGCTTGGAGCCGACGATTATATTACCAAGCCGTTCAGCATGAGAGAACTTATTGCGCGGATAAAAACCGTTTTAAAAAGATATTCCGGCGCAGAAAAAGTATTAAGAGAAGTTATCAAATTTCCTGATCTTGAAATAAATACGGTAAAACACGAGGTTAAAGTAAATAATAAAGCAGTAGAATTAACTGCAAAAGAGTTTTCTCTATTATTATATCTGGCTGAAAACGCGGAAAGAGTATTTTCGCGCGAAGCGTTGCTGGATAAAATATGGAATATTGATATTGCTATTGAGACACGGACAGTTGATGTCCATGTCAAAAGATTAAGACAAAAACTCGGCAAAGCCGGCAAACATATAATGACTTTAAGAGGAGTTGGATACAGGTTTGCCTAAGATAACCTCCGCTAATGAACTTTCCGAAGCAGTTCTCAAAAGTATGTCTGACGGGGTGCTCGCCGTTGATTCAGGTAAAAGAATCGTTCTTGCAAACAGTGCGGTCGAAAAAATGTTTTCTACCAAAGAGTCGGAAATACTCGGGAAAACAGTCAGAGAGAGCGTTCATAACAATGAGATTGCAGATTTGGTTGAAGAAGCGATGAGGATGGACCGCGAAATCGAAAAAGAAATCAATATTGTTATTCCGTTTGTAGGTACTTTTTCTGCTGTGGCAAGCCCGCTTAAAAATTATGGAGGAGTTGTATGTGTTCTTCATAATATAACAGAGATTAGAAAACTGGAGAATTACCGATCCGAGTTCGTGACAAACGTATCCCACGAGTTAAAAACGCCGCTGACGGCAATCTCAAGTTATGTAGAGACTCTTCTCGGTGGCGCGTTAGATGACAAAGCGCATAACCGTGAATTTCTTGGAAAAATAGAAAAACATACTTTAGCGCTGTCAAGTTTGATTGATGATATCCTCCAGGTTTCTCAGCTTGAGTCAAAGAAGGACTTCGGCCCATTTGTTAAGCTTGATCTTGTAAAAATTATTTCAAAAGCTTGTGAGACACTGACAGAAAAAGCAAAACGAAAAGGGCTTGAGATAAATAAAAATTTAAAAGAGGATCAATTCATTATTTCCGGCAATGATGACCAGATTTACCGCGCTGTATTAAATATCTTTGATAACGCGATAAATTATACTGAAAAAGGCGGTTTGGTGTCAATTCAATGTGAAAAAAAGCCGGATTCAGTTGAGCTGTCAATAATCGATACGGGTATTGGTATCCCAAAAGACGATATTCCGCGGATTTTTGAGCGATTTTACCGGGTTGACAAGGCCAGGTCCCGCGACCTTGGAGGAACTGGGCTTGGTCTCTCAATCGTAAAGCACATTATGAACCTTCATAATGGGTCCGTTTTGGTTGAAAGTGTTGATGGGAAAGGATCAAAGTTTACG
>Ga0265296_1005355_pt1 | contig 10600 bp, 5 predicted proteins | sample MunlanPumphouse1_FD_189073 | JGI IMG/M metagenome (GOLD analysis project Ga0265296, IMG submission 189073) | Groundwater microbial communities from a municipal landfill in Southern Ontario, Canada - Pumphouse #1 | ecosystem: Environmental > Aquatic > Deep subsurface > Groundwater | place: Canada...
GGTCGCGGTGGTGCGCGTGGCGATTCTCGACGCGAAACGGCGCGAAATGCCTACCGCGTCCGATCGCGTGTCGTTCACGCTGACGGGTGATGCGAAACTGCTCGGCGTCGGTAATGGCGATCCGCGCTGCCTTGAGCCCGATCATGCGACATCGCGCTCGGCGTTCAACGGCTTGTGCATGGCGGTGGTGCAGGCGGGCGCGAAGGGTGGACCCATTCGGCTGGAGGCGCGTGGCGACGGCCTCGCGCCGGCGATGCTGCCGCTTATCGGTCTGACCAAGGACATCCGATGACTGTACGTCGTTCGTCGCGGGCGCTCGCGCTGATCCTGTTGTGCGCTTCGGCGGCGGCGCAGGCCGCGCCCGACGAAGCCGCGTTCCGACGCTCGATCGGACTGCGTCGTGCGTGGCAGGATCTGACGCGCGACGTGGCGTGGCCCGCGCGCTGGACACCGGACGGGCGGCGCTTCTCGTATCGCAAGACGGTGGCGGGCGGGTTCGCGTTCGAGACGGTGGATGCGAAGACGCTCGCCAAGTCGCCGGCATTCGATACGGCCAAGCTGGCGGCGGCGCTCGGCGATGCGCGGCACGATGCGGTCGATCCGATGCACCTGCCGTTCGCCGCGTTCGACTATGCGGAGGACGGCAAGGCGATCGCGTTCTCGCTGGACGAGACGCGGTGGCAGTGCGGAATCGTCGTCTATCGCTGCGAGGCGGTTGTCGATCGGAGCCGACCGCGCGGCTTTGGCGTGGTGCGCGATATGTCGGTGTCTGCGGACAACAGTCCGAAGGTTTCGCCGGACGGCAAATGGACCGCGTTCGTACAGGACGACAACCTCGTCGTGCGCAAGACCGGCGATGCGGCGATCGTGCCGCTCAGCGTCGATGGCAGCGCGGGCGATTTCTACGATCCGGAGACGCTGCGCTGGTCGCCCGACAGTCGCCACATCATGATTTACCGCGTTCGTCCGGGGTATCAGCGGCGCGTGCTCCGTGTGGAATCGTCGCCGCGCGACCAGCTCCAGCCGAAGCTGCAAAGCCAGCTTTATCCCAAGCCTGGCGATGCGATCGATCAGGAACGGCCGGTGCTGTTCGACGTCGCCACCCGGCGGCAGACGGTAATCGACGACACGCTGTTCCCCAACCCGTACGAACTCTCTGCGCCGCGTTGGCGACAGGACGGGCGGAGCGTGGCGTTCGATTATGTCCGGCGCGGTTTCGGGCAGGCGCGGATCGTCGCGGTCGATGCGGAGACGGGCGTTGCGCACGCCGCGGTGACTGAGGATGCGGAGACGTTCGTCTATGCCGATCGTCGCTACGCGCACGAGGTCGGCGCGGAGGGTCGTGAGATCGTCTGGGCGTCGGAACGCGATGGCTGGAACCATCTGTACCTGATCGACGGCCGCACCGGGGCCGTTAAAAACCGGATCACGACCGGCGACTGGGTGGTGCGCGACGTCATCGCCGTCGACGATGCGAAGCGACAGATCGTGTTCGCCGCGAGCGGCATGAACGCGGGCGAGGACCCGTATTTCCGCCACGTCTACCGGATCGATTTCGACGGGCGGCACCTGACCGCACTGACTCCCGCCAAGGCGGATCACGACGCGCGGTTCTCGCCGGACGGGACGCTGTACGTCGACACCTATTCGCGCATCGACCTCCCGACCGTCAGCGAACTTCATCGGTCGAGCGACGGTGCGCTGGTCGCGACGATCACGAAGGGCAACGACAGCGCGTTGCGGGCGGCAGGGTTTCGGCCACCCGAGGTGTGCGTCGCGAAGGCGCGCGACGGCAAGACCGACATCTGGGGCGTCGTCGTCAGGCCGCGCGACTACGACCCGAGCAAGCGCTATCCGGTGATCGAGAACATCTATGCGGGGCCGCACGATAGCTTCGTGCCCAAGCAATATTGGCCGTTCGGGTTCCATTCCGGTGGCGACAAGGTCATCGGCATGCAGGAGCAGGCCGATCTTGGCTTCATCGTCGTGCAGATCGACGGGATGGGGACCGCCAACCGCTCGAAGGCATTCCACGACGTCGCGTGGAAGAACCTCGCGGACTCGGGCTTCCCCGACCGGATCGCGTGGCACCGCGCGATGGCGGCCAAGGACCCGTCCTACGATATTGGCCGGGTCGGGATCTACGGCGCGTCGGCGGGCGGGCAGAGCACGTTGAACGCGCTGTTGCTCCACGGTGGTTTCTACAAGGTCGGGGTGGCCTATGCGGGGTGCTACGACAACCGCATGGACAAGATCAGCTGGAACGAACAGTGGCTCGGCTGGCCGGTCGATGCGAGCTATGCGGCAGCATCGGGCGTCGATCATGCTGCGCAATTGACGGGCAAGCTGCTGATGATCGTCGGCGAGCAGGACAGCAATGTCGACCCTGCCTCGACGATGCAGGTGGCCGATGCACTGATCCGTGCCGGGAAGGATTTCGAGCTGCTGGCGGTGCCGGGGGGCGAGCATAGCGTCGGGCGCTCGAACGGCCCGATCGATTATGTCGCGCGGCGGCAGTTCGGGTTTTTCGTGCGGGAGCTTGGCGGTGAGGCGCTGCCGGATTGGAATGTGGTGAAATGAAGGCGGCAACGCAGAGTTCGTGAGGACTCCACCCCGGCGGAGGCCGGGGCCCAATTGGGGGACGTCGCTAACGTAGGGCAGCGCTTCATCACGTTGACCTTTCCAATTGGGCCCCGGCCTTCGCCGGGGTGGTGTTCCAGCTATCGGGGCGCCAGACTGACCTCGATCGGTGCCGATCTTAGCGGGACGGTGTAGCCGCCGCGTTCGATCTGCGCTCCTGTGACGGTGTACGGGCGGCCGGTCTTGGTAGTCGTCTCGACAAAAACGCGCGCTACCGGATTGATCCTCGTCGCCGCATCGAGCGTCAGCGTGATCGCGCCCGTCGCCGGCACATACGTCGCGCGCGCGATCTTCCCCGCCTCCAGCGTGATCCACACGCCGGCGGGGGCGATGAACAGGCGGGTGCGGGCGCCGTCTTTCGGGGTGATGCTCACCGCGTCAGCCGCTTGGTCGACATTGCCGCCGAATCCTAGCCAGCCGAATGTCGGGTCCTTCACCAGATAGCTCGCGGCGGTGATCGCGTGGCCGTAAAAGCCCATGCCATAGTCGCCGCTATACGGATCCCACTTCATCATGTCGGGCGCGGAGTGGAACGCGGCGGAGGAGAAGCCGTCGCGGTCGATGTTGGTGATTCCACCCATCATGCCGCCGTACGCGATGCGGAGCAGGCGCAGATCGGTCGGGTCCGCGCGGTAGGCGTCGAACAGCGGGACGGCGTTGAGCGTCGAGCCGTAATGATGAAGCTGGCGCTCGATCCGCGGGTATTTTCCGCCGTACAGGAAGTCCCAATAGCGGCGGGCATTGCCGTTATAGCCCCAGCTCGGGATCGTCGGGTCGTAGGCGAGGATTACCTTCCGCGTGACGTCCGCCTGCGGCTGGTAGCCGAAATAGCGCATCCATGCGTACACCTCGGGCTGGCCGGTCGAATCCCACGCCATCTCGCTGCCGAACGGGTAGCGCAGCGTACGCCAGTGATCGGCGCGCTGCTTCATCAGGCGCTCCATCTCGGTCGCCTCCGCGGTCAGGCCTTCGCGCTTCAGGTCCTTGAGGATGTCGACGAACACGTCGCCCTCCATCAGCCCGAACTGCGTGTAATAGGGCGCATCGCGCATCATCGCGGTGGTCGTCTGATAGGCGTGGTCGAGATACCAGCGCCACGGATGCGCGGTGACGAGACCGGGATGGTTGCGCGCGACGCGGTACAGCACCCAGTGGCCGATCGCGACGTGGGGGTAGTTGTAGGCGCGTCCGAGATCGCCTGCGTCCTTCTTCGACCAGGAGGTCCAGGTTTTCCAGTCGACGGTCGGGTCGTAATAGCCGGGGTGTGCCGCGGGGTCGTAGTAGAACAGGCTCTTCCGCACCGCGCCGGCGTGCGGGCCGTCGACGACTTGCAGGTCGCCCTGGATGGTCTCGTCGACGAGGCGTTGCAGCTTGGCGATCTCGGCCGGGTCGGGGTTGTCGAGCTGCTTGGCGATCGCCGCGACCCAGCTTCCGGCGCCGCCTTCGTCGCTCATTCCGGAGATCCAGACGCGCGGGTCCTGCGTGACGACCTTGCCGGCCTCGCGGTCGTAGGTGAGGATCGCGGGGTTGCGGCCGAACGGGTCGGCCTTGTCCTCGTACCATTGCTGCGTCATCGAGAAGCGGCCGAGGTCGGCCATCGTCTGGTCGAGCGGTTTGGTGATGTAATAGCTGACAGTCTGGACGCTGCCGTCGGCGTAGGTGATCGCGAGGCTCGCGCGGCCCCAGCCTTTGCTGCGGACGGTGTAGCGGGCCCAGCCTTTCACGCCGGCGACCGGGGTTGCGACGAGTGCGCCGACCGGCAGGCTCTCCACCTTGGCGATCGGCTCCGGGGTCTTCAGGAACAGCGAGGCTTCCTGGTCGGTCGGCACGACGTAGCCGGGGATGCCGACCGCGACCGGGCGGTGGTTGGCGACGAGCGTGTCCTCGATTCCAGCGATCGAGGGCGCGGTGACGAAGCGGAGGCCGATTGTGCGCGCCGCGCCGGGGGCAAGCGTAAAGCTGGTCGGGACGTTCCACTGTTCGCCGGCCTTCGCCCATTCCTTCTCGGCAAAGGCTTTGCTGGCGACGGTCCAGTCGTAGAAGCCTTCGGAGGTCTGTGCGCGCTTGCTGCGGTCGGTGAAGATGTCGCCCCTGGGCGCCTTGGCGGCTTCGAGGATCGGGCGATAGGCCTCCAGCGGCGTGCCCTTTTCGGGGAGGACCAGCAGCGCGGGGCCGGCGCCGTTGAGGCGGGTGACCTGAAGGTAGCCGGCGTCGCGGCCGATATAGGGGTCGACGAAGCTGGCCTGCGCGTGCGCCTGTTCGAGGCTGCGATCGGTGATGATGTTGTCGAACACCATCGGCAGCCCGAGCGCGCCGACCTCGACGGGGGCGTTCGTCGTGTTGGTCAGCGTGAAGCGGAGCGCGAGGACGCCGTGGTCGTCGATCCAGCGGCGCTCGACGCGCAACGGGCTGGCGGCCCCGAGCGAGGCGGTGATGTCGGCGGCGGCGAGCGTCGTGCCGGTCGCGGGCAGGCGGCGGATCGCCTTGCGATGCTGCGCGGAGGCGAAGTCGGCCCAGGCGCCGCCGGGTTGCCGCACGCGGAGGTGGATGTCGCCGATATGGACACAGCCGTCGCCCGCGCGCTCGGCTTCGCGGGCGCCGGGGACGAAGTCGAAGCCGGGCTCGGCGGCGGGCGACAGTCGGGCGAGGGTCTGGGTGTCGGCGCGGAGCGCGAGGCGGAAGGCGGGGGTGCGGAGCGCGGTCTGCGCGATCGGGCGGAACACGGGCTTGGCGGGCTTGGTGTGCGCACCGCCGGGCAGCGTCGCGGTCGTTGCCAGGAGCAGAGTCAGGAGGCGGAAGGCTGTCATGGCGTTGCTCGCTCGGGGTCAAAGGTTAGGATAAAGTGTCGCTTGCGCTGCTCTGTCGGACGTATAGTATACGATATCCGAATGGAGATAAAGATGTTCGCAAGCCGCCGGGATGTATTGATGGGGACGACGGCGGTGGCGCTGTTGTCGGTGGGCGAACACGCGCTTGGCAAGGGAACGGCTACGCTGCCGGCCAGAGCGAAACCTTTGCCGTTGTCGGCGGTGCGGTTGCTGCCTTCGGCCTATGCAACCGCAGTCGAGGTCAATCGCGCGTACCTGCTGCGGTTGAGCGCGGATCGGTTTCTGCACAATTTCATGGTCTATGCCGGGTTGCCCGCGAAGGCGCCGATCTATGGCGGGTGGGAAAGCGACACGATCGCCGGGCATACGCTCGGCCATTACTTGACCGCGCTTGTGCTGATGCATGCGCAGACCGGCGATGCGGAGTGCCGTACTCGCGCGGATTATATCGTCGCCGAACTGGCGCGGGCGCAGGCGAAGCGCGGGACGGGCTATGTCGGCGCGCTCGGGCGCAAGCGGAAGGACGGGACGATCGTCGACGGCGAGGAGATCTTCCCCGAGGTGATGCGCGGCGAGATCAAGTCGGGCGGGTTCGATCTGAACGGGTCGTGGTCGCCGCTCTATACGGTGCACAAGGTGTTTGCGGGGCTGCTCGACGTGCATGCCGCGTGGGGGAACACGCAGGCGCTGACCGTCGCGACGGGCTTGGCGACCTATTTCGCGAAGGTGTTCGCGGCGCTCGACGAGGTGCAGATGCAGACTCTGCTCGGGTGCGAATATGGCGGGTTGAACGATAGCTATGCCGAACTGTCCGCGCGGACCGGGGACAAGCAGTGGCTCGACGTCGCGGAGCGGCTTTACGATCGGAAGATGCTCGATCCGATGGTCGCGGGCGAGGACAAGCTCGCGAACTTTCATGCCAATACGCAGGTACCCAAGCTGGTCGGGCTGGCGCGGATCCACGAACTGAACGGCAAGCTCGCGCCCGCCAACGCCGCGCAATTCTTCTGGAAGACCGTCACGCAGCATCACAGCTATGTGATCGGCGGCAATGCCGACCGCGAGTATTTCTCCGGACCCGATACGATCGCGAACCACATCACCGAGCAGACGTGCGAGCATTGCAACAGCTACAACATGCTCAAGCTCACGCAGCATCTGTACGGCTGGCAGCCCGACGGCGCCCTGTTCGATTATTACGAGCGTGCGCATCTGAACCACGTGATGGCGGCGCAGAACCCGAAGACCGCGGGGTTCAGCTATATGACGCCGCTGATGACGGGTTCGGTCCGCGAGTATTCGACGCCGAAGGACGATGCGTTCTGGTGCTGCGTCGGCAGCGGGATGGAGAGCCATGCCAAGCACGGCGAGGCGATCTTCTGGGAGGGCGCCGGCACGCTGCTGGTCAATCTCTACATCCCGGCGGAGGCGCGCTGGCAGGCGCGCGGCGCGGTGCTGACACTCGATACGCGCTATCCATTCGAGCCGGAATCGCGGCTGACGCTGACCAGGCTGGCCAGGCCGGGGCGCTTTCCGATCGCGCTCCGCGTGCCGGGCTGGGCTGCCGGGCGCGCGACGGTTACGGTCAACGGCGCAGCGGTCGAGCCGGTGCTGGCGAAGGGCTATGCGATCGTCGAGCGCAAATGGAAGGCGGGCGACGTCGTCGCGATCAGCGTGCCGCTCGATCTGCGGCTGGAGAGTGCGCCGGGCGACGTCGACACGGTCGCCGTGCTGCGCGGGCCGATGGTGATGGCCGCCGATCTCGGGCCGACCGAGATGAAATGGGAGCAGGCGGATCCGGCGATGGTCGGCGCGGATTTGCTCGCAGCGTTCACGCCGACGGCTGGAGCGGGGGCGACCTACGCGACCAAGGGGATCATCCGTCCGGCGGACCTGAATTTCGTACCGTTCTACAGCCAGCATGACCGACGCAGCGCCGTGTATTTCAAGCGGTTCAGCGAGGCGGCGTGGAAGACCGAGGAGGCGGCGTTCCTGACCGAGCAGGCGCGGCTGAAGGATATCGCCGCGCGGTCGGTCGACGTGATGCATCTGGGCGAGATGCAGCCCGAGCGCGATCATGCGCTGACGTCGGAGATATCCTATCCGGTCAGCTATCGCGGGCGGAACGGGCGCGATGCGCGGTCGGGCGGGTATTTCGAGTTCGCGATGAAGACGCGCGCCGGACCGCTCGTGCTGCAGGCGACCTATTGGGGCGACGAGCGCGCGCGCGATTTCGATATTCTGGTCGATAACGTGAAGGTGGCGACGCAGCATCTGGAGGCGGACCAGCCGGGCAAGTTCTTCGACGTCGACTATCCGCTGCCGAGCGGGCTGACCAAGGGCAAGGCGAGCGTGAAGGTGCGGTTCGTGCCGCATGACCGCTCGTCTGCCGGGCCGGTGTTCGGGGTGCGGATGGTGACCGCCAAGCCTGGCGCCAAGCCGGGTGTAGTCGCGTGAGTGGGGTGTCGGGGCTGGTTCGCAATCACCGCTTGAGGCCCGCTCCGGGCTCAAAATCCACTCCGTCACCCCGGACTGGTTCCGGGGTCCACCGTTCCGCACACCAGATCCTATCGATTGTGCGGCACCGTGGATGCCGGAACGAGCCCGGCATGACGGAGAACCGGGGAGCCTTTGCATGACCGACGCGCAGGCAGACGGCGTTCGCCTGACGCTCGAGGAGGTGCGGGGACTCGCGCGGAAAATCCTGCTCGGCGCCGGCCTGTCGCGGGCGCATGCCGAAGCGGTCGCCGAGACGATGGTCGCGGGCGAGCGCGATGGGTGTGCAAGCCACGGCATCTACCGGCTACTGGTCGCGGCGAACAGCATCGCCAAGGGTGTCGTCGCAGTCGATGCCGAGCCGGTGGTGACCGAACCGTCGCCGGCGCTGGTGCGTGTCGATGGCGGCGGCGGGTTCGCGCAACTCGCGTTCGAACGGGGCCGGCAGCGGCTGGCGGTGAAGGCGCGAGGATATGGAATCGCGGCGCTGGCGCTGAACAATGTCGTGCATTTCGCGGCGCTGTGGCCCGAGGTCGAGGCGCTGGCGGAGGAGGGGCTGGTCGCGCTGGCGGTGACGCCCAGCCACGCCTGGGTCGCGCCGGCGGGGGGCACCGAACCCGTGTTCGGGACCAACCCGATCGCGTTCGGCTGGCCGCGCGCTGGCGGGCCTCCGTTTGTGTTCGATTTCGCGACGAGTGCGGTTGCGCGTGGGGAAATCGAACTGCATCGACGCGCGGGGAAGGCTGTGCCCGACGACTGGGGCTATGATGCGGATGGCCAGCCGACGACCGAGGCCGCGGCGGTGCTGAACGGCGCGATGCGGACGTTCGGCGGGCACAAGGGCTCGGCGCTGGCGGCGATGGTCGAGCTGCTCGCGGGGCCGCTGATCGGCGACATGACCAGCCGGGAATCGCTGGAGGCCGACGCCGCGCGTGGCGGATCGCCGATCGGGGGTGAACTGATCATCGCGATCGATCCCGCCGGGTTCCTCGGCGATGCGGTGGCCGAGCACTTCGCCCGCGCCGAAGCGATGTTCGGGGCGATCGAAGGGCAGGGCGCGCGCCTGCCGTCGCAGCGACGGTACGCGGCGCGGGCGCGCAGTCTGACCGAGGGTGTGGTGATACCCGCCGCACTGTACCGTGACATCATGGCGCTGGTTCCAGGAGAATGACGATGAAGGCTATGATCCTGATGCTCGCGCTCGGTTCGACGGCTGTGGGGGCGGCGCCTCCAAGGACTCCGAAGGCGGCGGCTGCGACGTCGGCGGATGCGCGGTTCAAGGCGCTCTACACGGCGGAATATGCGTGGCGGCAACTCCAGTTCGCGCAGGGCGAGGACAATCCGACCGCCGCGCCGCGGTTGCCGGATGTCGGCCCAAAAGCGCAGGCCGAGCGGCTCGCGCGCTGGACCGACGTATCGCGGCAACTCGCGGCGATCGCGCCGGCCAGCCTGTCGCCCGCCAATCGCATCAACTACGCGGTCTATGCGCAGCAAATCGACGCCTTGCTCGCCGAGCAACGCTATCGCGATTACGAAAAGCCGCTGACTGCGGATACGAGCTTCTGGGGTGACGTCGCGGAGAGCGCGCGCGGCAACTTCAAGTCGGTGAAGGACTATCGCGACTACATCGCGGTGATGCGCCAGATCCCGCGCTATTTCGACCAGCAGACCGGCAACATGCGCGCCGGGCTGGCGCGCGGGTTCACCCCGGCGCGGGTGACGCTGACGGGGCGCGATAACGGCGTCGCGCAGGTCGCGGAGGCGAAGACGCCGCAGGAGTCGCCGTTCTACGAACCGTTCAAGACCTTCCCGTCGACGATCCCGGCCGCCGACCAGGCCGCGCTCAGGGCGGAAGGGACGGCAGCGATCTCGCAGGCGGTGGTGCCGGCCTATGCGACGCTGCTGAAGTTCCTGCGCGCGGAGTATATCCCGCATGCGCGCGAGGGGCTGGCGGCGTACGACCTGCCCGGCGGCAAGGCCTATTACCTGTCGAAAATCCGCGAATACACGACGCAGGATATCACGCCCGAGCAGATCCACGCGCTCGGGCTCGCCGAGATCGCCAAGATCCGCAGGCGGATGGACGGCGTGATGCGCAGCGTGAAGTTCCAGGGCGACTTGCAGGCATTCTTCAACCACCTGCGCACCGATCCGCAATTCTATCCCAAGACGCCGAACGAGCTGCTGTACCGTGCGGCGTGGATCGCCAAGACGTTCGACGGCAAGGCGTCGCAGTGGTTCGGGCATCTGCCGCGCAGCCGGTTCGCGATCAAGCCGGTGCCGGCCGACATCGCGCCGTTCTACACCGGCGGTCGCGGCGGGCCGGGCATCTATCTGGTCAACACCTACGACCTGCCGTCGCGCCCCTTCTATTCGCAGGTTGCGCTGACGCTGCATGAGAGCGCACCGGGGCATGCATTCCAGATGCCGCTCGCGTCCGAGAACAAAACGCTGCCGGCGTTCCGGCGCGACACGTATCTGTCGGTCTATGGCGAAGGCTGGGCACTGTATTGCGAGATGGGGTGGTTGCCGCCCTCCCAGACGGCATCGCGATGTGCCAGAAAAGTGGAGTTTGAGGCCACTGAGCAGAAAGGACGGCAACCGTGACAAACGATACGATGATCGGGGTGGATTTG
>Ga0265296_1005356_pt1 | contig 10598 bp, 7 predicted proteins | sample MunlanPumphouse1_FD_189073 | JGI IMG/M metagenome (GOLD analysis project Ga0265296, IMG submission 189073) | Groundwater microbial communities from a municipal landfill in Southern Ontario, Canada - Pumphouse #1 | ecosystem: Environmental > Aquatic > Deep subsurface > Groundwater | place: Canada...
TTGGAAGGTGATGGGGGACAATCTGCCGTGGCACATCAGGAAACTCGCGGGGGAAGACGCGCTCTCCATGACACACCTGGCTCTTCACTTGAGCGGGAAGAGCTTCGCGGTTTCCCGCGTGCACGGCATGGTAAGCAATCAGATGTTCCCGGGGGAACGGATCGATTTCATCACCAACGGCGTCTACCTCCCGCGCTGGACGACGCCCGAGATGCGCACACTCTTCGACGCACACGCAGCCGGCTGGCGCACCTCTCCGAGCGCGCTCATGCGCCATTGCCGCAAGATTCCGGACGATGAGCTTCTCCGGGCGCACCGCAGCGCCAAGCACCGGCTCATCGCGGAGGCGAACAAGTATGCGACGACTCCGCTCTCCGAGAATGTGCTCACCATCGCGAGTGCACGCAGGGTCGTGTCCTACAAACGCCCGGAGCTCCTGTATACCAACCTGCAGCGCCTCAGGGAAATTTCTACCGGGCACCTGCAGATCATCCATGCAGGAAACGCGCACCCGGCCGATCCCTTCGGACAGGAGGTGATTCAGCGGATGATCTTGAGGTCGAAGGAACTCTCGGATTCGGTGAAGATCGTGTACCTGCCCAACTACAATCCGGATCTCGCGAAGCTCATGACTGCCGGAGCCGACGTGTGGCTCAATACCCCCACGCGCCTGCACGAGGCCTCGGGGACATCAGGCATGAAAGCGACGGTGAACGGGACGCTGAACCTCTCCACCCTCGACGGGTGGTGGATCGAGGGGTACGAGATGGACCCGCAGTCGGGATGGCGGATCGGGCCGCTGTCACAGGCGCTGGACGCCGACGACACGCGGCAGATCGACGCCGAGGATCTCTACACGCAGCTGCAGTACCAGGTGATCCCGGAGTTCTACTACCGCGATCATGTGCGCTGGGTACGCCGCATGAAGCGCTCGATCGGTCTCGCGGGATACTTCAACACCCACCGTGCCGTTCAGGAGTACGTGGAGAGGGCATGGGGGCATGCACATTAGGGGTTGGGGTTGGGGTTGGGACATAGGACTTGGAATTTGGTATTGAGGTGAGCGGACAGAAGCAGTACGGAGTGTTTGTTTTTTGGATATTTTTGGATATAATGTGGATATGACGAGTGCGCTGCTCCGGAAGATTGACGATCTTCAGGCAACAATCAACCGTTTCCGGCCATTCAGCAGAGAGCTCCTCGCTCTGTGGCAGGAGCGGATCCGCATCGATTGGACGTATAACTCGAATGCGATTGAGGGGAATACGCTGACGTACGGGGAAACGGCATTCTTCCTGCGCGAGGGGCTGACCTCGGAAGGGAAGCCGCTCAAGGATTACGTCGAGGCGAAGAACCATGCGGAGGCGATTGATTATCTGCACGAGATCGTGCGGACGAAGCGAAAGCTCACCGAGCATTTCATCAGAGCGCTCCACGGACTGCTCCTCCGCGGCGTGGAGAGCACCGTTGCCCTGGGAGCGCAGGGGAAGCTGATCCAGAAGCCCCTTACTGCAGGCGCATACAAGGCGCGACCGAATCATGTTCTCACGCTGTCGGGGGCAATCCACCGCTATACGGAACCGCTGCACGTGCCTGACGAAATGCAGACGCTCCTCGCATGGCTTGCGAGGAGTGCGAAGCGGCATCCCGTCGAGCGTGCGGTGCTCTTCCACTACCGCTTCGTCTGCATTCACCCGTTCGATGACGGCAACGGACGCATGGCGAGGCTCCTCATGAACCTTCTCCTCCTGCAGGCGGGTTATCCGCCCTGCGTGGTGCGCAGTCGCAGGCGGCGGGAATATCTGGAAAGTCTGGAGCAAGCGGATACGACGGGATCAATCGACAGGTTCCTCACGTTTCTGGCGGAAGAACTCGTCCAAACGCAGAAAACAATGCTCGCAATCCTGGAAGGGAAGCCGCTGCCGCCGGCCCCCGGAGGAACGTTGAACCGCGAAGAGCGCCTCGCACTCATCTTAAACGCCCTCGGTAAGAAGATGCTTGCTATACGAGAACTCTCGGTCAGCCTGCCGATGATCAGGAGACCGACATTGAAGAGCGACTTGCAGACGCTTCGCAGCGCTGGAAAGATCGGGAGGAGGGGAAAAGGGAAAGGGGTGGTGTATTACAGGAAGTGAGACGGCTTCAGCCAAAGCTGGCGGAGCTGACTCTTTGCCTGCTCTCGAGGTGAAGGTACTGTCCCTCGATTCAACTCCCAGAGTTTTCCAAAGCATCATACGGTGTAGTTGACATAGTCAAAAAGTGTAGGATGATAGTGGCAATGAGCGAAAAATCTGACATGCCGACACAACAAGTTCCGGGGGTCCCCCTTCGAGCGACGCTCGTGGGTCTCGGCAGGATCAACCTCGGGCTGATGGGTCCGGCATTTCGGGCGGCAGGTTTCGAGGTGTCAGGTGTGAATTTCCGTTATCCGGAAATGGTGCGTGCCCTCGAAGACAAGAAAGCCTATGTGATTCTTGAGCGCCTGATGAACCAAACTGAACAGGTAAGAAGGCAGCTTCTCGTAAATTTGAGCCACGCTTATTTGTATCGCGTGGACGACCCGAACTCGGACGGTAACCAGCAAGCCGTCGTAACGGCCGCCAAGAGTCATGTAATCGTGAGTGGTGTGGGGCCCGAAGCCGCCGCACAGGAGAAGATCGCCTCCTTTCTCCTGCAAGTCTTGCAGGAGCGGGTTCAAAACGACGGTGACATGCACGGCCCGTTGGATATCTGCGGCTGTGAGAATCCCACTGGTCTTTCGTTCTCCACGGCAATTCTCCGTAATCGTCTCCTCGGCAAGGTCGTGGATATCGGCGATGAGCGGAGGCGAGTCAGAATTCTGCAGCACATGCGTCACCATGTACGCTTCCCGCTTCTCCTCGTCGATCGCGTCTGTTCCCAGCGTTACATCGACCCGGAGAGTGGTTTTGTGACGGTGGTAGCTGAACCGTATGCCAGTATCCGGTGCAGTGACAACGCGCAGAACCTCAAGTACTTGGCGCAAGGGAACTCTGCCGCAACATTCACGCTTGCCTCCGACATGGAATCCTACCGTCTGCTCAAATTGAACCTGCTGAATTGTGCGCATGCTCTCGCGGCATATTGCGGTCATTTCCACGGATGCAAAACAATCGATGAAGCAGTGGCAAAACCGGAGGTTCGACACCTCATTGAGCGGGCGCTCGATCAGGTGGCGAATTCCCTCAAGCTTCGCGGCGGGCTTCCGGAACATGAAATTGACGGCTTCCGCGCCGGTATCCTCATCCGGCTTGAGAACGTTCTCGACGACGCAGTCCCTCGCGTTGCGCGCGATCCTCTCCGAAAACTGAAACGCGACGACCGGCTCCTCGGGTCAGCATTGCTCGTGCTCTATAACAGTTTCCAGGTGTCCGAGGAGTTGGCGCAGGGTATTGCTGCCGGATTCGTCTACGCGCTGGAATATCCCGAGGATGATTCGATGCAGATCGAACAAGGCGAGCCGGACGCCGATGCGCTGAGCTTGAAAGCAAGACTCCTTTCCAGAGGAAGCGGGGCCGAGCAAGTTGTCACGGCCATGGAGGAGGTTCTCTGCCATGACTGCGGGCTCAAGACGGAACCAGACACCTCGACAGGAGGAGCTGCTTCACTCGAACGTCTTCTCCTGGAACGCATCACGTTCCATTTCACGCGGTTTATATCGCATCGCCGCGGAACTTCTTGATTTGTGGAGGGAGTGACGGGACCCTTTGAAAAAACCGGAGCACTCTGATGCCCTTGAAGGGCTTCCTGTATTCGCCGTTTGTCACTCCCGTCACTTTTTGTTAGGCTAATGACCTCACCTCAAGCCTCTTCCATCGTGACACTTGAGATGCGGGGGCGGAGTTTGATCTTTATAATTGTTTTGGTCTGGAGCTGTAGCTTCCCACTTCGTCCTATCGGACTTCGCGGGACAAGCAATTGGTTACCCCCCTTCGCTCTCACTACGTTCGAGCTTCGGAGGGGCGGGGAGCGCTGCCCTGCTTGCCGGCCGTAGCCCCGCTGTGCGGGGCGAAGGCTGGTCACGGCAGAGACCACTCCGTTTGTTATCCGTCATCCGTACTGTTACTGTTCTTTCTCTCCCATCAACGCTGGAGCTGTAGCTCAATTGGTTAGAGCGCTGCCCTGTCACGGCAGAGGTCGCGGGTTCGAGTCCCGTCAGCTCCGCCATTTCACTCAAAAACATACTGTCTCGCCGACGGATCTCATCTCATTTAATAAATCCAACTAATCAAGGCTCCAATAGCCGCACCGACCGCTGCTCCTATCGGGGCAAGATCTTTTGCGCCCTCAATCGCGCCTGCGATTCCCCCTCCCACTGTACCTATGCCAGGAGCAACAAGTGTTCCGCCACTGCCGCCAAGGATCGCGCCACCAATGGCACCGACAGCTGCTCCGATAGCCGCGCCCCAAGCAGCGCCTGTCACCATTGCCTGAACATCGATATTTTGACCTTTGCCTTCTGCAGTTTCATCTGGACCGATGGGTTTCTTCTTCTCATTCTCATCAGATTTTCTTTCGCCATCCCCGGTAGGATTTTGACAAAAAAGAGGAGGCCTTTGAACGATCCCGCACATGCGGGAGAGTCGCTGGGTCAGCTCCGCCACGCGCTTTACAAGAGACTCTTCTTCTTGTCTGGAGGAACATGAAAGTGTATACTACAGTTAACATTTTACGAGCGGTGAACGCTCGGATACAAATATTCTTTTCCTTCCACTTTATGTTTACCCGTCCGAAGTTTCGATCTTTCGTCGTTCCTTTCATGCTCGGGCTTTCGATCGGCCTCAGCGTGTTCATCATGCAAACCTATTCTCCAATGACCTTTGCAACGTCAGAAAAGGAAACCTGCGGAGCGCCGTGCGTCTGTCCTCCGACAACGGCATCGTCCAGCTCCGCAAGCCCGCAGTCGTCCGCGAATCAGGAAACTGCCCCGGCCTCAGCCTCCTCTGTAAGTTCTGTGCCGCAAGCCTCCACCGCAAGCGTTGCATCATCCGCCGCAACCAGCACAACCGGTGCTGCCGCAGCGACCGAATCATCTCAGGCTTCTGCAGTGAGTGCTGCGCCGCAAGCCTCCACCGCAAGCGTTGCATCATCCGCCGCAACCAGCACAACCAGTGCTGCCGCAGTGACCGAATCATCTCAGGCTTCCGCAGTGAGTGCTGCGGCCTCAGTGATTCCCGCCGCCCCCGTGCCTGCCCCCATGATCGGCATCATCCGCATGGGCAACGTGAAAATGGCGACCTACGCTCTCGGTGCCGGCCGCTTCTTCAGTCTCGATGATCTGCGCAGCGACAAGAACAATGCCCCCGACTTCTCCTTCAGCGTGAATGGGGCGAATCTCTTCGTGACAACCATCATGGGCGTGGCAATGAAGGACGGGCCAACGAGGATGATCGACGGGACGACCATGATCCCGGCTCCGGGAAAGTGGGAAGCGATCAACGATCCCGAGAAGTGCACGACGGCCCTCGGTCAATTGACCGATTACCTCCGGAAAGCCTATTCCACGTTCACCTTCCAAAGTGCAGCAGGGCCGTCCTTATGCTTCAAGACGAGAGATGGCATCGTCGGAGTGTTGGGCGTAAGCCTCAGTGATAAATCTTTCGTCTTCAAAGTATGGCCGGTGAACGGGAAGAGCATCCCGCAGCCACCCGCTGCTTTGGAATTCTTCCCCACTGCGACCGCACAGTCAAAATCGAGTGCGACAAGCAGCGCAAAAGCACCAAGCGCCGGCACATCGCCAATCGTGATGGCGAGCACGTGGCCTCTCGAGGGCAGAGGGCTGGTCGCATTTGATCTTCAGACTGCCCGTCCCAACCCCAAGACACAGTTGACGCCGGGTCCGGAGAACGATCTATACATAACAGCGTACGTGACGCAAAAGCCTGAACAGAGATGTATCCGAGTGCGGAGCGGTTTCAGTAGTCGGACGCAATGCTCCACGGTCTACGTCGGCTCCACCACAGTGAATCTGCTCAGAATGGGCAGCGCCGATACGAAAATCGTCGAGATCAAAAAGGCGTATGGAGGCGTGACGATGCAGGACTGTGCTGATGCCATCGCCAAGGGGCCCGTCGTGAATGTCATTCCGAATGTGCAATCCACGACGGTTGCCTGCGCCCAATCGAAGGGGCCGAATGGAGGTGTGCTCTACGCGAAAATTGGCGGAGGATCCTCATTGCAGAATACCCAAACCGCGCAAATGAATGTCACAGTCTGGATGCCGTAAATGGCGGATCTCCGCAAAAAAGGGATGTGGGTCTGCCCCACATCCCTTTGTACATGATGGTTGCACTCGTAGCTTGAGCATCGCTCCAGATGTTCGAATCACGTTCCCTCCCTCTTACAAAAGGAAAACTCAGCTTCCTTCCTATGGATAGAAAGTCTCAGATCCATCTTCTTCAGTCCTCAGAGGATTATTCGACGCGCCATCGTCGCTCTAAGGAACCTCTGAACAATCGTGACACCGTGCGTGAGGATAAGGAAGATGACCGCTATACTCCCCGTAAAGCGCCTTCGGCGCCACGTGGCACAGCCCCGCACCCAACACATGCCCTCTACTCTCTCTGACCAGGCCCTTCAGTATCACGCATCCGAACCGCCGGGGAAACTTTCCATCGCGCCCACGAAATCGCTGAAGAACGCGGATGATCTCTCGCTCGCCTACAGCCCGGGGGTAGCGGAGCCGGTTCTGAAAATCGCAGGGAACCCCGAGGAGGCGTACCGCCTCACCGGCAAGGGGAACCTCGTCGCCGTCGTGAGCAACGGGACGGCGATCCTCGGCCTCGGGAATCTCGGAGCGCTCGCGAGCAAGCCCGTGATGGAGGGGAAGGCGATGCTCTTCAAGCGCTTCGCGGGCATCAACGCATTCGACATCGAGATCAACAGCACCGACCCGGAGGAAATCATCCGGACCGTCGCCCTCCTCGAGCCCACGTTCGGCGGCATCAACCTCGAGGACTTCAAAGCGCCCGAGTGCTTCGTCATCGAACGCGCGCTGATCGAACGGCTGGATATCCCGGTATTCCACGATGACCAGCACGGCACCGCAGTGGTGGTGTGCGCCGGGCTTCTGAATGCTCTGGAAGTCGCCGGAAAGGATTTGAGTAATATCTCAGTCGTGATCAACGGCGCCGGAGCCGCCGGCCTGGCCGTGGCCGCCATGCTGTCTGCACTCGGGCTTAAGAGAGAACAACTGTTCCTCTGCGATTCGAAGGGCGTTGTCACTGCGGACAGGAAGAAGAGCCTGAATCTCTACAAGGAACCCTTCGCGCGGGAAACGGCCGCGCGGACACTCGCCGACGCTCTCCGGGAAGCCGACGTGTTCATCGGCGTCTCCAAAGCAAACCTCCTTTCGACCGACATGCTCAAGGCGATGGCGAAAAATCCGATTGTCTTCGCCATGGCGAATCCGGACCCGGAGATCGCCCCGTCACTCGCTCTCTCTGCGCGACCGGATGTCATCATCGCGACGGGGAAGAGCTCTGCGCCGAACCAGATCAATAACCTCCTCTGCTTCCCCTTCATCTTCCGCGCCGCGCTCGACACGCGCTCGAGGCGGATCAACGATGCGATGAAGCTCGCGGCTGCACATGCCCTCGCGGCCCTCGCGCGGGAGGAGGTTCATCCGTCCGTACTGGAAGCCTACAGGCTACCGTCCCTCGCCTTCGGAAAAACCTGCCTCCTCCCGAAACCGTTCGACCCGCGCCTGCTCCCACGTGTTGCATCGGCCGTCGCCAAAGCGGCGATGGACACAGGGGAGGCACGCGTAACACTCGATCTGCCGCAGTACGCCGACATGCTCTCGAAACGCGCGGAGTCGCTTGGGAGGGAATAGCGTCCAATTCCCGAATCCTGCATACTGATCTCTGCCATGGCCAACGGTCGCACGCAGGGGCATCTTCCATTCGCGCGAGCAGCGATCTTCCTCGCCTCATTCCTTCTGCTCGCTTCCTGCAGCTCCCCGAAACGATCCGTCAACAGCGCGGAGAAGATTCCTTTCCAGAGCCCGCAGATCAGCGCGCTACTCCTCGACAGCAACTCGGTCCGCAGGATCCGTTTCCCCAACGTGCGTGCCGACCACCTCACCGCGGACGTGATTCATGTGGTCGAGACAGGTGATGTGACGGAGTCCGAGGAGTATCCCATCGAGGAAGTTCCGCTCGACTTCGTGATCAACGGCGGCCGGCCCGCCAACTACTTCGGCTACAAGTACACGAGCCAGGATGCCGCCCTCGAACGGAAGAATCAGAACAACCAGGCATTCAGGGTCCGGTTCCCCGGCGTGTTCTTCGCCTCACAGAGAGCGCGCGCGGAAGACGCATCCCACGGCGGGGGAATACGGAAGATGGAGCAGGACGGCGGCTTCACCTTCGCGCCGACGGACATCGGTGAGGGGACGGTGAGGTTCTCGCCGAATTCCCTCTTTGTCATCGTCACGAACGACCCGGGCGGAGTCATCATCAACATGCAGGGAAAGGGGCGGTGCGGCGATGGCTGGCAAGCGTCCACGGAGCAGTGCGATGATGCAAACGATGTCGATGGGGACGGGTGCGGCAAGGACTGCCGCCTTCCCTGAGAAGGAATGAGCCTTATCCTCCGGCCGCCAGGATCGTCCGGGCGGCATAGAGCGTTCCATCGATGTACGGCTTCAGCGCCATTCGCGCCCTCTCGAGGAGCTTGATCACCCTGTCCACCTGCGCCTCATCCGCCTGCTCGGCCCGTAGCGCCTGGAGAGCGGAGCCGAGACCGATAGTCGTGAGGTTCCGCGTGACGTCATACGCGGTGATGCGCTGCGCTTCCCTGAACGAGGCGGCGATGGACCGCTTCGTCGCCGCCAGTTCCATCTCCCGTTTCACGAGGAGCGCGTCTAAGGAAGCGACCTCCGTCCTGCTCCCCTTCAGCGACGTCGGCGGCTGCGTGATGACGGCGAATGCCAGAACGCTCGCCACGATGACATTCGAGAGTACCGCGAAAAGCCCGCCGATGATCACCCACTGGTAGCGGCGGAAGCGGATGGCGTTGTACTTCTCCACGACGCTGAAGCGGAGATCGGTTTCCTGATGGATGTCCAGCGCGGGCGCGAAGACGAGCGACTCAAGCTTTTCCCTGATCTCCACCGACGGCTGCCAGCGGGAGAGGAGGAGATCCTTCGCCGTTTTCAGTTCTTCCAAAACCGTCTCGGGCCGCTCGAGGAGAAACTGCCCGATCCGCTCACCTGGAAAGCCGAGCAGGATCGAGAGAATGAGAAGCCTCTGCGCCGGAATCGGCAGCGTCCACAGCGCGTCATGCAGCGAGGAAACAGTCTTCCGCTCGCTGTCCGTGAGCCACGCGAGGCGCGGGAGGTACACCCGATCGAGATCCGCCTCCTCCAGGGGACGATCCCGGAGCACGTGGTCAGCCGTTTCCAGGAGAAACTTCACGCTCAGCGCCCCGAACCACCAGAGGGACATGGAGCGGCTCAGGACGGAGAGATAGATCTCCTTCATGAGTGTCTGCGTGAGCTTCAGTGATCCGGTGCGGTGGTAGAGGTACCCGTAACACACCTCCTTCGTGGCATCCACGAACTCCAGGAAGTCTTTCGTCCCCCTTTTGAGCATCGCGAGCTCGATGGCTTTCTGCTGCGGCGCACGCGCCCCGCGGAGCGGGGAGACCGGCACGATCGGTTGGCCTGCGGTTGGCGGGGTGAGATTCGTCATGAATCAATGCCGAAGAGATCCTGAAGCGTGCCGATGAATCGCGAGAACGTGCTTCGTCCGCGCGTCGTCTCCTGTACGTCCTTCATGAACTTGTTCGTGCAACGCAGCGCGTCCACCATCGAATCATCACAGGGTGGCTCCGTGTCCGTTCCAGTCCCCACATTCTTGATTTGCTCAACCAGTTCCCGATACCGCGCATCCATGTCTGTCCGTCCCTCCTCCCGAAGCATCGCGAGGAGGCTACCAAGCCGCTTGTCTGTCCCGAGGTACTTCAGGAGCGCTGCACGCTGTTCATCATTCGTTCCCTGCTCGAAAAACCAGCGGTACTCATCGGGCGCCGCCTGTGTGAGATCCGTGACCAGTGACGGCACATCGAGGCTCGCCGTGAGAGGCGTCTTCCAGCCCGCATCCCGGGCGATCTCCACGACCGCCGCCGCATGCGGAGAGGGGATGGCTCCGGTGACCAGCTCCGCTTTCGTCACAATGTTCCTGCGCTCGAGAATGAGAAGGAGGCGGTCCACTGCATTCACGATGCGTTCGACGTCGTCCTTCCCTGCTTCCGTGACAATGTCATCGATTCCCTTGAGGATCGGCTCGACAGCGGATGCCCCTATGCCGTACTCCCGCTCGAGGACGGGGAGCGCCTGCCTGAGAGAGAGCGCCTCACGCCGGAGAGTACGAAGCGAACCCTGCAGGTCCGTCGTCGCATGCCGTTCCGCAGCTTCCTTGATCGTCTTCAGCGTCATGAACACCTGAATCGGCCTGTTTCCGGAGGCGAGGTACGCTGCGTACTCCTTCCCGATGACCGGCTCGATGTCGATCCCCTGCTTCTGGAGTTTCCGGACTCCGTCCGTCACCTGCCGCGTGAGCTCCTTCGGAGAGAGG
>Ga0265296_1005357_pt1 | contig 10593 bp, 9 predicted proteins | sample MunlanPumphouse1_FD_189073 | JGI IMG/M metagenome (GOLD analysis project Ga0265296, IMG submission 189073) | Groundwater microbial communities from a municipal landfill in Southern Ontario, Canada - Pumphouse #1 | ecosystem: Environmental > Aquatic > Deep subsurface > Groundwater | place: Canada...
TCTTCTATGGCTATTGTTGCCCAGACCAATGATTTTGGAATCTGATCATACCTCACCCAACTTCTGTTTTCGCCTTCATAAAATTTATACAATAATTTTCCGTTTCTATCAAAAATTTTTGTTGACAATTTCGGCGGGTTATAAATTAAATTTACATCTGGTAATTGTTGCCAAATTTGCCGATAAAACCAATTTCCACTCCCGACAAATATTCCAAGTATTATTACTAGAAATAAATATCTCCATTTGACACTAATTCTAAAATTTATCCTAATCTTTCTTATTTTTGACCAACCACTCTTCCCCAGATTGAAAAACTTCCATCCTGCCCAAAATACAGGACGACCCAATCCTACCAGAAAAATTTTTATAATTCTAAGTAGTTTCAGCACCTGCTTTAATTTATTACGTTGACACTTTTATCATCCTCGCTTTTCGGCGGGCAGTCAAGACATATCCACGCTCCGGTTGCATCTTGTACTGCTAAATGCTCTTGCCATTCGACATTAGGCAATACTTCTCCCTTCAAAACCAACTGGCCGTTATCTTTATTAATCAAAACATTGTTTCGTAAAGGCACCCTCTGTGTCGGCTGGTACTCCTTCTTAAAATATTCCATATGTGAGTCACAGCCTCCTTCCGGTATCAATTGTCCGGTTAAATTACATACTGGCAAACTGACCACTGTTTGCGGTACCGGCATTTTCCTTATCGGCTCATTTTTCAAGACTTGCGTCATAATTTTATTCCAAATTGGTGCTGCCCCGGTTACTCCGGAAACTAACCCCCCCATTTTTGTATTATCATTATTTCCCACCCAAGTTGCTACCACGTATCCCGGCGTGTATCCAATTGTCCAATTATCTCTCATATCATTAGTTGTTCCGGTTTTCACTGCCACTTCCGGATGTTTTTTAATATTCAACATTGACCCACGGCCAAATACCATACTTCTGGCTCCGTCATCTGACAAAATTTGCTGAATAATAAATGCCGTTTCTGCCGACAATACCCTTTCTCCCGGAATATATTGATACTCTTCTAGAATTTTTCCATGTCGGTCAGTTACCGATAAAATTGACACTAACGGCTGTTTTATCCCACTGTTTGCCAACACTCCAAACGCCGTCGCCATGTCTGTCATCGTTACCTCTCCTCCTCCCAAAGTTAATGATAACCCGTAATTGCTCGGATCTTTAAATGTTGTTATTCCCATCGCTGAAGCTGATGCCACAAAAGTTCGAAGTCCGTTGAGCCATAAAGTTTTTACTGCCGGGATGTTCAATGAACTGGCCAACGAATTTCTCACTGTCTGTATTCCAAAATAGTGAAAGCCATAATTAGTCGGACAATAGCTCTTTTGGTTTTCCACCAAAAAACAGGTTGGGCTGTCATTATATACTGATGCTGCTGTTATTTTTCCGGTTTCAATTCCTACCGCGTAATTTAAGGGTTTTATTGATGATCCTGGTTGTCTTAAAGCCGTTGTTACGTTAAATTTTCCGTCGATATCGGTTGCAAAATAATCCTTTGATCCTATCATTGTCAATATTTCTCCGGTCTTAGGTTGGGTAATCATCACTGCTCCGTTGGATACTTTCAATTTTTCCAATTTTTTTAATTCCGCTGCTACTGTCGCTTCAGCATATTTTTGCATCTCTAAATCTAGAGTTGTTTTTATTTTTAATCCACCTTGATTTACCGTATCTAAGCCATATTTTTCCACTAGTTGTTCCTTCACATAAAACACAAAATGTGGTGCCTCAATTCCTGTTTTATTTAGGTTATAAATTAATGTTTCCTGTTCTGCCGCTTGTTTTTCTTTTGTCGAAATCATTTTTAATTCCTCCATCCTCTGTAGTACCAATCCCTGTCTGTTTTTAGCGGCATCCGGATGAGCAAAAGGGGAGTATTTAGTTGGCGATCCGGGTAATCCTGCCAGTAGCGCCGCTTCTGCCAAGCTCAGGTCTCTTACTTCTTTTCCAAATATTGCTTTAGCGGCCGCCTGCACTCCCCAGACAGTTCCTCCATATGGTGTTTGGTTAAAATACATTTCCAAAATCTGATCTTTACTATATAAAGCCTCAGTCGCTATTGTCAAAATTGCCTCCTTAAATTTTCGTGACCAAGTCCTTTCCGGCGTCAACAAGGCATTTTTAACTAATTGCTGGGTTAAAGTTGATCCTCCCTGGAGTCTTTTTTGAAAAATAGTTCGGTACATTCCACGGATAATGCCTTTGATGTCAAATCCTCCGTGATTATAAAAATTAGCGTCCTCAATCGCCAAAGTTGCCTTAATCATCTTGTCCGACACCTCTGTTAATTTTATTGGCACTCTTCTTTTGTCTGAATAAAACTCATACAACAATTTTCCGTTTCTATCAAATATTTGCGATGCTTCCGGAAAATCGTCAGTCAAAAGCTTTTTTGGGTTAGGAATATTTTTAGTCACGTAAACCACTCCTAAAAATATCAGTAATATTCCGATTAATATTGGCCAGATTAGCCTATTCTTTATTTTTGGAGTCTTCGGATTTTTGATTGAACTCTTTGATCTCTGCCATCGTCTCTTCATACCTAGTCGCTTCCAAATCAAATCCCCCGGCCATATTCCCAACCACCTGCTGATAAACGATTCCGGCTTTATCAATTTGTTCTTCAAGTTGTTTAGTTTCTTCATCTTTGTCCTGTTTTTGGTTAACTAGGCTTTCCGCATATTTTAGTTTATTTAATGCTTCTCGTGAAGCCTCAACTGCTTCATTAACATTTTTTCTTTCAAACAGTTCTTCAGCTTCCACTATCTTTTTGTCCGCCAAAAGCAACACCGTTTTTGTTTTTTCAATTGAATTATCACCTAACCCCATCCATAAAGCATCTCTCAACGCTTTTATCTTATACCATAAACTTGTCGGGAGAAGACTGACTTCGGGCAATTTGTAAAAAGTTTTTTTTATTTGTCCGCCCTCGGTGGCCACCGTTACCTCAATTGTTGTGTTCCTTATTTTTCCTTCATTTTCTTGCTCTGTCGTCATTTTCCAACCCGCTTTAACCACTGAAACGAACAATATTGTTCCTCCTAACATCAATATCCCTGCTGTATAAAATAGTCTTTTAAAATTCATAAGGTGTTAATTATACTATTCTATTACTTTCTATGAAAAAATGCTCTTTTCTTATTCACTATTTCTCCTCTAATCTTTTTTTTCATATAAAAATATTGTCCCCAAAAGCAAATACTGTTTATCAAATCTTTCCACATATTTTTATTTTTTACCTTTTTTTTCTTGGATTTAAAAATATTTTCATTAATTCTACGCTGATAACCATTGGCTACATATTTTTTTACCCATTTGTTTTGCTCTAAAAATCTTTGGTAAATATTTCCCCGACTAATTAATGGTTTCATCATCATCATATCTACCGCGTTTTTTAAAGTTCTTTTTTCCATTGGTAAGCTCAAGGTTCCTTCTTCCAACCATAAATTGGCACAAATATCATCCTTTTTCCCTGTAACACCATATTTTCTTTGGGGTATGCTTCTTTTTTTCAACCAGCTCCACCACCGTAATCTTGTTAGCCACAATCTATTTTGTTTGGTAATTACCATTAGATCAATGTCGTCATTTTTCTTTTGGTTTTCTGCCGCTACTGATCCTGTTAGCCCGATTAAAAGAATATCTTCAAAATCCGGCGCTAATTTGTTAACTAGCCTGATCACTTCATTTATCTGGCTACTTGTTTCCTTCTTTTCCTTTTTTAAATTATATTTTTTCGCCGCTTTTTCAATCTCAAAACCGCTAAACACCTTGTCTGATAACAGTCTTATCTTCAATTGTTTTAACGTTAACTTGTTTTTATATCTTTTTCCATAATTTATTGTTTTGACTATTGCTCGGTTCAATTCCTCCATGGTTTTATTTTAAACCATCTTTTCTGGTCTTATTGGTATAATAAACCAACTTTTTCTATGAACAAAAATAGCCGTCTCTACCGTTTTTGGGAAATGATCCCCGGATCAATCGCTTGGTTTGTAATTCTCTTTCCTATTTGGGGAGCTTTTTTGGTTCCTCGGCTGGTTGCCTATTTTGTCATCGCTTTTCTGGTTTATTGGCTTTATCAATCGTTTAAATCAGCCATTTTGGCGACCATTGGTTACTTCAAAATTAAAACCTCCAAAAGTCAAAACTGGTTGCAACTTTTTCAGGACAATTTTCGTTCTAATTGGGTCAAATATCAGGATATTCGCCATTGTGTCATTGTCTGTTCATACAAAGAGCCGGTTGATGTCTTAAAGATGGCCATGGACTCCTTAAGCCAACAGATTGATTTCAGTCTCAAAAGCCTTCACGTTATTATTGCCTTGGAATCACGCGCTGGCGATCAGTTTAATCAGCCGGTTATCGATTATTTTTCCAAAAATTATTCAAAAAACTTTGGCAGCCTCTCTTTTACTCGGCATCCGGGGGACATTCCCGGTGAAACCGCCGGTAAGCATAGTAATGAGGCTTACGCTGCCAAAGAATTTAAAAAAAAGTTTTTTGATACCAATAAATACAAACTTGAAAATTTTACTCTCACTACTTGCGACGTTGATACTATTTTTCACCCGAAATACTTTTCTGCCTTAACTTATCATTTCGCCTCCAATCCAAGCCGCTATCTTCGTTTTTGGCAATCACCTATTTTTTGGCATCACAATATTAATTCTGTTCCGGGCCCAATCCGCATCATTGGTACCATTGGCAACATTATTCACATCGCCAACATTCAGGAGCCGGATGGTCTCTTTTTTAATTATTCTTGCTATTCTTCATCCTTCAAACTTATCGATTCTGCCGGCTACTGGGATCCGGACATGATTCCGGAAGATTGGCATATTTTTTTGCAAACCTTTTTCTCTTCCGGTGGTAAAACCAAAGTTGAACCCATCTTTTTACCCACTATTGTTGATGCTCCCGAAGGCAAAGATTATTTTTCTGCTCTCAAAAATCGCTACAACCAATGCGTTCGTCATGCTTGGGGTGCTATCGACATTCCTTATGCCATCGAACAAGCCAAAGCCCACCCGGAAATTCCGTTGGTTACCCGTCTTCTTCGTGTTTTTAAGCTTATTCAAACCCATCTTATTTGGTCCAGTAATTGGTTTGTTCTTACTCTCGGGACTTCGCTTCCGGTAGCTCTTAATCCCCATTTCTTTCAAACCTCAATTGGTTTTAATTTACCCAAAGTTAGTAACATTATTCTTACTATTTGTCTTTTTCCTCTTCTTGTTATTATCATTCTCGACTGGCTTCTTCGTCCGGTGTCTCAAAAAAAAGGTTTTATAAATATTTTAAAAAATATTCTTCAATGGCCTTTCATGCCTATTGCGACCCTCACTATGTCGGTTCTTCCGGGTCTTCATTCTCATACCCGGCTCCTCTTTGGTAAGCGTCTTGAATACAAAACTACCCAAAAACTCGAAAAGAAGTAAGGTGTTATATACTAAATTAACTTTATGAAATCTATCCTTCTCAAACATCGATTTCTAATATTATTCGTCATTCTCTTTTTGCTTCTTCGCCTTCCTTCTTTTTTCGAACCATACTGGTACGGGGACGAAGGTATTTATCTTACTTTAGGCCAGGGCATAAGAAACGGTCTTACTCTCTATAGCCAAATCCACGACAATAAGCCACCCACACTCTACTATCTTGCTGCTACCGCTCAAACTGTATTCGGCTTTCGGTTAATACTTTTGTTTTGGATGGCAGCTACCGTCTGCTCTTTTTATCTCCTTTCTAAAAAAATAATTTCTCCGGTCAAGACCACCATTGCGACCCTTATTTTTTTGATTCTCACTTCCATTCCTCTTCTCGAAGGTAATATTGCCAATGCTGAAATTTTTATGCTTTTTCCCACGATTCTTGCCGTTGACTACTTATTATCAGCTAAAAAGACCAAGGATTTTATTCTCCCCGGACTTCTTTTAGGCTTTGCCTTTACTATCAAAATTCCGGTCTTTGCCGAAATGGCCGGATTTGTTTTATTTCTAGGCCTTATTCAAATTAATATTTTTAAAAAACCTAAAATTTGTTTTTTAAATCTTTTTGTTTTTTGCTTCTCTTTCTTGCTTCCGATTATTTTTTGGGGCTTATATTTTTTTACTAAAAACATTTTCCCTGAATTTTTAAAAGCCGCTCTTCTCCAAAACTTTGGCTATTTATCGTCTTGGTCCAGCGGCTCTCATACCGGTGGCGGTCTTCTTTCCCGTGGTTTAATTTGGTTTTTATTTTTAGCCTTTATTTATTTTCTCAACTTTAAAAAGTACCTAAATTCCAAAGTCGCTTTTCTTCTTTTCTGGTTTTCATCAGCTGTCTTTGGTGCCTTACTTTCTTCCCGGCCGTACCCTCATTATCTTATTCAAATCCTTCCGCCTCTCTGTCTCCTGCTTTTCTTTTCCTTTAAAAAACTTTACTGGCTTCTTCTCCTCGTCTTTCTCGGTTTTGTTGTTATTAAATATAAGTTCTATTTTTACCCTGTATTTGGGTATTACTCTAACTTTTATTCCTACACTATTGGTCTCAAGTCAAAAACTTCTTATCAAAAATTTTTCGGTCAGAATCTCGACCTCACCTACCAAATCGCCGATTATGTTAAAAAAAATAGCGATCCTCAAGATCGATTGTTTGTTTGGGGAGACGAACCTTACCTTTACCCGCTTACCAAACTCTTACCCGCGTCAAAATATACTGTGGCTTATCACATAGTTGATTTTAAGGCCTATCAGAGTGTTATTGACGAACTCAAAACTCACCCTCCCAAATTTATCGTTTACTACGCTATGAATCAAAGACCATATTCTGAGCTTGATAACTTTCTTCGCTTCTATTCTTTGGTTAATCGTTTTGGCTCCGTCCAAATCTATCGCTTTAACGAGTAATGTCTTTAACTAAAAAAATCGGGCTTTTTCTTTCAAAATTAGGGTCGTCTTGGCAGGATCGGATTAACAATCTCCTTTTTAGATTAAACTTGGCCTTAGTTATTTTCCAGTATCTTATTTTAGCCTTAAAATTTAGCCAACTACCCGAGCAATTACCTCTTTATTATTCTCTTTCCTGGGGTGAATCACAACTTACTGCTTCTTCCCAATTGTTTCTCCTGCCGATTATTTCCACCATTGTCTTTATTACTAATCATTTTTTTGCTTCATTTTTGTTTTCTCAAGACCGTCTTCTTTCTCGTCTCTTAATCATTTTTTCTTTGATAGTCTCCGTCTTTATTGGTTATTCCTTGACTAAAATTATTTTTCTTGTCAGCTAATTAGTTTATGTCCTTAACTTTTATTCTCGCTATTTCCGTTTCCTTTGTCATTGCCTTTTTATTCACTCCGGTCGTCAAAAATATTTTTATCTCTCGTAATTGGATAGAAGATCCTCATTTAAAACAGCAAAAAACCCACAACGCCACTGCTTCTTCATCAGTCCCTCGGGGTGGGGGAATCCCAATTTTTTTTGCCGTTTTACTCACCTCTCTTGTTTTTCTTCCTCCCACTAAGCAGCTTATAGGCATCCTTCTCGGAGCTCTCATTGCCCTAATCGTTGGCATTTTTGATGATGTCAAAGATCTTAGTCCTAGGCTCAGGCTTTTTACTAATCTCTTTTCTGCCTTGATTGTGGTTGGTTCCGGTATCGGTATTGCCTATATCTCTAATCCTTTTGGTGCTCCGGTCGACTTGTCTTATCCTCGTTTAGTTTTTAATTTTTTTGGTCCTCATAGTATTTGGTTAATTGCCGATTTGCTTGCCATTGTTTGGATTGTTTGGTGCCAAAACATTGTTGGCTGGGCTGCTGGTGTCGAAGGTCAACTGCCTGGTTATGTAGCTATTTCTGCTATTTTTATTGGTATTCTTGGCTTAAGATTTTCAGGGGATGTTGCCGAATTTCCGGTGATTATTCTTTCTGCCGCCATTGCCGGTGCCTATCTTGGCTTTCTTCCTTTTAATTTTTTCCCTCAAAAAATAATGCCCGGTTACAGCGGCAAAAGTTTAGCTGGGTTTTTTTTGGCTGTTTTATCAATTCTCTCCGGCGCCAAAGTTGCCACCTTAATTCTTTTACTGGGAATTCCTATGATCGATGCCGTCTTTGTTATCATTCGTCGGCTTCGTCAAAGAAAATCAATTTTTCTTTCTGATGGCAGCCATTTTCACCATCAATTACTTCAGCTTGGCTGGAGCCGTCAGTCAATCGCCATTCTTTATTGGGTTTTCAGTTTTTTACTTGGTCTGGCCTCTCTTTTTCTCAACAGTCAGCAAAAATTCTATCTCTTTGTTGCTGTCTTTTTTCTCTTTTCTGGGATAGTTCTTAAAGTATCTCGGCGTATTTAGCTGATATCCATCCTGTTTTACCGTCTTTTAATTTGATGTTATACCATCCCGTCTTTTCCTCAATAAACTCGTATTCTTCTCCCGGATTTACTCTTGCCATTTCCGCTCCTGCTGACGATGGCTCAGCTCTTACTTTTAGCCATCCGGTTTCTGTCGGCTTTATCATCACTTTTTTTATCAATGTTTTTGTTGGCTCAATCGAAATTGTCAAAGTCGGTTCTGGCGCTATTTCTTCTCCGCTTTTTAATTCGGCTTCGATTATCAGCTGATAGCCTTTTGTCGCTTTAGCAAAAATATCTATCGTTTTATAACCCGGAAAAGACAAACTTATTTGTTTTTCTCCTTCACCGATATCGCTCAATCTTATCGGAGCATAACCCTTAATTTCCTCGTCTATTGCTATCGCTGCTTTATCCGGTACGGATGTTACCATCAGTCCCGCCTTTTCGCTGTCCCCGGTTTTTTCCATATATAAAACATAGCCGCCGCTCTTTTCCTCGTTTTTGTTGAGTTCCCAGTCAATTACCGTACTGATATTGCTTTTTAGTTTTATTTTTTTAGTCCATGTCGCGTCACCCGTTTCCAGTCTAATTTCCGTTTCTCCGGGAGCTAAACTGGTATTTTTATATGGAGTTGTTCCGGCGTCTTTTCCGTTAACAAATACTTTTGCCGGAGGATAACTCATTACCTCCACTCCTGCTTTTTTCTGTAGTCCGCATCCCGACAAAAATACCATCCCAAAAAGTATTATTAGGCTCTTCTTCATTCTCTTAGTATACTAAATCATGCTTCGGATCTTTACTTTAATCGTTTCTTTTTTTAATTCTCTCTTTCTTCCTTCGCCGTTATTATCTCCAACTATTCCTTTTTTACCATCTCCGGTTCCTACTCCAACAGTTATGCAAACCGTCACTGTCGGTTTAGTTGGGGATCTGGGTCTCGGTCGCCACATTACTTCAACGGCTCGTCAAAAAAACGATTTTTCTTGGAGTTTTAGGGGCGTATCTTCCTGGCTTTCTCAAAACGATCTCAATCTCGCTAATCTCGAAAGTCCCATTATCGATCAATGCCCGACTGGGTTTACCGGCACCTTTACTTTCTGCGGCGACACCAATTTTCTCCCCATCCTGTCTCAAAATAAACTTATTTTTAATCTCAATAATAACCATATTCTGAATTACGGCCAAAACGGTCTGTCTCAAACCCGTCAATTCCTACCCCGTAGCTTTTATGACAATTTTTATACCGAAACTGTCAATGGCATTTCTTTTGGTTTTCTAGGCTACGATTTTATTACCTATCCTAATTTAGATAAGGCAGAAATTATCAATCAAATCAACCAATATGATTCTAAAGTTGACTATTTAATTATTTCTATTCACTGGGGCAATGAATATCTACCCAAGCCCGAAATTTGGCGCCAAAACCTGGCTCGTCAGCTTATCGATGCCGGCGCCGACATCATTCACGGCCACCATCCTCATGTCTGGCAACCACCGGAAATCTATCAGGGTAAACCTATTTTTTATTCTCTGGGTAATTTTATTTTCGACCAAAGTTGGTCCTATGAAACGTCTCATTCCCAAATCGTTCGCTTAACCCTGACCAAAAACGAAATCCAATCCATCAACTATTTTCCTGTTGAAATCAAATTCAACTCCCAAGCCTGGTTAATTCCGTCAACACCTCCTCCGGCGTCTCCACTACCGTAATTACTTCTTTTTCTGTCTCTTCTAACCCCATATCTTTTTCAATTAGTTCTAAAATCTCTTTCCAAAAATTTCCAAATAATATTACTGGTTCATGGTGCCCAAAGTCAAATTTAGCCTTACTCCAGGTCATTGTTAATTCCGACAGAGTTCCGGTTCCACCCTTAAACACCACAAAGGCATCGGCCACTTCGGCCAACTTCGCTACTCTCTCGTCGTAGTTATTAGTCGTGTATTCAATATCCGCTCTTGCCACATTTTCTGTGTTTTTCCCTTCGTAGTTCTCTCCCATATTGGTTGGATTAATCGTTACTATCTCTACTTTTCCCTCGGCTTCTTTAGCTCCTAATGTTGCTGCCAACATCACTCCCGGTCCACCACCGTTTATTATTATATAACCGTTTTCTGCTAACAACTTTGCCGTTTTATAAGCATCTTTATAATGATCATCATTTTCTTTCGCCGCCCCGTCTCCAAAAATCGCGATTTTTATTAATTTTTTAGTAGTTTTTTCCATAT
>Ga0265296_1005358_pt1 | contig 10591 bp, 9 predicted proteins | sample MunlanPumphouse1_FD_189073 | JGI IMG/M metagenome (GOLD analysis project Ga0265296, IMG submission 189073) | Groundwater microbial communities from a municipal landfill in Southern Ontario, Canada - Pumphouse #1 | ecosystem: Environmental > Aquatic > Deep subsurface > Groundwater | place: Canada...
TCAGCCCTGACACTTCTCCCCAAATACCCGCTTTCTTAACATACATTTCAAGCTCTTCCCTGCCTTCTTCCCCTGATTTGGGGAAGCTCAACACTTCTTCCTCTGTTATCTTCAAAGCAAAATCGCTTCCTGTTATCCGGCTGACCCCCTCTTTTTTTGCATACTTAACCGCAGCGTCTTCTATTAAATCAAGTTGTTCCTGAATAGCCTGTTCCTGCTCTCGCAGAGCCTTAATATTAGCCTTAAGGGCTGCGTACTTGTTCACCAGGGTCACACCTTTTTCTTTCAGGTATTTATTCGGAGGTAATTCCTGCACCTTGTATTCATGCTTTTTGGCAGGGCAGTATTCAGGAAATTCGCACCAGTCGCAGAGATTGCTTTCATTCGGCTCGAACTTTGTATCTCTCTCTATTGTCTTGATAAGCGAGATGATCTCGTTTTTCAGGTCACTGATTTGTACATCGGTTCTTGTTGATGTGAATTCCTTATCGAAGACAAGATAATGCCAGATGAGCCTGATATCCTTTGCATCCCTGAATCTTTCTTTAATGCCAATCTGATACAGGGCAAGTTGTCTGTCACTATCAAACTTATCTTGAGAAGGGAGACTACCGGAGGTTTTGTAATCATGTATTTCATACATGCCTCTTTCCGGCTGGCTTAACCTGTCTATAAAACCCCTGATGGTATAGTTGTCAATCTTGAATGTTATCAATTGCTCTGTCGCCAACGTCCTGGATTGATTAAAGGGCTGGTGGCGTTTGTAGTAACTTGTGATGGCGTCTTTGCCGGCATTCCGGTAATGGTCTTTTGTGAACCCCTTTTTTACAACAACTACATTCTCATGCCAGTTCTTGTCCCATTCTCTTTGATAGTAGCCAAGCAAATCGTCAAGACTGTTCAGTTTCGTGAGGATTAGTTCCTTGTGGAGCTTCTCAAGGGCTTCATGCACTCTTTTGCCAAGAAATGCCTCTATCCCCTCTTCTGCACCTTCTGGAAGTTCTACCCGGTCTATATATCGCAGCTTATACTGCTGGGGGCAGTTTTCATATGTTGCCAATCTGCTGTTAGAGTATACAGGCATTCTTCACCCCTGAAATTTAAGCTGTTAGATAGTATTAGTAAAATAGCATTTCCTTCAATTTTTGCTCAAGAATTTTCTTTTTTATCAGCTTACGATAATTTAGCGCTATTGATTCTAAAAACTTCTCTGATTTCTTCTTCTGAAAAATCGGGACATAACGGATAATACAGTGGTTCGTGAATTGTGATAAGGGATTCAGCAGTAATAATGGTATAACTGCCTTTAACAGTAAAAATTGAGTCCACAGTCAGCTCTCTGAGTATTTTGTCCCTTTCTTCCGGGGTGGAGGGTGTAAAATCCAAATCGACTTCAAAAACACCACCAATACTGTCTATCCCCCAGCATTCTATACAAATCTGGAACGAGTTATCCGGAAGAACAAAGCTTTCTACCTGATTGATCTTAACAATTGTACGCAATTCATATTCGTGGCAGAACAAATAATGTGTGCATAACCGGTCTTCTCCCGTTTCCATATTAGTTATTAGTCCTCTTATAATATTTTCTTTCACATTCGGCTCTCTTTCTATTTACTTATTGGCAGATACTGACTCAATACCATTAATCCTTCCTTGAATATGGCCTTTATTTTCATGCTTATATTACACGAACCTTTAACCGTTTGAGAAATATTTCCCTAATGTCCAGAATTTTCAGGGTAAAAATTGTTTGAAAATGTACCTGCCCATTTTTTATTTGTCTCCATGATTCAATTTTATTTCAGTATATTCGTTTACCAAGAGTATGCTTAAAATCCACCAGTTCCAATCCTAAATTCAGTTTTCTAAGTGATTCCCATCGTTTTTCTAAACGCCAAAGGATTTCTTCATCCACCGACCCTGGTTGAACCATATGATAAACTGCCGGCGGCTTTGGGCTTCTTTTGGGTTTTTCTATCCTCCAAAGCCTTCCATATCTTTGAATCATACGAAGTGGCGACCAGTCCAGATCAAAGTGAATCAGGATTTCGCAGGTATTATGTAAATCAATTGACTCTGAAAGCCGATCCGAAGTAACGAGCACGAACCCTCGCGGACAGCGGGTTTTTCTGCGTCTACATCCGGCTTTGTTAATATCGGAACAGAATTCTCGTTTCAAAACATCTTCTTGTTCGCTTTGGGTTCTATCGGTTGTCGCGTATCCTTCAGTATCCCAAACAACACGTTTTGAACCATGCTTGCCATAAATATCGCTATTGGTAACTGGGCAGGTACAGACGATACCATCTTTGAAAAACCTTTTTTCAAGTTCTGCAGCAAGCGAGGCAACCGAACCACGGTGAGCACAGTAGACAAGGACCTTCCATTTAGGTTTACTCGAACGTTTTTTCCATATTCTTAGGAGGAAATCATATAGAGCTTCAATTTTGCCCGACAGGAGAGAACGTATTTCTTGATTGTTCCTCTCCAAAAACCGCAATGCCTTCAATGTCTGATCCATATATGGCGCATCTGGTTGATAATGGAAAATGCCTTTTTGAGAAAATGTTTTTGGCTGACGAACAAAACCTACTGTATTTACTCCTCGCTTCGCCCTTACGCCAGCCAATGCCATCCTTTCTGCACAATAGTACAAGCTTATCTTATTGGTCATGGCTGCATGGAATTTTAGCAGGCCCAGTATAGATCTGGAATAACCGCCAGGAGGTTTAAAGGAAATTGCTGGACATATGGGTGTTCTGCCTTTAGGACCCAATTTTAGAAGTGCATCAGGAGAAGGTATTGGTTTTAAGACTCGCATTACCGTTCTAAGGTCTACGGCAAAATCTTCAAGTGGCTTGTTTTTGCCCTCATCCAGTTTTTTAAGCAAATTATTTTTTGCAGTACGACTCAGGGAAGACAATCCAATCATAGTTTTGTAGAGGTTGAGATAACCTGTCTTGATCCGGTTATCCTCCATTTTTTCCTCTTCATCAAAGCTCAGTACACCACGCTCTTCTTTTGATGATATGCGGGTCGGGTTAATAGGAGTCGCAGACAGCAGCAGATATTTTCTTTCCTTTGCGCCGGAACAATGCCTGCCAGGTTTATTAGAATAAGCCCTCTCCGCCTTACTTCTAAGAAAAGTCTGAAAACGATGGACCTCATCAAAAACTACAATAGAACCAGCAGGAAACGAATTGCACTGATTCATTAAAGATCTGCATTCGATATAATCGAACTTTGGGGAACGGCCATTATGCAGACTGGAAAGACCTTTTGCCAGAACAGCATCTCTGATCCACGGATGATTGTCGTACTCTTCTCTTGAAATAGATTCGCCTCGGAAGGCTTTGTCCAATAAGACCTCATCCTCCATTTTTCGTGTGACCAGAACAACGGGTCTCGGCCTTCTTGAGTGGCTGAGAATCTCCGCAATAACCTTTAAGGCAATAAGTGTTTTGCCTTGTCCAGTTGGAATCTGAATTAGTGCTACACCTGTATCCTTAATCTGTCTGTATGCTTTCTTTGCATACCGTTTTTGATTATCATTTAAACGGATCATGAAACCCCTTCAATTAGGCTTTCAAGACAAAATTTAATGTTTTCAAGCTTCCGTCTACGATACATAAAGGCCATGTCTTTTTCTTGTGGTTCCCTTAGAATAGCACGTATAGATTTTAACGCTGAAGTTAATTCCTTTTTATTGGAAAAGAGATGGATTTTATGATTCTCTGCAAAATTCCGCCACGGAACAAGAACGCGACTATCTGAATAAATAGAAATTTTATCAAGGTCCTTTTGTATATTATTGTTGCCCTTGCATGAATAGGCGATTGAGGGGGGATTCAAAAGTAGCCCGAGTAGTTCTAGATTTTTTCCCTGACCCTCCATTAGCCCATCTAGCGGAGGCAGCCAAATGCTTATGTTTTGTCCACCCTTCAGAACTATTTTGAGTCTAGCATCTGGCGACCAAATTATGGCTGCAAACATCCGTTTGTTAGGTTCTCTCCAATGTCGTGTTATATGATCTCCAAGCCGCAATTCTGCTGAGCTGATTTTTTTGCCACCATAAGTAGAAGGGAAAAAAAGGCAATTGCCTTTTGCTTTTAAACTATCCATAAAGCGGCTTAGTGCAATATCCTCTTCTCTTAAAATTTTAAACCTATCTGTAGCTAACCTTTTTTCTGGTGCTGAAACCTGTTTCCATCTACCATCGAAACGTTCTGTTGCCCAGGTTTTTTCATGTTTTAAAACCTTACCAGTTTTCCCCAATAGTGAAGAAAGAGCACTTCTAAGGACAGAGACCTGCCTGCTCCCTTTAGCCTTTATAAGCGCACCAGTTTCGATATTCTTGCCTTTATAGGCCGTTTCAGTAAAATTTGCGGAACCGACATATAATATGGCTCCTGGTTTTTCTTTTTTGTCCCATTCACCGTAAAATGCCTTCCCATGCAAACCATTGCTTTCATCGAAAGGAATAAAATTCCTTACTTTCCATTTCCTTCGATTTCGCAGTTCCTTCAGTCCATGGCTTTCATTTGAAAGAAAAAGCAAACAGTCACCTTTGTCTGAAAGATGCGGATTAATGGCTTTGAGCACCTTTTTGCTTGGAGGTTGTGGTGATACTATGATTATAGATGACATTTTGATACCTGCCAATGCACTCTCAAGCGCCTTAATAGGAGCATCCTTGACTACCACTTCTTGGTTGTTCAAGTCCCAGAATACCGTCCAGGACTTATTTTTCAACAATCTACCAATAACTTTACTCGTCTTGAAAGCAGGCATCCAGCACCAGAAATTCAGGTTTTGACGTGCCTCACCTATAGATAAGTTGGATGAACCGACCAAAAGGCTATTTTTAAAAATCCACGCTTTTGAATGAAAGACCCCACCTTTTTTGAATCGCGGGACAAGATGAAATCTGCAGGAACCGGCGATCTCTCGCCATTCATCCGAAGTAAGTTTTGCGGGTCTATATCCGGCACCATCAACATGGAAGGCTATATTCCTGGCATTGCATTGTTTCAACAAGCCTATGGCAAGTCCCAAATCCAAGGTATAGGAGTGGATTTCAGAAACAGACCGAAGCGACTTTTTTAAGCCTTTAAAATACTTACGGGCCTGGGAATCAATATTATGCAACCCCCCTCCTTACTGCCTCATCAAGTTGATGCAAAACCTTCCAGAATCGGGTAAGTCGGAAGCTGTTTAGAACTCTGCGCCCTTCTGCCTGTCGCCTGTAATATTCACGGATAAGAGGTGGTTCACCTGTACGTTCTGCATCTTTCAAATGATCAATAATATTCTCAAGGTTGTCCCGAAGTGCTGGTTCATGCTTGAATAAGCGATTAAGGTAGTAGAATGAATTAATTGAACTATTCTTTATCATTCTCGAATTCAGCTTGATGATTTTACCTCGGTTTTCTCCTTCCTCTTCGTCGGTAGACATAATTTCAATACCAAACAGGGTCCGGATAATCCAATAGCCCGCATAAACCCGAAGTAGGTCTTTATCGTTTACTCCCAGAGGATTTTTTTGTTTAATAAGAACGCTATGATTTCTTCTCTGGAGAGTTTCGGACTGACGACACCACGAATGCTGAAACGACTTGGCAAGTTTTTTAAAATTGGATAGTTCCCATCTCCCACTTTGAATCAAGTTATCCAATCTGTAGAGGATGTTTTCATCGATAATATTACCAACATTTTCTACACGGAGACGAATGTCATGCACTGTACGTGATTTTTCTAACTGCAGGCGTAACCTTCTTCTTGAAGCATTGCTGATTATCAAGCGACGAGCCACACCTGCAGTTCTTAGCTCGAGTTTTTCATCAAGAAAACGGTGATATTTTTTTAGTGCACTTTTACCGGGGAGCTGTCGGCAAGTGGAAAACAAGGCAAAATGTATCCAATGTGCACCAGGGGTGGCGGCAAGAGGAAATATCTTGCTAGCAGATTCATTTGCTCCCAGTTGGTCCAATGCTTCCTTAATGCTAAGTTCTTCACCAGTTCTTTGACCTATTATGCCGCAAAATCGGGCTGGTGTTCGACCAATATATAATAGATTCCTAACAACCTCAATTACAGGTTTCCTAGTCTTGATTTGTAGCTTTCTGCTATTTGTCTTCTTAAAAAGATAATGAAAAATTCCATCTTTCATAGGGATATTGCCTTCTGTATTAAAGAAATTCAAAATTGTACATCCTCATATCATTCAAAAATCCGATGTGGCGTTTTTAAATATCTTTACCGGACACTACTGCTTGTCACTATAAAATTTTGTTAACAAGCACTGTAAGCATAGTTGATATCGCTTCTCTGGCATCATTTTCAAGAACTTTATAAGGCTGCATTTTTTTCTGATAAATTCTTAAATCAAGATGATAAGGATAATTGTCTGGCTTCAAATGTGTAAATGGATTTCGTATATTCCTGAGATAATCAATCTTGTCAAGTATAACTGAAGGAAGAAGGTTCTTGTCTCGACAATATTTAACCATATACTTTAATCCTCGGTTAGTCCCAGGATATCCCTTGGCCTCCATTTGACTTTGAATAATTTTTTCAATGAATGCCTGTGCTAATAATAGCGTTGCTATGAATTGCCCGTTAACGTATGAAGATTTAGCCTCTTGAAAAACAAAGACTAAATCCATACTGCCCATGATTCCCATTCTGGGCGATATGATTTTCCTGAGATAATTTATTCTTTCGATTCTTCCTGGCAAGGACTCCCGATCTTGTTTGGAGAGTAGAATTTCAATACGTGTCCGCCTCTTCTTGACTGTCTTCCCAAATAGATCTTTTTCCATAATCTTAATACCTTTAATCGATAAATCGAATTCTTATTTTCCTGACCACTTATTCAAAATCCGCATAAATCTCTCCGAATTTAATCCCTGCGATATTGGCCTGCATGATTTTGTACCTACCCCAAAAATCTCCGCAACGTTAAAATCCTTCTGTTTAACGGGGAATAATTTCAAAATTTCTGCAATGTTTTGCTTTATAAATTGAAAAATCCTTTTTATCAAGTGTAAAAATAGTTTTAATTTTATGCATTTCCGCAAGCACAATCAGGCTGGCATCCGCAATATCTATTTGCCTGTCAGAATATTTCTCCATAAAATCTCTCAGCCGCGAGAAAGATTCCGGCTGTATGTCCTGAATAACAAGCCCGCCTGCAAGGATAAAACTCCAGAGTTCTCTCTGTCCTTTCTGCCAGTCATGCAATAAATAAAATGCCTCTGTAAGTACAGGCCATGTAGTCAATGGAGGTTTTTTTATTTCTTTTAGAGCAGACTTGCACTTTTCGTGCATAGGCTCGGATTCATCAAATATCGCTACGATAGGGCCTGTGTCTATGATGACCATTTTTTGCGCTTTGAATTGAGATATTCCTTTAGGCTCTCCTTGCCTTTCTGAACCCGCTTGCCATGTCCGCTGCCGCCGGGCCTGTGTATTGCCTGGTATATCTCCCATGGCGTTTTCTGTTTTTCTTCAAGGATATTGGTGTAGTAATTCTTTACCGCATTCCTTATGGCAGTGGATCTGGTTGTGTGAAGACTATTGGCCACTTTTTTCAGAATATCCTCGCTCTCCCTATCCAACCTTATACTTATCGGCATAAATCCCTCCTTGTATTACATTATGTATTACAATTTGCTCTTTGTCAAGACCGCTTACTCCCCATAATTTATGGAACCTTTTCGTCTTCAAATCAAGCGTTGCAACGCTTCACCCCGTTAGAAGACCTTCGTCTTTCTATCGGGGCTCACTCAAAATCTGCGTAAATCTCTCCGAAATTTATGCCTGCGATGTTGGCCTTGCCGTAAGAATTCCTGAATGAAAGTTTTGCTTCCTGAAACTCTTGGTTCGGACTTCCGTTTCTTATTGCAGCAGAGGCTTCAATAAATGCCGAAAGGCTGTCAGCAGCCTTGACAAGTTCACCGTCCCTTGCATTGAATTTGCTCTCGTTATACTTATCACTTATATCCCTGCTGCTGATCTTCTTTGTTTTCTTATCTATCGTTATAATGTTGTCGAATTCGTTCTCTGTGAACATCCTTATCTCCGCATGCCAGTCTTCCGGAATAAGGCCGTAAACCTCTTTTTCCATCTGTTCTTTTTCATATTGCTTTATCAGCTCGCTCAAGCCGTCAATTGACCTTTTGACAGGGGAGATTATATCCCTTGTGAGCACCTCAGGCAGGTCATGGAATAAGCCTGTGAAATAGTTATTTACGCATCTTCTCTCGCAGGCATTTATATCAAGCGAAAACAAATAAGATAAAATGGCAACATAAAGCGAATGGCCTATTACAGAGGTCTTTGGAATCCTGTGGAGCTTTGCCCATCTTGATTGGAATCTTAGCTGGCCGCACAGGTCAATGAAGTTTCTGTATCTGACATGTTCTTTTAACTGAGCCATGCCCTTCAGGTCTGAGTATTTCTCCTGCGCTTCTGCCAATGACTGTTTTATTGCCGCTATCTCATATCCCTCAGGATTTGTGCGCTCTATGATATTAAATTCCCATTTGGTTGCATAAAAATGCGCTGCGCTAAGAATCCTTTTGTTTAATGTGTCTTCTGTATTCAGGAAATAATCCTGAAATCTTTTGCAGAAGCCTTCACCCAGAGGAGAGATTAATGGTTTTATTTCATTGTATGCCCATTCGTTCAACTGCCTGTATTTATCAGTATCCTGCTTTATCTTATAAAATATCGGGGGCTTCAAATCCGTAATCACAAGCCTTTGCAAAAGCTCAAAAATTCCGCCTTCAATGATTTCTATCCAGTTAAATCCTTTTGTGTTTTCCTCGAACTTGCCAAGAAAATAGGCAATTATCATTTTATGAGCCTGTTTGTCCAGTTCAATCATCTCCACAGGCCGCACCTTGTCGTTCCACCGCTGCATGTAGGCAGCATCAAAGATTTTAAGAAGCAGTGCTTTTCGTATCATGCGAATATCTTCATCCCTTCCTGCAAATTATGCTGCTATTATACTTCCACAGTATCATAAAGACAATTGTGCTTTTTTAAAACCTCTCAATGTTATAAAATAGCTTGCATGCTTATTTTTTAGGTCTAACGGCCCTCTTATTGCGTAACTTCTTGATAAGGGCGGCTATTATTAAAATCTCTTTTATCGGTGGTTTTTTGTCGTCATCATCAGGGTTGTCAATCGCGTCTTCAATAGCTTTAAGCATCTCTTTCAACCCTCCGTCCTCAGGAAATTTCTTGAGACCTTCTGAAACAATCTTCTTTGCGTCATCGAGCCTGCCCTGTTCAAAATAAGCAACTCCAGTATTGCAATAAAGCGCAGGGTCATCTTCCGGAAACTTTCTAATCCCCTCATGTGCCGTTTCAATGGCATCGTCTAATAAGCCCATATCGTAATAAGCGCAGAAAAGTCCATTGTAATCATCAGAGCCTGCACATCCTTTGTTAAGCAGAGATTTAAAATGCCCTGAGGCATCTTCAGGATAGCCCATTTGCAGATGGCAGTACCCAACCTGTGTGCTGAACAAAGACTCGTCAGGATATTGTTCAGCAAGGTTTTGGTATACCGGGAGTGCATCTTCGTAAAGTTTTAATCCGTAAAGGGCATTTGCCTTGCTGAAAAGTATCAGCTTATCTTCCGGATCAAAAGCCAGTGCCTGCTCAAAATATTTCAAGGATTTGGAATAATCGCCTGATTGATGATATACGTTCCCCATTGCAACCAAAAGGGAAGACGATTCAGGGAATCTCCCTAACCCCTTGTTTAACAGCTTAACTGCTTCACCGTAATGTCCTATCCCTGTAAGTGCCCTGCCTAAACCGAGATATTTTATTTCGCCCTGCATCTTCCATGACATTGACCTGTATAAAACAAGCCCTTTTTCATATTCGCCCACATCAAGAAAAAACCATGCAATCTGCCTCTTCAGCTCATCAATATCTCCTTGAGCCGTATTGCGGCTGTTGCTGCCTTTTGCCTCGTGCAATTCTTTTTTTGCTTTATAAAGCTTCGCCCTCAGTCTTTTAACCTCCTTATAAATCTCTGTATGCCTTGGGTCTTTTCTTGCCATAGATGCCCTCCTTTTTGGTAAGGTGTATTTCATGGTTATATTGTAACAGCAGACCTCCCCCATGGCGTGTCCTATGTTTTTGAGGTTAGATTTTTAGTAGATTTTTGTGATTTTCTGTGCTGCTGATTTGATTAATTCTCTGAGGCTTTTTGGCTTGATTACTTCTACATCAGAACCGTGCTTCAAAATTTCCATCATGATTTCTGCATAGCTTGCAACCGGGAAGGTTAATTCGATTGAGCCGTCTTTCAGGACTTTTTCTTTTTGCTCTTTATCCCATATCTGGCCTCTAATCCATTTTGATTTTTGCGGAGAAAATCTAAGCGTTACCTGTTTTAGAGAGCTGCCTTTATAAATCCCAAAACCAGACCTGAGATACTCTTTAATATCAAAGCCTTTTTGTACTGTGAATATCCTGTCCATAGCTTTAACACTGCTTATCCTAACCATATTAAAACTTCTGATTTCATTTCTTAAATGGCAATAGGCAATCAGATACCATGTTC
>Ga0265296_1005360_pt1 | contig 10590 bp, 9 predicted proteins | sample MunlanPumphouse1_FD_189073 | JGI IMG/M metagenome (GOLD analysis project Ga0265296, IMG submission 189073) | Groundwater microbial communities from a municipal landfill in Southern Ontario, Canada - Pumphouse #1 | ecosystem: Environmental > Aquatic > Deep subsurface > Groundwater | place: Canada...
CACCAATATACATTGGGATATCGATTTGTTTAGAACGTGCCTCATCAATTGCTGCTTTCAACAATTTACGTTCTTTCGTTCCGACAGCGTATGTGTACACCGGTTCATTGGTAGGAACAGGAACTGTAAAAAATCCTTTAGACATATTACAATTATTTATTATTCATCCAAAAAAATGCTATTTAACAGTCATGAAGCTATCAAGTTTGTTTAACCATTATTTACATAAGAAACCATGGTTTCAACTTATTAGCATGATACTAAATAGCGCTAATAGAAGTAAAATTACCTCAAATTTTATGAATACCCAAAGTTACTGTCCCGCTTTGAGCACAGTGGAAAAGATACGTTTAAATTTTTCCAATTTCGGTTTAATGACCAATTGGCAATAGGGTTCTTTTCCATTTAATCTATAATAATCTTGATGATAGTCTTCTGCCGGATAAAATACTGTTGCCGGAACTACTTCGGTTACAATGGGTTTGTTAAAAACTTTTTCTTTCTCCAAGACCGAAAGATAATATTGAGTCTTGTCAAGCTGCTCTTTATCGTGTACAAAAATAGCCGAACGATATTGCGTGCCAACATCATTTCCCTGACGATTGAGCTCCGTTGGGTCATGTGCCACAAAAAAGGCTTCCAATAATCTGTCGTAGCTGATCACTTTAGGATCAAAAATAATATTGGTTGCTTCTGCGTGTCCTGTACTCCCGGTACAAACCTGCGCATAACTTGGATTTGCTACCCATCCGCCAGTATATCCTGAAACAACATTTACAACACCCTTTAACTCCTTAAACTGTGCCTCAGTACACCAAAAACATCCCGCCGCAAATGTCGCCGTATCCAAACTTGCCCTATTTTTTGCAGGTAATTTGGTGAAATCAGGTTTCTTTACCCGCGGCCCCTGTTGCTGCCCCTGACAAGAGTTCAATGCAAAAAGTACTGTTAAAAATATCAGAATATTTCTCATAAATAGCTATCTTTCTTCCATCCGTTTTTCTTCCTTTAATTATTGGAGTCAAATTGATGTTCTATAAACAAACACTAACGACGTTTTGTTTCTAAAATAGAAAAGCGACAATAATAACTTATTGTCGCTTTTCTATTTTTCTATCAAATGATCACTTATTTTGCTGCAGCATAGTTTTGTGCTACTGCATCCCAATTGATAACATTAAAGATTTCCTCTAAATACGCCGGACGCTTATTTTGGAATTTCAAATAATAAGCATGCTCCCAAACGTCGATACCTAAGATAGGCGTGCCTTTTACCTCAGCAACATCCATCAATGGATTGTCTTGGTTTGGTGTAGAAGTTACAGCTAATTTACCATCAGCACCAACAATTAACCAAGCCCATCCTGATCCAAAACGAGTTGCACCAGCAGCTTGAAGTTGCTTTTTCAATTCATCAAATGAACCAAAAGTAGCATTGATTGCTTCAGCTAACTCACCTGTTGGAGCTCCGCCAGCATTTGGGCCTAAAACTTTCCAAAACAAAGAGTGGTTGTAGTGACCACCACCGTTGTTACGTACTGCCGCAGAATATTTACTTACATTTTTGATGATATCCAATAACGATAGGTTTTCTGCGTCTGTTCCTGCGATTGCTTTATTTAAGTTATCCACATATGCCTGATGGTGTCTGTCATGGTGGATTTCCATTGTAGTTTTGTCAATATGTGGTTCCAATGCGTCGGCTGCGTATGGTAACGCTTCTAATTCAAATGCCATATCTATTTTAATTTAAATGTTTATTACTTCGTTTATATATACAAATATAACATAATATACACGGTTATGTTTTTATGTATTACAATAAATCCATTATCTCTCTACCGTTTTTGACGAAAAAATGATTTTACCAGATCAGCACATTCTTCCTGCAAAACGCCATGTGTAATGACAGTTTTGGGGTGTAATATTTTATCGTGAAAATGAGAATAACCACGCTTTTCATCTTTGGCTCCATAGACTATTTTACCAATATGTGTCCAATAGGCCGCTCCGGCACACATAATACAAGGTTCAATAGTAACATATAATGTGCATTCATCCAGGTATTTGCCTCCAAGGTAATTTGCAGCTGCCGTAAAAGCCTGCATCTCAGCGTGAGCTGTCACATCATTCAATCGCTGCGTCAAATTATGACCTTTCCCTATAACACGTCCTCGATGAACAATAACCGCCCCAATAGGTACCTCTCCCTCTTCGTACGCAACCTTAGCTTCATTCAATGCCATACGCATGAACGACTCGTCACTATCGATGAGTTGTGTTCCTTCAAAATCTATAAATGTCATGGTACAAACTTAACTAAGTTTAGATCCATTTGGTAATTTTTTGTCGACTGATGTCAAAATAATATCTCCATTTTCGTCAGGAAATCCTGTTACCAAGCACTCAGAAAAGAAATTAGCAATCTGCTTTCTGGGGAAGTTTATGACTGCAACCACTTGCTTTCCGATCAGCTCCTCTTTGTTATAGTGTACTGTAATCTGGGCACTACTCTGTAATATACCGATTTCATCTCCAAAATCTAGTTCCAGTTGATAAGCTGGTTTCTTCGCTTTTGGAAAGTCTTTTGCATCCAGGATCGTTCCTACCCGTAAATCCACTTTCTCGAAATCGCCCCAACTAATGGCATCACTCATAATCGGTTGCTACTAATATCCTGAATCTCTTTACCTATTGTAAACAAAACATATGAAGGTTTTCTTCCCAAACGTAAAGACAATCTATTGATCAGTTTATCTTCCTCTCCTGCTTGAAAAGCTAAATCTTCATCACTTAAGTGGTTGTACTTGCGACGGAGTTTTTCTTTGGCTACTTGCCATTGTTCTTCGTTAATTTTCAGCATAACTAAGATTTAGGTATAAAATTTGTATATCTTTACTGAACTGTAAAAGTTTGTTTAAAGATACAATATATACATAAATAAAAGATTATGAAAAAGATTTTACCAGCATTACTTTTGATTTGTGGTAGCGTAGCAACGGCACAAGCGCAGCTTCTGCCCGGGTTTGAGGTGGGTGTAAAAGGAGGCTTGAACTTCTCTAAGCTTAAAAGCGATGGCAAATATTTCAATTCAGACACAAAAGCAGGCTACCAAGCAGGTCTTTATGGACGTGTTGGTGTATTGGGATTCCATATTCAACCTGAGGTTTATTTAACCGGTAAAAACACGACAGTGAAAGCTGAGAATGGCGAATCGACAGATGTAAAATTTACAACGGTTGATGTTCCTATTTTATTGGGCAAGCGCTTTGGTTTGGGCCCTATCGGAGCAAGAATCCAGACTGGTCCTATATTTTCATTTAAAGTAGATGACAAGCAAGATAAAGTCATTGATCAGTTGAACCCAAATAACTATAAAAAGAGTGGTACTTCTTGGGCCTTCGGTGTAGGTGCTGACATTTCAAGCTTACGTGTCGATGTAAGATACGAAATGGGCTTAAACAAAGTCAACAATGAGAGCCAGGCAAATCCAAAAATTAACATGTGGAGTATCGGTTTAGGCTATAGATTATTCAGTATTCTATAGTTCGTTAAACACTGTTCATATACCGTTAGAAAGTCCGTTTTTATTCAAAACGGACTTTTTATTTCAATAAACTTTAGAACCGTTCTAAATTGTTGCTTTTTCTTGTCAAAATGGTATCATATTTAATAGCAAATAGTAGATTTGCCTAATTCAAATTAAATTACAAGGATAATGAGTAAATCAAAGCCAGTTTTCAGTTCTTCGATTGGGAAGAAGCTAATCATGAGCTTAACAGGAATCTTCCTATGTTTATTCCTAGTTGTTCACTTGGTTGGTAACTTGCAATTATTTAAAGATGATGCGGGTCTAGCGTTCAACAAGTACGCCTATTTTATGACTCACTTTACACCAATCAAAGTTGTTTCTTACTTATTGTATGCTTCGGTAATTGTTCACGTCATCTACGCCATTACATTGTCGATGAAAAACAAGGCCGCTCGTCCTATTGGTTATGCCAAATATGATGGTCAAGCAAACAGCAAGTGGAATTCACGCAACATGGGTATCTTAGGTACTGTCATTTTAGTATTCTTAGCTACGCACATGTCTAATTTTTGGTGGAAGTTTCACAATGATGAAGTGCCGTACATTGAATACCGTACTGATTTGGCAACTGGACAAACCACAGCGAGAGAACTTCAAGCTTCTGAATTCCACGACTACCAAGAAACGGTAGAAAACAATGTTCAAATCTTAAAAGCGAGAGATTTGTACAAGCAAGTTGACTTTGCATTCAAAAATGTTGCATTGGTAGCTTTGTATGTTATTGCGATGGCAGCTTTGGCATTCCACTTAATTCATGGTTTCCAATCTGCATTCCAAACTTTAGGTTTTAACCACAGAAGATATATTGGAATCATCAGAGCAATCGGTGTTTGGGTATTTGGGGTATTAATTCCAATTGGCTTTGCAATAATGCCATTGTTTTTCTTCTTTAAATAATTCAGAATCTTTTAAGATAAAGCTCTGGCTTTATCGATCAATATAAAATTAAGAGATATGTTAGATTCAAAAGTACCAGCGGGCCCATTAGCCCAAAAGTGGTCAAATTATAAATTTAATCTTAAGTTGGTTAACCCTGCTAACAAACGTAAATTTACTGTTATTGTTGTTGGTACAGGTCTTGCTGGTGCATCTGCAGCAGCATCTTTAGCCGAATTAGGATATAATGTAATTACCTTCTGTTACCAAGATTCACCTCGTCGTGCGCACTCTATTGCGGCACAAGGTGGTATTAACGCAGCAAAGAGCTACCAAAACGACGGAGACTCTGTTTTCCGTTTATTCTACGATACAATCAAAGGTGGTGACTACCGCTCACGTGAGGCAAATGTTTACCGTTTGGCAGAAGTATCTGTCAACATCATCGACCAATGTGTTGCGCAAGGTGTTCCTTTTGCACGTGAATATGGTGGTTTATTGGACAACCGTTCTTTCGGTGGTGCTCAGGTAAGCCGTACGTTCTATGCGCGTGGTCAAACTGGACAACAATTGTTGTTAGGTGCGTATTCAGCATTAAACCGTCAAATCAAAAAAGGAAAAGTAAAATCTTATACGCGTCATGAGATGTTAGACTTAGTTATGATCGATGGTCATGCTAAAGGTATTGTAACTCGTGACTTGGTTTCAGGTAAAATCGAAACTCATGCTGCACATGCAGTATTGATGTGTACTGGTGGTTACGGTAACGTATTCTTCTTGTCTACAAATGCAATGGGATGTAACGTTACAGCAGCTTGGAGAGCACACAAACGTGGTGCTTACTTTGCAAACCCTTGTTACACACAAATTCACCCAACGTGTATTCCGGTAACAGGCGATCACCAATCCAAATTGACATTGATGTCAGAGTCTTTACGTAATGACGGCCGTGTATGGGTTCCTAAAACTCAAGAAATGGCAGAAAGATTACGTAAAGGTGAGATCAAAGCCAATGATATCAAAGAAGACGACAGAGACTATTTCTTGGAGCGTAAATACCCTTCATTCGGTAACTTGGTACCACGTGACGTAGCATCTCGTAATGCAAAAGAAGCCGTTGATGATGGTCGTGGTGTTGGTAAAACTGGTTTCGCCGTATTCTTGGATTTTAAAGAAGCGATCGGTCGTCTAGGCGAAGATGCAGTACGTGCTAAATACGGTAACTTATTTGACATGTACTACCAAATCACTGACGAGAACCCATACAAACAACCAATGCGTATCTACCCGGCTGTTCACTACACAATGGGTGGCGTATGGGTTGACTACAACTTGATGACTACAATCCCTGGTTTGTATGCTTTAGGTGAGTGTAACTTCTCTGACCACGGTGCAAACCGTTTAGGTGCATCTGCATTGATGCAAGGTCTTGCCGATGGTTATTTCGTAATTCCTTACACTGTGGGTGATTACTTAGCTAAATTAGGCTCATTCGCACCAGTAGATCACAGCCATCCTGCCTTCGAAGCTACACGTAAGGAAGTTGAAGACAAAATCAACAAATTATTGTCTTTAAACGGTACAGAAACTGTTGATGATATCCACAAAAAACTAGGTCTCATCATGTGGGAATATTGTGGTATGGCTCGTACAGCTGAAGGATTACAAAAAGCACAAGGTTTGATCCAAGAGTTGAAAAAAGAATTCTGGACAAACGTTAGAGTACTTGGAGAGAACGAAGAATTAAATCTTTCTTTAGAAAAAGCTGGTCGCGTAGCTGACTTCTTAGAGTTAGGTGAGTTAATGGTTGTTGACGCATTGCAACGCGCTGAGTCTTGTGGTGGTCACTTCCGTTTAGAAAGCCAAACTGAAGAAGGTGAAGCAAAACGTAACGATGATGAATTCGCCTATGTATCTGCTTGGGAATACAAAGGAGACAATGTACCTGAGGAATTACACAAGGAAGACTTGGTATTCGAGAACGTTCAGTTAACACAAAGAAGTTATAAATAAGAAGGAAAATTATCATGGCACAACATATGAATTTAACGCTGAAAGTTTGGCGTCAAAAAAATGATAAAGATAAAGGTCAATTTGTAACTTATCAGGCAAACGATATCGCTGATGATATGTCTTTCTTAGAGATGCTTGATATTGTCAATGAAGAATTGACTCGTAAAGGAGAAGATCCTGTATATTTCGATCACGACTGTCGTGAAGGTATCTGTGGGATGTGTTCATTAGTAATCAACGGTCGCCCTCACGGTCCTAAAGAAGGTACCACAACATGTCAATTGCACATGCGTAGCTTCCACGATGGACAGACTATCGTGATAGAACCTTGGAGAGCTGCTGCATTCCCGGTATTGAAAGACCTTGCAACAGACCGTACGGCTTTTGACCGCATTCAACAAGCGGGCGGATATGTAAATGTCAATACAGGTGGTGTTCCTGATGCCAATGTTATTCCGATCCCTAAACGTATTGCTGACGAAGCATTCGAATCGGCTACATGTATCGGTTGTGGTGCTTGTGTTGCAGCATGTAAAAATGCTTCTGCAATGTTATTTGTGTCTGCAAAAGTATCTCAATTTGCCTTATTACCTCAAGGCCAAACTGAGCGTTACGAACGTGCACAGGCAATGGTAGATCAAATGGATGCAGAAGGTTTTGGTAACTGTACGAACACTGGAGCTTGCGAAGCAGAATGTCCTGTTGGTATCAAATTAACAAACATTGCTCGTCTAAACCGCGAGTATTTGACTGCCAAAATCTTCCGTCAAGAAGAACCACACGTTTAATTAGCGTATTAAATCCTTCATGTTTTCGCTAGCATCAACAGCTAAAGAAATCTAATGAAGATTCTTTCTGGCCCATGAAAATAGATAGTTCAGAAAAATAATATAAAAGTCCTTGCCCTAAGAAAGCAAGGACTTTTTTTTATATTTACAATAATGTAAATTGACGAACGTGAATTCTGGTATAAAAATTCGATTACTCCTACTTATCTTGACTTTATGCTTTATAGGAACAGCTATCACCATTAAAGAATCTGTTACCAATAAGGAAATACTGGACATTGATACAAAATCACTCAATGATTATATCGCTCAACAAGAGAAAAAAGTCGACCGAATTTTCAATGATTCACTCCTACTCAAAACATTTAAAAACTACGATCAGTATCCGATAGCAGTTTATCAGGCATTTGAAAAGTTTAAAACCAATGAGAAGGTTTATTTATTTCTCTTTAAGGACCATGAACCGAAGATGTGGAGCACGCATCTATTTGTACCTATTACAGATCAGGGATTTCCAGAAAAATCCAATTTTATTCAGGATGATAACCGTTCTTACGTTGTTCGAAAAAAAACAATTGGCAATATCAGTATACTCGCCTATATTATTGTAAAAGGCTATACAAATAACAACAACCCCTATTTAAATAGCTCTTTGCGGAGAAACTTCTTCGACACCAGAAATATTGACATTGCCTCCTATACAGACACGGTCACCATTAAAAATATCTATAGCAATGAGGGGTCTTATCTGTTCTCCGTTAAGCTGAAAGATGGAGAGCATGAAAATGCCTATACAATTTTGCAATTCTTCTGCTGGCTACTTGCCTGGATCGCATTACTGATCTTCTTCAATAGCCTCTGCTTACATATGGCCAAGACAGGACGGGCCTGGTGGTCTGCAATCCTGCTGTTATCGATATTTAGCCTTGTCAAATTTGCTGATCTTAAATGGAATCTGCTGTCCGAAAATGCGACATTTTCAATTTTCGACTCGCGTAATTATGCTTACAACCGTTTCTTCCCTAATATATGGTCCGTGATGTCCACCACCATATTGGTGCTATGGTTGGTTCTATTTATCTATGCAATTCGCAAAGAGCTCAACTTTGACAAAATAAAAAACATCCGGCTCTTTAGAATTCCTATCGCAATCGGATTTATTCTAAGTATATATCTATCGTTCGGTCTATTGTATGATATCGCTGGTACATTGATTACACACTCCAACAACATCTATTTTGATTTCACAAAACTTGTCGATTTACATTTCTTAAGTTGGGTAGATCTAGGCATTGTTGGCATGGGTATTTTGGCCTTAAGTATCTACATTGATCTTGTACTATTTTTTCTTAAAAAATTAGAATTAAAACCGACGCAGCTACTCAATATTCAACTGGCATGTGTCATTTTTGTCATCCTGATCATTTCCTTCTATATAGAGAAAAATAGCCTGGTCAATTTGTTACTTGCACTGATCATCCTTATTAAATCATTTGGCGAGAAGTATTTCGACCGACATATATTAACAAATTATATCGCTGTACTGATACTTTGGGCAATCATAAGTGCGATCACGCACGCACGTTTCTATCAGGAACGGAACTTAATCGACATGAAAATCTTGTTGAGTAATCTACAATCAGAAGATGATGTCAATGCTGTTTCATTATTCTCTGATATTGAAAGCAGCATAGCAAACGATGAAGAATTAAAACATTTATTTAATATCAGTCTACCCTATACCAATACCGAAGGGATCAACGATTTTATCAAGAAAAAGTATTTTAGTGGCTATCTTTCCAAGTATGAGTTCAAAGCATATTATTATGATCAAAATAATATTCCCCTCAATCCAGCCAGTCAGAATAAGATCAATGAATATCGAGAAAAGGTAATCAACAAGTCTATAAAAGTCACGCAGAACTTCTACCGTGCCAGTGCGGAATTAGGTACGCATGAATACTTCTCCATTATTCCTGTCGCCATTGACCAAAATAGGGTTGTCAATGTCATCATCAATCTTTCCAATAAAGATTTTAGTTATACGGTTCCCTATCCCGAAATCCTCACCGATATGCGGATCAACAATTCACAATATTATAATAAAGGGGATTATTCGATAGCCCTCTATAAAGGAGGCTCTTTAATAACACAGTTTGGAAAATATACCTACGAGAACAATTTAAGGGGGCTGAAAGGTGTTCCAGGAGAATATATTCAAGTACTGGACCGTGATGCATACCTACATATGGCTTATGTTGCCAATAAATTCTCAACATATGTTATCAGTAAACAGAAACCTTCTTTTTGGGATTATCTAGCGACTACTTCATTTTTGTTCCTGGTATTTTTTATGATTTTCATGTTTTTCCATTTTATAAAATCATTCTATATCTTTCTCAAGAATACCAAGCTAACTTTCCGTAATTTAAAATATCAGTTCTACAAAATAATAAATAAAATACAGTACTCTACACGTATTCAGACCTCCATTATCTCATCAGTAATACTGGCGATCCTTATATCGGCGGTAATTTCGTATATAAGTATCAACAAGCAGCTTTATAATAATAATAGAGCAAGTAAGGAACGTTTTATTATCGAATTGGGCAAACGGATGGAAAATATGTTGACCTACACGGATGAAACATCCACCGAAACGCAGCTTATCAGCATGCTCAAGACATTATCTGAAACTATTTCCAAAGACTTCAATCTTTATTCCAAATCAGGCAGGTTACTTTATAGCTCACAGCGTAGAATCTACGATCTGGAGCTTTTCTCTACATTCATTAATCCAGCTGCACTGAAGAATCTTTCTATCTTAAAAAAATCGGAGACGATTGAAGATGAGCGTATAGGCACTTTTCAATTTGAGACCAGTTATGCCACCATCAGGGATAAAAACTATAATACACTGGCTTATATAGGTATACCAAACTTCTCGCTTCAGAAGGAAGAAAATATCAATAAAAATCTTCTTTTAAATACGATAGTGAACATTTATTCGCTGATCATCATAGGCTTTGGTTTTTATGCGACATTTGTGGCCAACAGTGTCACCAATCCATTGAGCATCATCAGTAAGAAGATCTCACAACTACGCCTGGGACAACCCAACGAACCTCTGTTTTGGCAACGAAATGATGAAATAGGTACATTGATCAAAGAATATAATCTCATGATCATAAAACTTGAGGACTATGCCAATAAAATCAAAGATACTGAGCGAGAATCCACTTGGCGCGAGATGGCTCAACAGATAGCCCATGAAATCAAAAATCCGCTGACACCAATGAAATTAGGCATTCAGCAACTCCG
>Ga0265296_1005361_pt1 | contig 10588 bp, 10 predicted proteins | sample MunlanPumphouse1_FD_189073 | JGI IMG/M metagenome (GOLD analysis project Ga0265296, IMG submission 189073) | Groundwater microbial communities from a municipal landfill in Southern Ontario, Canada - Pumphouse #1 | ecosystem: Environmental > Aquatic > Deep subsurface > Groundwater | place...
AATATTACGGAATAGAATAGGAGTAAGCGAGTTTGTGTACTCTGAAAGCATATAATGACCTGCAGCAGACCAAAAAATAGGGAATATTATCATTTTTAAGGCCTAAGGCATGCCCAATATTTGTTAAATTTGCCGAATGAAACAAAAGAAGAAAGTTCAAGAAGTCGAACCTTTACGCCCCGTAGATAAGTATTTTGCGGAGCTGGATGCTAATTTTCAGGATCCGACCAACCGTCTGATTCAAGCCATCTTTTTACCATTATTGTTTTTTGGTATCATGGGCTGCATCTGGATGATCCCATTTCCACAGTTCGAGTTCTTGGTCAAACTCAATTGGCATACCTTTTTGAATTGGGGGTCTTTCTTCATCGCTATTGTCATTTATTATTATTTAAAGCTGTCTGCAACGTTGTCCTATGCGATATTATTCTCTATCGGGGGCATGAGTTTCTTTATTGTGCAATTGGAATACGCACAAAAGAATGGTGGCCCGGCTGTCATCTGGGTGTGTTTGGGGGTCGCATTGCTAGCTATTGTCGCGCTGTTTATCGGTAAGGGAAAGGAAAAGAAGAAAATCACAGGACAGCAGTTTCTACAGTTTTTACTTGTCGGACCGATATGGTTGTGGCATTTTGTCTTTAAAAAATTGAATTTAAGATATTAACTGAGTGGTTTTTAGGTGCTGAGCATACTATTTATGATCGTAGCCTAATCGGGATGCTTGTATATAAAAGGAAAGGGCCAAATTGCTTGCAATTTGGCCCTTTTTATGTTGCTGTAGTTATGCACAGCTGGTTCAGAATGCGGCTAGCTTTTGTAATTGAACCATTTGATGATTTCTTTGAGACTTGCTTTTTTACCATAGATCAAAATACCGACACGATAGATGCGGGCAGCAACCCAGGTAACAAATAAGAAGGTCAGTATGAGCAAGGTCAATGAGGTCAGAATCTGCCATAGGGGTACACCAAAAGGTATGCGAACGAGCATAGCGATAGGCGAGGTGAATGGAATAAAGCTTAACCATGTTGCAATCGGTCCATTGGGATCATTGATAATGACGCCAAAAGAAAGAATATAGGTCAATAGCAAAGGCATGGTAATGGGCATTGAAAACTGATTGGCCTCTGTTTCATTGTCGACAGCTGAACCAGCAGCAGCGAAAATAGCACTATACAGCAGATATCCGGCAATAAAAAACAGAAAGAAGAAAATGATGACTTCCGTGAAGTTAAAGCTTTGGATCGAAGTAAGGATAGAAGCAGAATCATTCTGGGCCATTGCTTTTGATACGGTACTCATATTACCCGCTCCAGGTTGGCTTGCGGCAACCTCCTGCATATCCTGAGGATTGACAAATAGGAGCGTTGCCGTGATAAATAGGCCTCCTGTAAGCACTAGCCACATGACAAATTGCGTCAGTCCAACCATACCGATCCCAACAATTTTACCCATCATGAGCTGAAAGGGCTTGACCGAGGAAATAATGACTTCGATGATACGGTTGCTCTTTTCTTCGATAATACCACGCATTACCTGGGCACCATAGAGAAACAGGGATAGGTATACTAAGATAGCCAAAGCGACACCAAGGCCCATTGCAATGGCTGTATTGCTGTTCTTTTCTTCACCGTCTGCTGTTATTTCTTTTGCATCGATGGAGACTTTGGGCTTAATGGACTGGATAATCTGCAGGTCGATTCCCTTGGCTTTATATTCCTTTTCACGGATGATTTCTTCCAACTGTCCACTAATGATCTCCTGTGTGACAAAACTTGTCTTGCCGCCGGTAATCAGTTCGGCTCTTTCACTTGTTAAAATATCTTTTGGAATATATAGGATCGACTTTTTTCCTTCGCTTTGTGTAAGCTGCGCTTTTTGGGCCTGGAGGTCTAATTTGGATACCGTATAACTTACATTTTTATTGCTTTGGAGTTTGTTGGCAAAGTCGCCTTGCTCATCTAAAATAAAGACTTCGGTGTGCGAATCTTTAAAGCTCTTTTTTGTCAGATAAAACATACCTGCATACAGTGCGAAAAAGAACAGGGGCACGGCGAAAGTCATGACAATAAAAGATTTTTTCTTGACCCGTGATAGGTATTCCCTTTGAATGATAAGTAATATTTTATGCATGATCTTGAGATAGGGGTGAGACTTGTGTGACTTTTTGGATGAAAATATCCGCCATGGAGGGAACGATTTCAATGAGTTGATTGAGCTGTATTTGGGGTATATATCGCATTAACACATCATTGATATGATTGTTGTTATTTAGCTGAATTGTAGTGATGTATGTTTTTTCATGCTTTGTTGACGTTATGACCTCAAATAGGGTGTCGTCGGACAGAAGAAAATTATCTTCGTTTGCTGTATATTCCAATTGATAGGTTTGATTTCGGTATTCTTTTTTAATCTCTTGTACAGAGCCATCCAGTATTTTTTTGGATCGGTTGATGAGGGCAATATTATCGCAAAGCTCTTCCACAGTCTCCATGCGGTGTGTGGAGAATATAATGGTCGCACCTTCTTGATTTAAGCGGAGAATCTGCTCTTTTATGATATTGGCATTTACGGGATCAAATCCCGAAAAGGGTTCATCTAAGATAATCAATTCTGGTTGGTGGATGACTGTGGCGACAAATTGTACTTTTTGCTGCATCCCTTTACTGAGATCTTCTATTTTTTTGTCCAACCAGGATGTGATATCCAGGCGCTGGCACCAATCTTGGATGCGTGCTAAGGCTTCTCGCTTGGAAAGTCCCTTAAGTTGTGCCAAATACAACATTTGATCACCGATTTTCATTTTTTTGTACAAACCCCGCTCCTCGGGTAAATAGCCGATTTGAGCAATATGCTGTGGGCCCAATGCTTCGCCATTAAACAGAATTTCGCCGGAATCGGGAGCGGTAATTTGGTTGATAATACGGATCAGGGATGTTTTTCCAGCTCCGTTTGGCCCCAATAGCCCAAAAATTTTACCCTTTGGGATTTGAATGGATACATCGTCCAATGCACGGTGATTGGCGTAATCTTTGGTGACATGATTGATTTCGAGTAACATCTATTTTAAGGTTTAATTTATTCGTTCTTTGGCTTTTTAAGAGCATTCCCTCTTTTTCCAAAGGCTGACGTTTATTTATGTTATTAGTATCTTGTACAGCTGAATTGTTACAGCACCCCTGAAAAATTTTATGCATATTTTCGCTTCGGAATGCGCTTAGTCGTTTGACTAATCGTTTGTAATGAAAGTTAAAAATAATTAGGGACATTTTATTATCCTGCCCATAAAATCGGAAGTGAAGCTTTTTTATGGAATAGAAGGGGTACAAATCTTGTCAAAGGGATTCATTTAACGTACCTTTGTTCCATGGAAGTGAAAAAAGCCGAATTCGTGTGTAGTAACACGAGAGTTGACAAATTACCTGCACCCAATTTGCCGGAGTATGCGTTTATCGGACGTTCAAATGTCGGTAAATCATCGTTGATCAATGCAATGACCAACAAGAAAGGACTTGCCAAGACCTCCCAAAAGCCTGGTAAGACTCAGTTGATCAATCATTTTGTCATCGACGATACATGGTATTTGGTGGATTTGCCAGGTTATGGTTTTGCTAAGGCCTCTAAAACAAGTCGTAATGAATGGGAAAAGTTCATCCGTAGGTATCTTACCCATCGGGACAATTTGCAATGTGTTTTTGTGTTGGTGGATAGCCGTCATGAACCACAAAAGATTGATCTTGATTTTTGCTGTTGGTTGGGCGAATGCGGTTTACCATTTATGTTGGTTTTCACCAAAGCCGATAAGCAATCGACTGTTAAATCCGATGCGAATATTGCGAAATTTAAAAAATCATTGCTCCAATGGTTTGAGGAGGTGCCGCCGATTTTCCTAACGTCAGCGGAGAAGAAAATGGGTCATGAGCCTATTTTAGAAGCTATCGATGAAGTTAATGGCCGATTTGTTCGCCCTGAACTCGACGGAAACGAACAGTTTTAGCTAGATTTTAAGTTCAGATGAAAAAATACTTGTCCTTAGTTTTATTTGCTCATAGTGTATTTGCATTGCCATTTGCCTTTATTGGCTTCTTTTTGGCATTGCACACAACGGACTATGCCTTTTCGTGGAAATTATTGGTTTTGATGCTCGTGTGTATGGTGACGGCCCGTAATGCTGCCATGGCATTCAATCGTTATCTGGATAGAGATATTGATGCCATTAATCCAAGAACGGCCATGCGTGATATTCCTGCTGGAAAAATTTCCGCTAAAAATGCATTGGTTTTTACGCTGGTAAATTGCCTGATTTTTATTGCAGCGACGTATTTTATCAATTCTCTTTGCTTTATGTTGTCGCCCATAGCACTTTTTGTCGTGCTTTTTTACTCCTATACAAAGCGTATAACGCCCTTATGTCATCTTGTATTGGGAGCAGGGCTGGGATTGGCTCCAATAGGCGCATATATGGTTATTACAGGACAATTTGCGACCGTTCCGGTACTTTATGGTTTCGCTGTGTTGACCTGGGTGAGTGGCTTCGATATTATTTACGCTTTGCAGGACGAAGCCTTTGATCGGGCAAATCATCTTAATTCGATACCCGTGTGGTTAGGAACGAAAGGAGCTATGCGCGTTTCGGAATGTCTGCATGTGTTTTCATTTATATTTATTTTGATACCAGCATTTTTGATGCCGGTAGGTTGGATTTATTATTTAGGTGTGGCCTTTTATGGGGCATTGCTGATTTACCAGCATACCCTGTTTTCATCGACTAATTTAAGTCGGGTCAATCGCGACTTTATGACAACCAATGGTTATGCCTCGGTGATTTTTGCGGTATTTTACCTCTTGGATATCTGGTTGATCAAATAAACGTTTTAGCATAAAATAAGAAAGGCTTTAGGAATTCCTAAAGCCTTTCTTATTTTTGCATCTAAACCAATACACATGCTATGAAGAAAAGTATTCTTTTCACGTCTATTTTATGTTTGTCATTGTCTTCGCAGGCGCAAAAGCTGTCGAATTATGTCATTCAATATAATCAAAGTTTCAATGGGAATACAGCTGCCAATCAAAATGCCATTCTAGTCTATGCCAATGAAAAGGAGACTTTTGTTAGTTCGGCAAAAGAAATGAACGGACAGTTGGCGCCGCCATACGAACGGGTTGTGGTGGAGCGTGCCGGAGGCAATGCCTTACTTAAAATTGCTAAACTCAAAGACGGATCAATCATTCTAACCAAAGATTCGCTCGCGCTTTCGAAGCAAAAATTTAACGCCACAAACGAGACTAAAACAATCTTGGGCTATCCCTGTAAAAAAGTGGAGACGAGCATCAATTCCAATAAAATAGAAGTTTGGTATACCGATAAATTAGGGGTCAAAGGTGCGCCCTCGGAACTTGGTCAGGACCTTGGTCTGGTGCTCGAGGTAATCCGCAATGGGAATACACGTACCTTTGCCACCAAAGTAGAAAAGGTAAAGACTATACCGGATCAACTGAGGCTAAAAGGAACTGAAAAACCTTACGATGAACTTTCCTATAAAGATCTTATCTGGAAGAACCGTTTTATCCAAATACCTGTTTTTCGGAAGGAGAGTATACGTTTTTCGGATGGTGTAAAGTCGGATTCTATTTTGCGTTTTGCTAATGGGACAGTTTTGGTAAAAAAGGTGAAAATCCCAAAAATAAAGACAAGCGACAATGTATTTGTGCAGTTGGTTGAACAATCGAAAGGTGATGCCTATGATCGCACCGGATCAGTTTTTATCATCCCAACCAACAAGGCACAGAGCTTTTTGGATGGTATGATAAATGGTATGGGTACCCTTCCTAAGTATGAAAATGGCAATGGTAAAGCCTATCAAGGGGTTGTAAAAACAACATCCTTTGAGCCTATTGTTGAATTGATGCGTTTCTTTACACCATTTGGTGTTAAGCAGTTTAACTATCTTCAGTTAAAGGATAAGGTTTGGCAAGACTCGGTGCTGTACCGTCAGGACGTAACCGAATTGGCAGGTATGTTGAGCGAGCAGGAGGTGTATGTGGGCGCCTTCATTGGCAACTATGATAAAAATGGACATGAGGTTAGTGTTGAGCTGACGATACATCCGGGCTTCGATGCCGAGTCAAAAGGCAGCCTGAAAAAGACGATGTCTTTGTTTACGACGACCAATGTAATGGAAATGGGCGGTCAGGAGTACGGATCTATGTTTGATAAGGAGAAAGGCCTTACTGTTTCATTTCATTTGGACCAGGATGCTAAAAACGTGCAATTACGCTACATTACCACAGGGCATGGAGGCTGGGGTAACGGTGATGAGTTTGTGCCTAAAGAAAATCGCATTTTCCTAAACGATTCATTGCTCTTTAAATACACCCCTTGGCGCAATGATTGCGGTTCGTATCGTTTGTCGAACCCAGCTTCAGGCAATTTTGCTACAGGGCTGTCTTCATCCGATCTGAGTCGCTCCAATTGGTGTCCGGGTACAGTAACACCACCGATCTATATTGATCTGGGGGATTTAAAAGCTGGAGACCATACGATGCAGGTACAGATCCCACAGGGAGCGCCTGAAGGAACAAGTTTCAGTAGCTGGAATGTGACGGGTACCTTGTTATTCGATTAATTATTTTTTCATTGCTGTCATGTGCAATAGTGTTATCGCACATGGCAGCAATCTTCTCTCGTTTTAGATATTCTCTCGTTTTTAAGACAAAGATTAAAGGGGATAAGCCGTCTCGCTTTTTGTCTCCGATAATACAAAGTAGGTCTGTACGGTGTTTACTTGAGGTAATACAGCCAGTCGATGCCGCAGAAAAATATGATAAGCATCCATATCTTTGGTTGCTATACGTAACATAAAGTCGTAAGAGCCTGCCATTTGGTAGCATTCCATAACCTCGGGAAATTTAGCTACCTCTTTTTCGAATTCATTCAACACTTCAAACGTATGCGCCTTGAGAAAAACCTGGGAAAATGAAATTAACCCAATGCCTATTTTGTGGCGGTCCAAAATTGCCACCGTTTTTTTGATGTAACCCAACCGCTTTAGCTTTCTAACACGTTCATGAACAGCTGCAATAGATTTGTTGAGTTCAAAGGATAGCGCTTTATTACTCATTGAGGCATCTTGCTGTAGGAGACGCAATAATTTTACATCTATTTCATCCAATTCCATAATTTGAATATTTTCGGTACAGCTGTAAAAATACGCTATTGTTCTGAATTATTTATTGTTTTTTATGTCTTTTAATTTAATTTTTATTGAAATTATAGTCATGTGTTGAATATTATCTTGTCAATGGCCAATTTTGCAACAGAATAATCATTTATAAGAAATGGCTGAACAAGAATTATTAAGTGCGTGTTTGTCACCTGCATTGGACAAGAGATTTAAACATCTGTGGCGATTAGTCGGAAATACACCGATGTTGGAACTACAGTATACATACAAAGGTAAACCCGGACGAATTTTCGTAAAATGTGAGAACTACAATCTGACCGGTAGCATTAAGGATAGGATGGCTCTTTATATTTTATATAAAGCGTATATGAATTGTCAGATCCGCCCAAGTGATGTTGTTATTGAAGCTACAAGTGGAAACACGGGGATTGCTTTTTCAGCAATCGGTAAAGCGCTTGGTCATCAAGTAAAGATTATTATGCCCAACTGGCTGAGCAAGGAGCGTACCGATATTATTCGAAGTATGGGAGCCGATATTCAGTTGATAAGCAAAGAAGAAGGTGGATTTTTAGGAAGTATTCGTTTAAGTGAGGAGCTTGCTGCAAAGGGCGGTGTTTTTCTTCCTCGGCAATTTGAGAATCAATATAATGCCGAAGCGCATGAGAAAACTACAGGTTACGAGATTGTAAAGCAACTGGAAGAACAGGGCTTAGTAGCTGATGCTTTTGTTGCTGGTGTGGGAACTGGTGGTACGGTAATGGGTGTGGGGAGAAGCTTAAGAAAGGTAAACCCAAATGTCCGTGTACATCCACTGGAACCGGCAGAAAGTCCAACCTTGACTACAGGACATAAAGTAGGTTCACACCGTATTCAGGGAATATCTGATGAATTTATTCCTGCTATTGTGGATTTAGATGAACTCGATACTGTCGTTTGTGCGAATGATGGCGACTCCATTATCATGGCGCAGAAGCTGTCACGTCAATTGGGATTGGCTGTTGGTATCTCTTCCGGAGCAAATGTAATCGGAGCGATTAAATTACAACAGGAGCTGGGTGATGAAGCTGTCGTGGTGACGCTACTTTGTGATGATAACAAAAAATACCTAAGTACTGATTTGGTGAAAGACGAGCCGGTAAAAGAAGGATATCTTTCTACAGACGTTGATTTTTCGGGTTTTCAACCTATTTGCAGATTGGCAAATCCCGTATTTGGAGCCTAAAAAGATTTAGTTTCATATGTTTATAGTTAACTCGGGGAGTCTCTAGCTCCTCGGGTTTCATTTATTCAAAAACCAATATATACCTAAGAATAACACAAAATGAAAGTCAATTTCAAATTATTTATCCTTCTCATGTTGCTGATAGCGCCTGTGGCCATGTTTGCCCAAGCGGATACAACAACAAACAAGTTGGAGGGGCTTGAGTTTACGGATGGTACAATAAGTCCCGATTCACTATCTTTTGAGGAGTCTCCAGATACCGCTGCCGTAAAAGTCGACTCGAACAAGACCACAGTAGCGGTAGTAGCAACAGGTGAAAAAGCTGCTGGTGCAGAAAAGAAATCATTGTGGAGTATCTTTATTGCAGGCCTTATAGGCGGTTTTGCAGCATTATTGATGCCTTGTATTTTTCCGATGTTACCCCTGACTGTGAGTTATTTTACCAAACAGGCGGGGAGTCGTGCCAGTGGTATCAGTAAAGCCCTGTTATATGGATTATTTATTATTGTGATTTATGTAGCCTTGGGGATGATTATCACGATTGCATTCGGATCTGATGCACTCAATGCGCTTTCGACTAACGGCATCTTTAACTTCATTTTCTTTTTGTTGTTGGTTGGATTTGCGGCTTCATTTTTTGGTGCATTTGAAATTACTTTACCAAGCTCCTTCGTCAATAAAATGGATGCCAAATCGGATAAAGGTGGTTTAGTGGGCTTGTTCTTTATGGCCTTCAGCTTGTCATTGGTCTCCTTTTCTTGTACAGGTCCGATTATTGGAACATTATTGGTTGAGGCAGCTTCGAAAGGCGAAAGATTAGGTCCAGCAATTGGGATGTTGGGATTCTCCATTGCCCTGGCCATTCCTTTTGGTTTGTTCGCTATGTTTCCTTCCATGCTTAAATCCTTACCGAAATCGGGTGGTTGGCTGAATAGTGTAAAAGTAGTGTTGGGATTTTTGGAACTTGCTTTAGCTTTGAAATTTTTATCCAATGTCGACTTAGCTTACCACTGGAATTGGTTGGATAGAGAGGTGTTCCTGTCGCTATGGATTGCTATTTTTGCTTTGATGGGTCTATACTTGATTGGCAAGATAAAGTTCTCCCATGACAGTGAACTGAAATTCCTATCTGTTCCCAGAACGATTTTGGCAATTGTTGTTTTTTCTTTTGTGGTCTATATGGTGCCAGGTTTATGGGGAGCGCCTTTAAAATCGATTTCTGCCTTTTTACCACCATCGGCAACACAAGACTTTGATCTTTCTTCGGGTGTAAGTGCTGGTGCTGCTGCACATTCAGACGGAAAGGTGAAAAAATATGCTGAAATTTTTCATGAAAGGGGCACGCCAAAGGGATTCGATCCTTATTATGATTATGAACAGGCATTGGCTACAGCTAAAGAATTAAACAAGCCTGTTTTAATTGATTTTACGGGTTGGAATTGTGTCAATTGTCGTAAAATGGAAGCGAATGTTTGGACAGACCAAGCTGTGGCCAAATTACTAAAAGAAGAGTTTGTTATGGCCGAACTTTTTGTGGATGATAAGACCGAGCTGGCTGCCAACGAACAATTTGTTTCCAAATATAGTGGCAAAAAGATCAATACTATCGGTAAGAAAAACAGTGATTTTCAGGCTGCTACATTCGATAGCAATTCACAACCGCTGTATGTAATTGTTGATCCGACGGGCAAAAAACTGGTGCCTCAGAGCGGTGCCAACTACAATGTAGAAGAGTACAAGGCATTCCTGCAAAGTGGTGTGGATGCATTTAAACATAAAAACTAACCATCGTCATATTCTAATTTTATCCTTCTTGTTATGTGCAAGGGGGATTTTTTTGTTGATAAGACATCGCTTTTTGTGTCTGCAGGGCTAATGCAGAGGGGCTTTCTTCATATTGTCTTCGTATTGTGTTCGTACCAGCTTCGGACGGGGACAATCTTGCAACATATATTGACCAAACCCTGACCAGATATTTCCTGTTCGGGGTCTGTTCAACAACTGTACAGCACCTGTTCAATATCTGTTGCTTGTCCGAAGCAGGTACGAACCTCGTCCGAAGCAGGTCCGAATCTTACCGCGAACCTTATCTGAGGTGAATGTGCCGCCCCTACCAAGTAATCCAGGTTTTCTACCTTCGCGGTCTTCATACCCATCACTACCATCTTATCCACCTATTATC
>Ga0265296_1005362_pt1 | contig 10587 bp, 9 predicted proteins | sample MunlanPumphouse1_FD_189073 | JGI IMG/M metagenome (GOLD analysis project Ga0265296, IMG submission 189073) | Groundwater microbial communities from a municipal landfill in Southern Ontario, Canada - Pumphouse #1 | ecosystem: Environmental > Aquatic > Deep subsurface > Groundwater | place: Canada...
GTCAGGGCTGCATGAAAATTTGGCTGTGCTGGATTTCAGCTCGCTTTATCCCACGATAATGATCAGCCATAATGTGAGCCCTGACAGCCTGGGGTGCAGGCACGAGAAATGCAGGGAGAAGAACGGTGCGCCGAACGGCCATTGGTTTTGCCTGGAGAAAAAAGGGCTTGTGCCGGAAATTATCAAGAGCTTGTTTGAGAAAAGGATGAAAATCAAGAAGGAGGCAAAGGCCCTGGACAAGAAGGACAAAAGGTTTATTTTGCTGAATGCAAGGCAGCAGGCACTGAAAATATTGCTGAATTCTTTTTACGGTTACCTTGGCTACAGCAGGAGCAGGTTTTACAGCAGGGAATGCGCGTCCGCAATTACGGCTTGGGCAAGGCAGTATGTGCAGTGGGTTGGAAGCGAGGTCGAAAAAGCCGGATTTGAATTGCTTTATACAGATACGGACAGCGCTTTTTTGATAATTCCACAGGGGAAATCGCAGGCTGATGTAAGTGCTTTTGTTGAAGGCATCAACAAGCAGCTTCCCGGAGTGATGAACCTTGAGCTTGAAGGTTTTTTCAAGAGGGGCATTTTTGTCACAAAGGAAAGCGGGGAGGGCGCGAAGAAAAAGTACGCCTTGATGGATTACCAGGGCAATTTGAAGATTGTGGGCTTTGAGTATGTGAGGCGCGATTGGTCGCCGATTGCAAAGGAAACGCAGCGAAATGTCATTGCAATGATTTTGTCCGAGGGAAGGCCTGAGAAGGCGATTGAGATTGTGAGAAGAACAATAAGCGATTTGCGTGATGGCAGGGTGAAGAATTCGGAGCTTGTTGTTTTGACGCAGATAAAGAGAAGGCTTGACAAGTATGATGCAATCGGCCCGCACGTGGCTGCGGCAAAAAAGGCTGTTGCAAAGGGCAGGGACATTGACGTGGGGAGCGTTGTGGGCTACATTGTGACAAAGTGCGGGAAAAGCATCAGCGACAAGGCGCAATTGCAGGAATATGTAAGCGAGGGCAATTATGACGCGGATTATTACATTGAGCACCAGGTTGTTCCTGCTGTGATAAAGGTCATGCGCGAGCTTGGCTATAGCAGGGAAGACCTTATACAGGGCGGCAAACAGCATACGCTCTCGTTTTTTGGTTAATGGAAAGCATTTTATTTGAAGAAGAAGTAATGAAATAGATGCGTTCAGGAATTTTGGCCTTGTTTTGCCTTTTGCTGCTTTTTTTGGGCAGCGCGAGCGCCGTTTATGAATTGTGTGATTCTGTTGAAAGGGGCTGGGATGGCAATTTTACCAAGCTTACATGTAACATTACCGGCACGAAGTATTATTTTACGCAGAAGGACATTGATGCTTTTTGGGCTAATCTTCAAAATGACGGCGATTATACCCTTGGAAGGCTTGGTGTTGTTGAATGGAAGCTTAAAAATGCCGTTGTGCAGGTTGCCGATGATTTGAGGTTCTTGCAGCCGGAGGGAATGGACTTGAACTGGGATATCAGCCTTTCAGGCGATTTCAACACCTCGCACGACATTAATCAGTCGGCCGCCACTTCCGGAAGGCCTGCGAACCTCACGGCTATAAAGAAAAGGATTGACGCAACGCAGGATTACTTGATTTCTTTTGCACCGCTTGAAAACCGGAAAAGCATCAGGAACCTTTCTTTGGAAAAGCAGGTTGGCGCGGTTGCGGTCTATATTTCAGGCAGCAGCATTAACGGGATTCAGATTGACATTGAGGGCGATGTTTTGCTTTCCGGCGGCTATTTGGAGAAAGTGAACTTCATCAAGGCAAGGAACGTTTGGCTCAAGGACGGCGCTTACATTTCTGATGCAGGCGTCATTGAGGCAAAAAACATTTCAATGGAAGGCGCGAGTTTTTTGCGGAACATTGGAAGCTTTGGCGCCACTGCAATAAAGCTTCAGGAAAGCGATTCCGGGCTGATTTTGAAGGGCAAGAGCCATATTGACAACATCAGCGGCGGCATTGAAGCGGATTCCGGCATTTATTTGGAGGATGAGTCAAGGATTGAAACATTCAGCTTTGCGCCAAGCCAAACAATCCAGTGGATTGACGCCAAGAGCCTTACTTTGAAGGGAGGGAGCAGCATCAAGGGCTTTGGAGGAAAACCGGGGCGCATTTCTCTGTCTGAAGGCCTTGTGCTTGAGAACGGCAAAATCATCGGAAAAGCGGATAACAAGCCGTCTTTTATTTCCGCAAAATCGATTTCAATGGACGATAATTCTGCTATCCAGAATTTTTTGGAAGACATTGATGTCACAGGCAAGGAGCTTTTTTCGCTTTCAAGCGGCGCAAGAATAGAAAATCTTTCCGGCATCATAAACAGCTGTGCACCGCTTTCATTGGATGGCAATGCCACCGAAATAGAGTTTTCCGCTGACAGCCCGAAAACCATTAAGGCAAAAGGCATTGACCTGAACAATAACGCAAAAATTGTTTGCATTGGGGAAGCGGACTGCAATTACACTTTTGTCCGGCAAAGCTGTGAGGCAGTGCCGACAGCAACATTGGAACTTGACGGGCCTTCTTCCGGAAATGCGCCTTTTGGCGCAAAGTTTTCAGGAATTTGTGAAGCGCAGGGCACGCCGGTCACCTGCACAATAGACTTCGGGGACGGCTCAGACCAGAAAACGTTTGACGGCAATGCAACACACGTTTACGCAAAAGCAGGCACTTTCAAGGCTGTGCTTGTGGCCGCAACAGCCGAAGGCCAAATTGCGGAAAGCGAGAAAAAAATAACAGTAAAGCAACCTGAAACGCCTGTTGGCCCTGCGGCACAGGCTTCGCTTTCGGCGCAAAGTGCACGGCAGGGCGGCGGGATAACAATTGCCGTGCAATGCGATTCTGCAATTGAATTTATTTCCATTGAAAGCGATTTGGGGCTGTTGCCATTGGAAAACCTTCCAATGCCCTGCCCTGCAACATTCGGCCCTTTCGCAATTCCAGAGAATGCTTCTGTCGGAACCCACGCCCTTGTTGTGAACACAATAATCACAGGCGGACAGGCTTCAACACAGGCGCTTTCCCTTGCTGTCGAGCAAAAGCAGCTGATTTCAGGGCTTCCGTTTGGGCTGGATGCCTGGTTTAACCTTGAGCCAAGTGATTTCCCGCTTTACGCCATAGAAGGCGTTGCCATTGTGACAATTGCACTGGTGGTGCTTTTGCTTGTTATGAAAAAAGGAAAGGCGCCAAGGGTGCCGAAAAAAGTTGAGGAAAAGGCAAGGGCTGAAACAGGCAAGAAGGAGGTTGCTGAAAGGACGGCAAAAGAACCAAACTGGCCACAGCCGATTGTACAAGAGCGGGAAGAAAAGCCGCCCTGGATGGTTGAAACCGAGGAAAACGGCAATGACGAGGCGCAAACGCCTTTTGTAATAGAACAGCCTGCCGAGGCAAAGCCTGTTGTGCAGGCTTTTGAGGAAAAGCCCATGATGCAGGCTGCAGCAAAGCTGGAGGAAAAGCCAAAGCAAGCTTCACCCTGGCAAGGCTTCATGAAAAGAAAAGCTGTTCCTGAAAAGGACTCGATGCAACAGGAAATGGAAAAACCTGTAATGCAGGTTAATATGGAAAAACCTAGGATACAGACCACGGCAAAACCAGAAGAAAAAACAAAACAGGCCAACCTCTGGCAAAGCCTTATGAAAAGAAAAGCTATTCCTGAAAAAGATTCAATGCAACAGAAAATAGAAAAGCCCATTATACAGGCAGTTGCGGAAAAACCTATGATACAGACCACGGCAAAGCCAGAAGAAAAACCAAAGCAAGCAGCACGCTGGCCGGGCTTTATGAAAAATAAAACAATTCCCAAAAAAGAACCAGTACAGCAGGCAATAGAAAAGCCCATGATGCAGGCTGCAACAGAAAAACCAATAATGCAAGCCATGGCAAAACAAGAAGAAAAACCAAAGCAAGCAGCACGCTGGCCGAGCTTTATAAAAAGGCAAACTGCCCCTGAAAAAGATTCAGTTCGACAAGGAATGGAAAAGCCAGTGATGCAGGCTGCAGCAGAAAAACCAATAATGCAGGCTCCGGTCAAGGCCGAAGGGCAGGGCCAGGATTTAGAGGGCCTTGCTGAAATGGTTAAGGGCAAGGACCTGGGAAATTCCTGGTGGCCCAAGGCTGTTGCAAAAGAAAAGCCTGAAGCTGCTGTTGAAAAAGGCGGGCAGGCTTTGGAAAAAAAGCCTGCCGGCAAAGCGTCGGTTCAGGAAAGGTTTTCCGAAATGAAGGAAATGGCAAAGGGGCAGGGCGAGGAAAAGCAGGGGTTGTTTGGCGGTTTTATTAAGAGAAAGAAAAAGCAGGAAGAAGAGGCGGAAGCCGGGAAAAAGGCCGGCGGGTACGAGCTTCCTCCCTGGCTTAGAAAAGGCGAATAGTCGGTTTTTTAAGGTTGTCCAAAGGCAAGTAATTTTAGGCTGTTTTAAGGCCATAATTATCTCTTTAACGTGGTTTTTTATGGAAAAAGAAGAAGCGGAAAATTATATTTTGGCAGGCAAAATAACGAAAAGCGCGGTGGAAAAGGCGAAAAAAGGCATTAAGCCAGGGCAAAAACTGCTTGAAATTGCTTTAAACATAGAGAAAAGCATTCAGAGCGGTGGTGGTAGTAGTAATACTAATAGTGGGGGCCAGAAGGGTAACAGCAACGGTGCTACAGGGAAGGAAAAGGAAGCAAGGCCTGCTTTTCCCGTAAATTTGAGCATTAACGAGAATGCCGCGCATTTTTCGCCTTCTTCCGATTGCGAACTTGTTTTGAAGGAAAGCGATGTTTTAAAGGTTGACTTGGGCTGCCATATTGAAGGCTATATTTGCGACACAGCCTTTACGCTGAATTTTGACAACAGGCATGCAAAAATGATTGAAGCTGCGGAACTTGCCCTTGAAGAAGCGCTTAAGATTGCAATGGACAAGGCAGAGCTTGGAAAAATCGGCGAAACAATAGAAAAAACAATCAAGGGCAGGGGCTTTAACCCGATTAAAAACCTTTCAGGCCACGGCCTTGCACAGTACGAACAGCACGCTTCGCCTTCCATTCCAAACATTGCAACAGGAAACCCATCAGCCCTGGAAGACGGCAACGCTTACGCAATAGAGCCCTTTGCAACAGACGGCGAAGGATATGTAAGAGAAGGAATGCAAAGCGAAATATTTGCGCTGGACAAGCCAAAGCCGGTGAGAAACCCTTACGCAAGGCAGGTTCTTGAAACCATTGCCGAAGAATTCGGAGAACTGCCCTTTGCATTGCGCTGGATTGAAGAAAAATTGAAAATGCCGGAATTCCAGCAAAAGGTTGCAATCCGGGAACTCCAAAGGGCCGGCATCATAAGGGCATTCCCGGTATTGCACGAAGCGCCAGGAAAAATCGTTGCACAAGCCGAAAAAAGCTTCATTCTCTTTGAAGGCAAGGCAACAGTGCTCTGCTGAAAACAGTTAAGCAAAACAAAGCCATTAAACACCGCTTTGCAGAAGCCTGAAAAAAAAGCAAGCCTTTTATATTACAAAAAACTATTAATTTAGCATGGAAATAAGTGAAGACGCGCTTGCCTTTGGAAAAATCCAGATTGCAGCGGCAATTGCAATTTTTGCTGCAACAATGCTGTGGGCTGCATTTTTTGGATTGACAGGCATGAGCCTGAACGATTTTCTGACGCTGAAATTCAACATAGTGCTTGAAAAGATTCTTGCAAATTTGCCGGCAGTTGCCTTGTTTTTGCTTACTTTTTCACTGCCGGTTGCAATAATAACGGCATTTGCAAAAAAAATGGAAAAAATCAACCTTATGCTTTTGTCAGGGGTTTCAAGTTTTTTCGCATTGACAATTGCAATGCTCTTGTTCCCGGCAATGCAGGGTTTCTGGATAGTCGCCATATTCTACATAATAGGGATTTTTTTGGCTGTTGAAGAAGCGTTTACAAAGCGCTTGGAACTCAAAAAAAGAATTACGGCCAGAACCAACTGGTCAGCAACAGGAAAAACAGCCGCGCTTGTCTCAATCGGCCTGGTTGTCTTATTCATCTCAAGCATTGCCCCGGAGCACGAGCAGTACCTTGGAAAGGTTGACGACTTTGCAATGAGCTTTGTTGAAATCGCAATTCCAAGCAACGGAAAAAACCCAGGAATCACTTCCGCAATAACAGACACCATAGTAAACACGCAAATTGCCACAGTGAACGCCTTGCTTGAAAACAGCGCTTACACAAAGCTCAAGGGAAAAACAGACCCGGACGTAATGCTCTTTGTCGCAACAGCAGACGCCACAAGAGAATACTTTAAAGGGCCAGAATTCAGGAAAACAATAGAAAAAACGCTAAACGAAACAAGCACAGACGTAATGGGAGAAATTAAAATTGTGGCGATAATGAGAGAACAATTCCCGGTATTGAATACTGTTGAAAAAGTGGTGCCGCTTGGAATCTTATTCGGGCTTGCCCAGGCACTGGCAATTGCAGGGCTTTTCTCAATGCTTGCATTATTCATATGCAGGCCCATGGCAGTAGTATACGGCCTCATAACGGAAAAAGCGCTCGCACTGGGCGGAAGCGGCGGAAAAGAACAGCCAACAAACAATTAAATAAACAGCCCTGAAACAAATACTATACCACGCTCCTATGGTGTAGTGGATAGCATGTGAGCTTGCGGAAAGCCTTTTCTTAACAAGAAAAGGCTTGCGAAAAGAACCTTCGGCTAAAAGGCGAAAAGAACCTTTGGCAAAAAAAAGCGAAAAGAAAGGTTGCTTCGCAAACAATTTGCAATTAGCTTACGACCTGGGTTCGAATCCCAGTGGGAGCATGGCCTGTTTCAGGCCCAAAAACAGGGCCGCATTTAAAAGGACGAGCGCAACCAGCACCCTACTTTTTTGCTTCCATGTATAAAGATACTTTTGGCACAGTTTTGTCAAAAAAGCAGGTGTTCCGTAAAACCGGGCAAAAGCTTTGCCCAAAACCGGACAAGTAAACCGTTTCAAATCCCGCTTGCTTCAACATTTTGCTGAGCTTGTCTGCGTTCCACCAATTGACATGAAAACCGGGGTTTCTCTCTTGTGCAGACAGACAACATTTTGAAACGCAGTAATCCAGTGCTTCGCCGTATCCTTTTTCAGCAAAAGCGGTTTCAAGCTCTTTATCTGAAATGCGTTCCTTTGCACCGTCAGCACAAAGTTCGGATGCACTGGTAGCAAAATGTTGCAGAAAAATTTGGTGAATTGATGCATTGGACATTGGCTTATTGAGCTTTATGCGCCGGTAGTTTTTTGGCTCGCTGTAAGCGCCAATCCAATAAAAGTAATCCCTGTCATTGCACTTAAAAGCCCTGTATTCTAAATCAATGTTAGGCGTGCTTAAGCGAATAATGCCCCCTTTTTTTAAAACCCGATAGCTTTCTTTGAACATGTTTAAGGCTGCTTCGTTGGTAATGTGTTCAATTGTGTGGGAAGAGTAGACAACTTCGGCAGTATTGCTTTCTATTGAAAAAGGTTTCAATGAAAGCAAATCAAAGTCAACCAGGCCTTTTGTTCCCTCAATGCTTTCTTTATACCATTTGGACAACTTGTCAATATTTGTCCAAGCGGGGTGCCTAAAATCACCGGCTCCAACATTGTAGAAACGCTTGCTTTCAACGCTTTCTTTTGAAAAAAGCCGGTAATACATTTCCAAATCGTTTCTAACTTCATAAGGGTCAATAGATTTAATGTCATATCCAAAATAGTAAGCCAATTTCTTAGCTAAAAAATTTAAACCCAAAATCTTTCACTTCAAGTCAAAACTTTCTTTTTCAGAGGAATTTATCTACAAACCCAGGACAATCGATGATACCCAGATTTTTGATTTCATGGTTAACCCCTTTTTATTCCGTTTAAGTACCTCTTTTGGTAACTAAATGTAATTATTTGGTAATAAAATCAATAAAAAGCTTTCTCTATTTGCTAATTATGAGCAAGTGGGACGAAATCAGTTATGTCTTTGCAAGCGCGTATAGAAAAAGCGTTTTAAGCGAATTGGATAAAGGAAAAACTCCGTCAATGTTGGCTCGGAGTTTGAATGTTAATCTTTCTCATGTTAGCAGGGCATTAAGCGAGCTTTCAGCAAAAGGGCTTGTAAAGTGTTTAACGCCTAAAGCCAGAAAAGGAAAAATTTTCAAAAGAACAAAGCAGGGGAATGCACTGATAAAGGCGATGGAAAAAATTTAGATAAACCTTGATTCAATTTAAATCAGGTTGGCGTTTCTTTTAAATCCATATTTATCTCGGTAATTATATGCCCTTTGGAGAGGCACTGGTTATCAAACCAGGGCAGCCAGTTCACAGTGGGAGCATTTCCAAAGCAAAAGGCTGTTTTTGGGCAAACATCCCTATATAACCACTTTCCAACATTCAGTATGTTATGAAAACCAAGATAATTGAAAGTAAGCCGCCTGTTACACAGACAAAAGCCATGTACAATCTGATGGAACAGTTTGAGGGCCAGACCAAGCGCATCAATATAGTGGAACAGCAATTTTTGGCACTGGCTGAACGCATGAGCAACATGGAAGGCCCGAATTACAAAGCCCGCCCTTTCAGGTAGTTATTGTGCCAAAACAACAAAAAATAGGAACTTGAGGCGTTTTGGGAAAACCAACTTTTGGTGTTTGCCCTGCGAGAGCAATCTATTAAAGCGTTTTGCTGGCAAAATTGTTTCAACGCAGGGATAGGGAAGCGGTCAAACCTGCCAGGTTCAGGAGGCCTTTTCTTTGGCAAAGAAAAGCCCTGGGAAAAGAAAAACTTTTCCTCGAAAGGGAAGCTATGAAAGAAAAGCCGGAAAAGCCTGGTCGCTTAGTGCGTTCGGGGGTTCGAATCCTCCTCCCTGCATTGGTTACGAGTGACGGATTAAAACAAAGTTTTTTATATTTGTTAAGTGGACAAGTATTAAGGTGGATAAAATGGACCGAAAATTTTCTGCTGTTTTGACAAAAGGCAAAGTGGCTTTTGTTGCCTTTTGCCCGGAATTTGGAGTGACAAGCCAGGGGAGAAGCGAAAAAAGCGCGTTAGGAAACCTGAAGGAAGCTGTAGAGCTTTATTTGGAAGACGAAGATGTCCAAGAGATGTTGAAAAAGAATCCTGCGAGAAAGGCAAAGATTTGTTCAATTGCAGTAAGCGCGTAACTGATTTGAAATGAAGCTCCCGATAATTTCCGGAAAGAGCCTGATAAAGTTTTTGAGCAAACAAGGCTTTGAAATTGCCGGAAGGAAAGGAAGCCATGTTAGGCTCAAAAAGAAAACGCAGGGCAAGGCATTGGTAACAGTTGTTCCGCTTCACAAAAGACTTGACCCGGGAACACTTCTTGCTATACTGAGGCAATGCGAAATTTCAAAAGAAGAATTTGCCAAAGAGGAATCCAAGTGAACGTTTTCATAATTCACGGTTCTTTTGGCAGCCCTGAAGAAAACTGGTTTCCCTGGCTTAGGGGAGAGCTTGAAAAGCTTGGCGTGAAGGTTTTTGCTCCGAGGTTTCCAACGCCTGAAGGGCAGAGCCTGAAATCTTGGCTCAATGTTTTTGAAAAATACAAACAGCACTTGGATGGTGAAACGATTTTGATTGGGCACAGCCTTGGACCTGCGTTCATTTTGAATGCTTTGGAAAGCCTTGACAGGCCTGTGAAGGCCTGCTTTTTTGCCGCGGGTTTTTTGGGAAAGCTTGGCAATCAGGAATTTGACAAAGTAAACAAGGGCTTTACTGAAAGGGAATTTGACTGGAAGAGGATTAAGAAAAATGGCGGAAAATTTTTTGTTTTTTATTCAGACAATGACCCCTATGTTCCGAAAGAAAAGGCTTTGGAATTGGCAGGGCATTTGGGGGTTAAGCCTGTTCTTGTAAAGGGCGCGGGCCATTTCAATGAAAAAGCCGGTTATGAAAAATTCCCCGTGCTTTTGGAGAAAATAAAAGGGGTTGCTTTGAAATGAGCCTTGCGCAAGTGAAAGTTTTGGTTGAGGGCTATGCAAGGGAAGAAAATGGCAGGGAGTTTGCCTCTTCAACGGTTGTTCTTGTTAAGGACAACGGCTTGAACATTGTCGTTGACCCTGGCCTTGACAGGAAGCTTCTTTTGAAGGCGCTGAAGAAAGAAAAATTGCCGGCTCGAAAGGTTGACTTTGTGCTTTTGACCCACTATCATTTGGACCACGCGCTTCTCTCAGGGCTTTTTAAAAACGCCAGAATCATCGATGGCACGGAGATTTACTCATGGAATGGGGAAATTGAAAAGCACAATGCCAAAATTCCGGGAACAGGCGTGAAAATAATCAAAACACCCGGGCACGACATGTTCCACTGCGCGGCACTTGCGGAAACCAGGGAATTTGGGGTTGTTGCAATTGCAGGCGATGTCTTCTGGTGGCCTGAAAGGGAAAAGCAGAAAACCGGCAGGAAAAGCCTTTTATTGCACAATGACCCTTATGTCAAGAACAGGGAACAGCTTTTGGAAAGCAGGAAAAAAATCCTGAAAGCCGCGGACTGGGTAATTCCAGGCCATGGAAAAATGTTTAGGGTTGAAAAATTAAGGGAGCATGATTGAAGTGCTCGAAGTGAATCCTTCAAAATTGAAATGGCAGGA
>Ga0265296_1005363_pt1 | contig 10587 bp, 12 predicted proteins | sample MunlanPumphouse1_FD_189073 | JGI IMG/M metagenome (GOLD analysis project Ga0265296, IMG submission 189073) | Groundwater microbial communities from a municipal landfill in Southern Ontario, Canada - Pumphouse #1 | ecosystem: Environmental > Aquatic > Deep subsurface > Groundwater | place...
GACGACGCGCTCGACGTGCCGGCTCGCGCGGCCGAGCTCGCTGTGATCGACGATCCCGAGCGCGACGCGGGGGCCCAGCTGGTCGCCGCCGCGCTCGCGCAGGAGGCGGAGGCCTCTCGGGTGGCGAGCATCGTCGAGGAGCCGGCGTCGCTGCTGGCCGGCCTGCGGCTCGCACTGCTCGCGGCGCTGCCGGACGCCGGCCGTCCGGTGACGGAGGCGGACCGCGCCGCGATCGAAGGTCTGGGCGAAGAGCTGAGCCAGGTGGGTGAGGCCGTGCACATCATCGGCGGCAGCGACATCCGCGCCGTGGGCGAGAGCGTCGGCCTACCGATCACGATCGCGAACGAGCTCGGGGTGCAGGTCGAGGTCGTGCTGTCGGTGCGACCGCTGAACGCGCTCGTCACCGTGCCGCAGCCTCGGACCGACCTCACCCTCTCCCCGACCACGCAGCAGCGCGTGCAGGTGCCCATCGACGTCGTCGGCACCGGCACCGTGCTGATGGTGGCGCAGCTGCACACGCCCGACGGGGTGCCGCTCGGGCCGCCCCAGACCATGCGCATCACCGCGCAGCCCACCATCGAGACGGCGGTCGCCGTCGCCCTGGGCGTCGCGATCGTGCTGCTCATCGTCTTCGGCATCTGGCGCTCGGTGCGGAAGCGACGCCGAGGCGAGGCGCGCGGCGACGCCGACGACGCCGGCGACCGGGAGTCGCTCGACCACCCTGTGAAGGAGACCCTGTGAGCACAGGCAAGGCCAGCGCCATCATCGCGGCGGGCACGATGGTGTCCCGACTGCTCGGGTTCGCGAAGATGGTGCTGCTCGCGGTCGCGATCGGCCAGTCGGGCTCCCTCGCGGCCGAGGCGTTCGGCATGGCCAACCAGCTGCCGAACAACGTCTACGCGCTCGTCGCCGGCGGCGTCATGAGCGCTGTGCTGGTGCCGCAGATCGTCAGGGCGTCGAAGGGGGCGGACGGCGGCGAGTCCTACGTGTCGAAGATCGTCACCCTCGGCGGCACGGTGTTCCTGCTGCTGACCATCGTCGCGACGCTCATCGCGCCGCTGCTCGTCGACGTCTACGCCGTGAGCGCGGGCGCCGACGGCCGGGGCTTCTCCGCCGAGCAGATGGCGCTCGCCGTCGCTCTCGCCTACTGGTGCATGCCGCAGATCTTCTTCTACGCCATCTACACGCTGCTCGGCGAGATCTACAACGCTCGCAGCCAGTTCGGGCCGTACACGTGGGCGCCGGTCGTCAACAACCTCGTCTCGATCGCCGGCCTCGGCGTGTTCATCCTGCTGTTCGGCAACGACAAGATCAACCGGAGCATCGACGTCTGGGACTGGGATCGCGTCACGCTGCTCGGCGCCGTCACGACCGGCGGAGTCGCGGTCCAGGCGCTCGTGCTCGTGCTGTTCTTCCGCAAGACGGGCTTGAACTTCAAGCTGGACTTCGGATGGCGCAGCGTGGGCCTGGGCGCGACCGGCAGGGCGGCGACCTGGCTCTTCGGCATCGTCATCATCGGCCAGATCAAGGGCATCGTGCAGTCGCGCGTGGCATCGCTCGGCGAGGGCGCCAACATCGCGACGATGCAGAACTCCTGGTACATCTTCTCGCTGCCCCACTCGATCATCGCGGTCTCGATCGCCATCGCGTTCTTCACCCGGATGTCGCACCACGCGGCCCGGACCGATCTCGCGGGCATCCGGCAGGACCTCTCGAGCGCGCTCCGGTCCGTCGGCATGCTGACGACGATCTCGGCGCTCGTGCTCGCCGTCATCGCGGTGCCGTTCTCCCGCATCCTCGAGGGCGGCTTCGACCCGACGCTCGCGATGCCCTTCACGATCTGGGCGTTCCTCGTCTGCCTCGTGGCGTTCAGCGCCGAGTACGTGCTGCAGCGCGTCTTCTTCGCCCTCGGCGACACGCGCACGGCGTTCGTGTACGCGTGCGTCGGCATGTTCATCACGTTCGCGCTGCTGTGGTGGGCTTCGACGCTGCCCGCCCAGTGGGTCATCGCCGGCACGGCGCTCGCCGTCTCGATCGCCAACCTCATCTCGTGCGCCGTGTGGCTCGTGCTCGTGCGCCGCAAGATCGGGCAGTTCGGCTTCAAGCTCATCGGCATCCGCCACATCCAGTACCTCGCGTACGGCCTCGTCGCTTCGGTGGCGGGCTTCGGGGTCGTGCTCGCGCTCGGCGGCTACGGCGCGGGGGGCTTCGGCACGCGGAACATCGCCGGCGCGGTCATCACGTGCGTCGTCGCGGGGACGGTGATGGGGGCGATCTACTTCGGCCTGCTGTTCATCACCCGCAACCCCGACTTCCGCGCCACGGTGGGCATCGTGCTCGACAAGTTCCGGCGCGGTCGTCCGGCGCAGGAGACCGTCGAGCCGGTGTGATCCTGGGCCGGCGCACAAGCTCGGCGTCTAGCATGGGCGACCCGGCACCGTGGAGGGTGCCCACCGTCGCAGGGGGGATCCCATGGCACGACCGCTCATCCGTGTCGTCGCACCGCTGATCGTGGGCGCCGCCGCCGGAATCGGCGCGATCATCGGCGCGACGCTCACCCGCGAGCGCAAGCAGCACCTCGAGCTCGAGTCGGCGCCCCGGCCGCTCGCGGTCGAGGGCTGGTGGTCGTCGGATGCGTCGTCGTCGCTCGCGCACGCGCATCCCGCCGTGCTGATCGTCGATGCCGACAGCGCCCGGCTCGTCGACTCCTGGGATCGCCGGTCCCGCGGCCGCGTGCACAGGCCGGTCGTGCGCCGGACACCGGAGTGGCCGTCCACCGGGCTGATCGTGGTCGACGCCGCCACTGGCGACCTGCTGACGGTGCTCGACGAGCGCAGACGAGCGGGAATGCCCGCCACCTAGAATCGGTTGACCCCAAGGATCCGTCCTCGACTCAGGAGACAAGAGTGCACGACCTCATCATCATCGGCTCCGGCCCCGCCGGCTTCACCGCCGCCATCTACGCGGCGCGGGCGAACCTGAAGCCGATCGTGCTGGCCTCGAGCGTCGAGATGGGGGGCGACCTCATGACCACGACGGACGTCGAGAACTTCCCCGGCTTCCCCGAGGGCATCCAGGGCCCCGATCTGATGTTCGCGATGCAGCAGCAGGCCGAGCGCTTCGGTGCGGACGTCCGCATGCAGGACGTCACCGAGCTCGAGCTCGACGGCGAGGTGAAGCGCGTGCACGTCGGCGACGAGGTGCTCGAGGCACGCGCCGTGATCTTCGCGACCGGTTCCGCATACCGCAAGCTCGGCATCGATGGCGAGGAGCGCCTGTCCGGCCACGGCGTCTCGTGGTGCGCGACCTGCGACGGCTTCTTCTTCAAGCAGAAGCAGCTCATCGTGGTCGGCGGCGGCGACTCGGCGATGGAGGAGGCCAACTTCCTCACGAAGTTCGCCGACAAGGTCACCATCGTCCACCGCTCCGAGAGCTTCCGCGCCAGCCAGGTCATGCTCGACCGCTCGAAGCTCAACGAGAAGATCGAGTTCCTCATGAACACGGTTGTCGAGTCGATCGAGGGCGACGCGCAGGTGAAGGCCGTCACCCTGCGCGACACCGTCTCTGGCAGCACGTGGCAGATGCCGGTGGACGGCGTGTTCGTGGCGATCGGCTCCGACCCGCGCACCCACCTCGTGCACGACAAGCTCATGCTGACGGCTGAGGGCACCATCGCCGTCGACGGCCGCACGTCCCGCACCTCGGTGCAGGGCGTCTTCGCTGCGGGCGACGTCATCGACCCGACCTACCGCCAGGCCGTCACGGCCGCGGCGTCGGGCACCGTCGCCGCGCTCGACGCCGAGCACTACCTGACCGCGCACGCCGTGCCGGTCCTCGTCACAAGCCCTGAGGAGGCAGCACTGTGAAGGAAGTCACCACCGCATCGTTCGAGCAGGACGTGCTCAACGCCGACAAGCCCGTCCTCGTCGACTTCTGGGCCGCATGGTGCGGACCCTGCCGCGCGGTCAGCCCCATCCTGGAGCAGATCGACGGCGAGACCGAGAAGCTCGACGTGGTCAAGGTGAACGTCGACCAGGAGCCCGACCTGGCCATGCGCTACAACATCACGTCGATCCCCGCCATGAAGCTGTTCCAGGGCGGTCAGGTCGTGAAGGAGCTCATCGGCGCTCGACCGAAGCCGGCGATCGAGCAGGAGCTCGCAGCCTTCCTGTGATCTGTCGCGAAGGGCCCCGGGGATGCGTCCTCGGGGCCCTTCGTCGTGCGTGCGGTCAGTCCTCGGTGGCGTCGAGTCCGCCGCCGATGCCCCGCTCCCCCAGCTCGCTGAGGATGCGGTTGAGATCACCGACCGTCGCGAAGTCGATCGTGAGCTGACCCTTCGACCGCCCCAGCGCGATGCGCACGCGGGTGTCGAGGCGGTCCTCCAGCCGGGTCGCGATCTCGTCCAGCCCGTGCTGCACCGCCCCCTTCGTCGGCGTGCGGCGAGGGCTGCGCGTCTGCACGAGGCCCGCTGCCGCTTCCGCCGCACGAACTGAGAGATCTTCATTGATGATCTTCGCCGCGAGCTGCTCCATCGCCTCCGGCGTCGGCAGCGACAGGATCGCGCGCGCGTGGCCGGCGGAGAGCACGCCGCTGGCCACGCGCGCCTGGATGGACTCCGGCAGCTTCAGCAGGCGGATCGTGTTGGAGATCTGCGGCCGGCTCCGGCCGATGCGCCTGGAGAGCTCCTCCTGCGTGATGGAGAAGTCGTCCATGAGCTGCTGGTAGGCCGAAGCCTCCTCGAGCGGGTTGAGCGATGCTCGGTGGAGGTTCTCCAGCAGCGCGTCGCGCAGCATCGCGTCGTCGGGCGTGTCCTTGATGACCGCGGGGATCGTGTCCAGGCCTGCGCGCTGGCTCGCGCGCCAGCGCCGCTCCCCCATGATGAGCTCGTAGTGCGTGCCGTCCTCGCCCACCGACACGGGCCGCACGACGATCGGCTGCAGCACGCCGAACTCGCGGATGGAGTGCTCGAGCTCCGCCAGGTCGTCCTCGTCGAACACCGATCGCGGCTGGCTGGCGTTCGGTCGGATGTCGCTCGGCGCGACAGCGCCGAACGTGGCGCCGGGGATGGCGAGGAGTCCTTCGCCCTCGTCCTCCTCGCCCGAGAAGAACACGTCGACGGGGCGGGCACCGGGCTTCGACGCCCGTCGCGCCCGGCGCAGCGGGGCCGGCGCGTCCGCTGCCGGCGAGGCAGCCGCCTCGTCGTCGCGCGGCTCCGCCTCTGCGACCGCGGACGGTCCTGTGGGGATGAGGGCGCCGATGCCGCGCCCGAGTCCTGCCCTCTTGCTCATGCCGTTCCTCTACGTGCGATCTCCGCGGCCGCCTCGCGGTACGAGAGCGCGCCCGGAGAGTTGGGGTCGTAGGCGATCACCGTCTGGCCGTAGCCCGGCGCCTCGGAGACGCGGACGGATCTCGGGATGATGGCCTCGAGCGTCTGCTCGGGGAAGTGCTTGCGCACCTCGTCCACCACCTGGCGCGACAGCAGCGTCCGTCCGTCGAACATCGTGAGCAGCACGGTCGAGAGGTCGAGTGTGGGGTTCAGGTGCGCCTTGATGCGCCCGATCGTGTCGAGCAGCTGCGAGACGCCCTCGAGCGCGTAGTACTCGCACTGGATCGGCAGCAGCACCTCGGTGGCCGCGGTGAACGCGTTGATCGTGAGGAGCCCCAGCGACGGCGGGCAGTCGATGAACACGTAGTGCGGTGCCTCGCGCGCGTCGGTCAGGTAGGCGTCGAGCGCCATGCGCAGCCGGTGCTCGCGTCGCTCCATGCCTGCCAGCTCGAGATCCGCTCCCGCGAGGTGGATGGTGGACGGGACGACCTGGAGGCGCGCGTTCTGCGGGCTCACCGCGACTGCCGATGCGAGCGGCTCGCCGTCGATCAGGACGTCGTAGGTGCTGACGACGTCGGCGTGGTGGTCGATGCCGAGAGCAGTCGACGCGTTGCCCTGCGGGTCGAGGTCGAGCACGAGGACGCGCGCCCCTCCCTGAGCGAGGGCGGCGGCGAGGTTCACCGCGGTCGTCGTCTTGCCGACGCCGCCCTTCTGGTTCACCACCGTGAGGATGCGCGTGCGCTGTGGCAACGGCAGCTCGACTGCCGACAGTGCCTGCCGCCGGCGAGCCATCGCCGCGAGCTCGCGGGCGATGGGAGTCGTGTCGAACTTTCCCGTGGTCACGCATGCCCTCCTGGTCGATGTTTCACGTGGAACATCGAGCCGTGCACCGAGGTCCCAGGACGTGATCCGAGACACCCAGTCTGGCGTGGATCGGCGTGATCGCAAAGTCGGCCAGCCGTGCACGACGCACGCAGACGGTCCACCGACGGCTGAGTTGTCCACAGGCCTGTGGAGAACGCTGTTCGCAACTCCTGCGCCTCCAGTCGAGCGTGAAGCTTCTGGGGTACAGCCAGAAATCCGCGGGATTCCGCGGAATTCAGGGCGTCCGACACTGCTCCGGCGCCTCGGTGCCCGGTCGCCCGAGGCGCGGGTTATCCACAACTGTCCACAGGATGCAGGGATGCCTGGGTGGCACACTGCTGGAGCGCCGCCAGCGGCACCGAGTCTGTGAAGATCACTCACAGCAGGGTCGGGGCTGCTGCGCCCGATCCGCGATCGGCACCGTGCTCATACCGGTGCGCGCTCAACGCTCTGACCACGGGCTCGATGACCTGCAGATGTTTCACGTGGAACCCTCGGCCCGTTGCACGGCCTGCCCGCAACGGTGCACCGAATCGTGCTCCGCTGCAGGCGCGAAGTGTGCACCGCGTGGCCTGCACCGTTTCACGTGAAACGCCGTCGCCCACGCAGAGTTGCATTCGGCCGAACCGCTCCACTGACTTCCTGGCAGCACCCGGACGGATCCGGATCGCAGGAACCGGGGCGCGTTGCGTGAGGCAAGCGCCTCGCGCCGCGCTGGACCGGACCTCCGCAGCCGCGGAGTCCATCGGTACGCCATGTTTCACGTGAAACGCGCGCATGCAAGCACACGGGCCGACCATGTCGCCAGTGCGGGGCCGGGCAGCGACATCGCCGTGGCCCGTCCCTGCGCGCGCGTCGCGCACATGCAGGCCGATGAGCGTTCCAAGCCCACGCCGCGCTTGCCGGTGACGACGCCGTCACGCCGTAGCGCTCGACACGCTGTGCCACGAACTTCAACCGCCCGTTTCACGTGGAACATCGTCGCGACGCCGGGGCGGACCGACGCGCGCGTCAGCGTGCTTCGACTCGGCATGGATGCATCGCGCGTCGAGAGCCGGCTGTTCCACGTGCAACATCGATGTCGCCCGACGGCACCGCTGACGCCGCTGACAGCGGCCAGATGTCGTCCATCCCGAGCCGTCGCTTCGTGTGAGGCCGCACGCGGCCCCGGTGGTCTGCGCACCGAGCACGTCCGAGCCGTTCTACGTGAGTCGTCGCCGGATGCACAGAAGCCCCCGCCGGAGCAGGGGCAGGGGAGACCGGCGGTGGTCAGGGGTCGACGACCGCGCGGACGACCCGAGTCGTGTCCAGGCCGTGCTCGCCGCCGAGCTCGAGCACCTCGACCCCCGCGAGACGGTGCTTGCGGATCACCTTCTGCGCGGCGACGATCTCCTCGTCGGCGCGACCGCCCTTCATCAGCAGCAGCTCTCCACCGCTGCGCACCAGCCTGGCGGTGAGCGGGATGAGCGTGCGCAGCGCCGACACCGCGCGCGCCGTCACCTGGTCGAGGGGGAGCAGCTCACCCAACCCGGGCAGGTCTTCCGCTCGAGCACGGAGCACACGGACGTTCTCGAGCCCCAGCCGATCGGTCTCGGACTGCAGCCAGTCCGTGCGGCGCTCCATCGGCTCGATCAGCGTCATGTGCACATCCGGCCGGGCGATGGCGAGCACCAGTCCCGGCAGCCCCGCGCCCGAGCCGACATCGCCGACGCGCCCACACAGCAGCGGCGCCAGCAACACCGAATTGAGGATATGTCGACTCCAGAGTTGCGGCAGCTCCCGGGGACCGATCAGACCCAGCGTCTCGCCGTTAGCAGCGAGCGACATCGTGTAGGAGCGCGCCAGCTCGATCCGATCACCGAACAGGAGCCGGGCAGCGGCCGGCTCATCCTCGAGCACCGGGGGAGCGGAGTCCTCCACGAGTCAGGCGGGGAGGACGACGATATGGCGTCCGGCGCCTTCGCCCTCGGAATCGCTCAGCAGTCCCGCCTCGCGCACCAGGTCGTGCACGAGCTTCCGCTCGTAGGACGACATCGGCTCGAGCGGGACGCGCTCCTGCCCGCGCTGGATCGCCGCGACGGCGGCGTCGACCAGCGACTGCAGCTCCTCGGCACGCGCATCGCGCGAGCCCGCCACGTCGAGGACGAGCCTGGAGAACTCGCCGGTCTGCTGCTGCACGGCAAGCCTCGTGAGCTCCTGCAGCGCAGCCACCACGTCGGGCTTCGCCAGGCCGGCTAGGTCGTCGCCCGCCTCGCCGACGACGATCGTCGTGCGGGCCTCCGTCTGCTCGATCTCGATGTCGCCATCGAGGTCCGCGATGTCGAGCAGGGCTTCGATGTAGTCAGCGGCGATCTCGCCCTCGTCCTGCTGGTCCTGCGCCTCGACCTCGACGGTCGACTCCTGCTCCGTCATGCTCAGCCCTCTCGCTGCGACTTCGGCTTCTTGCCCCGCGGCTGCTGGCGCTGCGTCCGGAGCTCGATCTCCGCAGCGGTCTCCGCGTGCTCCTCGTCGACGGGCGGGAGGCCCATGCGCTGCCGCTTGCGGGCCATGCGGGCCTCGCGAGCGAGCGCCGCCTCGGAGCCGGGCGTGGGGAGCTTGTTGATGATGATGAGCTGCTGCACGAGCGTGTACACGTTCGACACGAGCCAGTAGAACATCGTGCCGAGCGGGAAGAGCCAGGCGGAGATGAGCAGGAACACCGGGATGATGTACAGCAGGATGCGCTGCTGCTTGTACATCGGCGACTCCTTCATCGCCGGCGTCTGGTTCTTCGTCATGATCTGCAGCTGCGTGTAGAACTGCGTGGCGCACATGATGAGCGTGAGGATGATGGCCGTGATGATCACGGGCACGCTGCCCTGCTCGAAGCCCGCTGCCATCGTCATGTGCAGCGGCACGACGCCGAAGAGCGTCGACTCGCTGAAGAGCGTCGCGAGCTCGGCCGACAGCAGCCCGACGCCCGGCTTCTTCATGTTCGCGTCGGTCAGCACCTGCACGAGGCCGAGGAAGATCGGCATCTGGATGAGCAGCGGGAGGCAGGAGGCGAAGGGGTTCGTGCCGGCCTTCTTGTAGGCATCCATCGTCTCGCGCTGCATCGCCTCGCGCGAGAACTGGTCCTTCTTGCCCTTGTACTTCTTCTGGATGCGCTGGATCTCGGGCTGGATCTCGAGCGACTTCCGCGAGGAGACGATCTGGCGGACGGTGAGCGGGATCATGGCGCTGCGGATCACGAGCACGAGACCAACGATCGAGAGCACCCAGGTGAGCCCCGACCCAGCGTCGCCGCCGAGCGCGGTGACCAGGGTGTGGAATCCGACCAGGATCGCCTCGATGACCCACTTGATGGGCCACATCAGCAGGGCGAAGATGTCCAAGCTGTCACTGCTCCTTGCGGGCGAGGACGAACCCCGCTCGAGTCGTTGCGAGCCGCGAGTGCGGCTCAGGGATGTCATCCACCCCGCCGGCCGCCCACGGGTGGCAGCGGAGGATGCGTCGAGTGCCCAACCAGATGCCGCGGACCACGCCGTGCTGCTGGATGGCCTGGAGGGCGTAGCTCGAGCAGCTGGGATAGTAGCGGCACACGTCGCCATAGAGCGGTGAGATCACCGCGCGGTAGGCGACGAGGATCGCGACGCAGATGTTGCGAGGAAGCAGCCCCAGCCCGGACAGGCTCCGACTCATGACCGACGCACCAGCAGCGGCGCAATGCCGGCCCTCAGTGTAGCGAAGTCGGCTCGTCCTGCTTCGGGCAGTGCACGGATGACGATGTCGGCCGTCTCGATCGAGTCCAGCTCGGCCCTGACGATCTCGCTCAGGCGTCGCTTGACGCGATTGCGGACCACGGCGTTGCCGACCTGCTTGGAGACGATGAACCCGAAGCGGCTGACGTCCGCTTCGGGCTTCGCGCGGTGCACCACCGCGAGCGGGCCGCCCGCACGGCGACCGGTGCGAACGATGCGACGGAAGTCGTCGCCGCGCACGATCCGGTTCGCCTTCGCGAGCACCTCTTCGGCTACGCCGACAGCTCGGTGCGGCCCTTGGCGCGACGCGCAGCGAGGATGGCGCGGCCCGCACGCGTGCGCATGCGGAGGCGGAAGCCGTGCTTCTTGGCGCGACGGCGGTTGTTCGGCTGGAACGTGCGCTTGCTCATGGTGATTCTCCCGTGGTCCGGCGCGAGCGCGCCGTAAGTCGTCTGGTCGAGCTGCCAGGCTCGACGATGCGCCGCACGACGGGCGCGGCAACCTGGCAATCATACGCGAGTCCTGGCATTCGGTCAACGGAGGCCGGGTCGCGGATGCGCCACGCCGCGTCCATGATGACGGGACTTGCACGGTGTGCGCTATGCGTGCAGACTCTTGGAATCCGCGCCGCGGCAGGTGCCCGGGGAGCAGCGCGAA
>Ga0265296_1005364_pt1 | contig 10585 bp, 15 predicted proteins | sample MunlanPumphouse1_FD_189073 | JGI IMG/M metagenome (GOLD analysis project Ga0265296, IMG submission 189073) | Groundwater microbial communities from a municipal landfill in Southern Ontario, Canada - Pumphouse #1 | ecosystem: Environmental > Aquatic > Deep subsurface > Groundwater | place...
AAATAGGCTACTGGGAAAGGTTCGGCTATAAGATTGATGGAGTGTCCTATCCGTGAGAATATTCAGGTTCGATATCACAACAAGGGCATTGCACTGGTCTCACGCAATAATTTTTATCTGGCTCCTCGTAACAGGCATCGGTTTATTTTTCACGCCGAAATCGCTTCTTGGAGACCCTTTGATTAAAATGGTGCATCTATATGCGTCCCTCCCTTTTATTTTATTACCAATCACGATTTATATTTTCGGCAGCATCCGCACTCGCGACGATGTTAAAGAACTGATGGATTGGACACAGGATGATATGAGATGGTTCCTCGAATTCTTAAAAAAGAATAAAATCCACGTTGTCGGCAAGTTCAATGCAGGACAGAAAGCGAATTTACTTGCGACCCTGCTTCTTATCGCGGGACTTTCTTTATCCGGTTTTGTGGTGTGGATGAAGTCGATGTTTGGCGTGGATTTTGTGGAATTGAACTTCATCGTTCATGATTTCTTTGCGATTTTATCTGCTTTGCTGCTCACAGGGCATATCGTTTTCGCGCTGTATTACAGTGAATCGCTGCGGGGCATCATTTATGGCGCGGTGGACGCTAAGTGGGCACAGGAACATTATCCTGATTGGTTCCGGAAGAAAAATCTGGAAATGAGATAGCTCCCCAGAAGAGCAAAAAGATATATCTATCGAATGTATAGTACTTCCTCGATGAATAAATCAGTCCTGATACTTTTTATGGTATTAGTATTTGCCTCAATACTTCCGCTTTCAGAGGGAAACCCGGGTCGTCCTTTTGACATAACTTCACTCACCATTAATTTTGATAAAACCGATGCCGTTTTCACGGTGAATTACGACCTCGGCAAATTACCAAAAATGTACGTCCTTCTTTTTGGCAGTAAAAGCATAGAGCCAAAAATAAAAGCCATATTCCCGGGTTTTGATTACGAGATTGTGAAGATGGACCAGGATAAAACCATTCTCAGGGTAAAAAACGTCTCCAGGCTTGAAAAGGGCTATTATTTACACGATTCGCGCAGGCTTGGAGCCAGCATAAACACAATAATTGTATACACACCTGATTCCACGCGCCCTACCGAATATTTTAATACCAATTCAACGCCTAATAAATTCTACCTCTCATGACGCTTCTTTTTCTGGAAGACCGATGGGAGATGAACAAGATATGTTCCGTCCTCTTTAAGCGCCATAACTATTTCGTCTCTTTCCAGGAGCGATTCAAGATTCAACTCGTATGAACCTGGAGATAATATCCTTACGGATTCCACCCTGTCGCCTATTTCTTCGGGTTTTTTCCTCCCGGCTTCTTTTGGCTCAGGCTGCGCCTTATTACCGAGAATCTCATCCACTTCTTTGATGAATTTCGAGGCTGCCGGGGATATTGCCCCGGTCTGGGTTATTTTCCCGGACGCTTCCGGCGCATCCCTTACATAGAGGAACTTATTCCAGCCGCATTTCGGGCAGCCGTTCAATATTATGGCTGCGCCGTCCTTGAAAATACCCTCGCATCGTGTGCATTTATGAGGCATGTTTATGGTGTTGAGACGAGGGCGCTTATCAAATCCCTGTCCTTTTTTATGGTCTTTAACTGGGAAGCGGAACCAATGACTGTAAGCCTGGTCTTGAGGGAGGTTTTTCCCAGCAGCTTGTTCAAAAACGTATTGCTCTGTTTTACAGGATAACTCTCGATTTCAATTCCTGAGAAATCATCAGGCGCAATCTCAGCCATGGTAAGCTCTATGAGTTTTGTCTGCTCGCTTGGGGTGAGACCTTTCTCAAGTATGAGGATTTTCCCGTTTCTTACCTCGTCCAGGATTAACCGCACCTTCTCCATCGAAGTCATGCCGTCGAGTTTATCCTCTGAAATTAAATCCAACTGAATTCCATTCATAAAGCGACACCTCGCTTTATGCGGTATAGGGTATGCTTCGCATACCCTTCTTTTAATAAAACTTTCCTAAAGTTTTTCATGTAATCACCCGAAATGTTCTGCAATCTGCTGATACAGCGCGTCTATGTTCTGCCCTTCAAGAGCGGATATTGGTACAAGAGGATGCTGCGGGAAAGCGCTGTGAATCCTTGCCGGGGAGGAGTTGGGGAGGTCAATCTTGTTTGCGGCTATCAAAAGGGGAAGCTTGCGCGCCTCCATGTTGCCTATTACGACCACATTAACCTGCGTGTACGGGTCTTCCGTAGCGTCCATCACGAGTATTACGCCGTCGAGGTCATCCAGCCATTTCACAGCTTCAATCACTCCTTCTGTGGCTTCTTTGGCGCGCCGTTTTGCCTCCTCTTCTGTCAAGCCAAACGCCATGAAATCATGGAAATCGATCCTGGTTGCAAGTCCGGGGGTATCGATAATATCCAGGGTCACGGATGAGCCGTTGCATTCGATTGTCACTCCTTCGCGCCTTCGCGCCCTGCGGGTCTCATGAGGGATATGGGATACCGAGCCCATGGCATCGCCAGTCCAGTCCCTGACAATCCTGTTCGCAAGCGTGGTCTTTCCTGCATTGGGAGGACCGTATATTCCGATTCTCGCCTTCCTTTTCTTAAATAATTTTTTGAACCAGGAGAAATTCAGCCCCAGCCTTTTCATTATGCCCATAGTTATTATGCCTCAGTGTTTAATATCGGTTCTCTCTTTTTTAGTTTTCCCTTTCTCAAAACTCACTCAGCTTCAACTGCCTTCTTCCGCACTTCTCCCCCGGAATCTCAACAGGATAAACCCCGCTCAAACATCCCACGCACAAATCATCCATAGGAATCCCGATTGAACTTACAAGCCCTTCGATGCTCAAATATCCCAGGGAATCAGCATTAATCAAAGCCTCCACGCCTTTCACAGCCTTATGCGCAGCCACAAGCTCCTCCCTCGTAGCCATATCAATCCCCAGATAACACGGTGAAATAATCGGAGGACTCGCCACTCTCATGTGCACTTCCCTTGTTCCTGCTTTTCGGATTAAATCGATTATCCGCCTCGACGTGGTTCCCCGCACGATGCTATCATCGACGAGCACGACGCTCCTGCCAGCGATGTTGGGCTTTATGGTATTGAGCTTCAGCCTGACAGCGGTTTCCCTCATATCCTGACCCGGCATGATGAAAGTCCTGCCTATGTACCTGTTCTTCATCAGTCCTTCCATATAATCTATACCTGAACTCTTTGAGAAACCTATTGCATAAGTAATTCCCGAATCAGGCACAGGGGATACGATGTCCGCTTTAACTGGATGCTCTTTAAAAAGCGCCTCTCCAATACGCATCCTGACACTGTAAACAAGCTGCCCGTCAATGGCAGAATCGGGTCGTGCAAAATAAATATATTCAAAAACGCAGTGAGCGCAATTTTTTGATTTGACAAGCTGGTGGCTTTCATAACTCCCGTTGCTGAATATCAGCATCTCCCCGGGAACCACGTCGCGAATAAACTCTCCGTTTAAAATATCGATTGCAACGCTTTCAGACGCCACCACAAACCCGTTATCAATCCTGCCGAGGCACAACGGTTTAACGCCCAGGGGGTCGCGGATGATGACCAGTTTGTTATCCACAAGGATGGCAAGCGAATAAGAACCGATAAGTCGTTTCATAACCTCCCTGACAGCATCGGGAAGTTCATTGTGCATAAGCTCTTTAACCAGGAGCTGCGCAATTACCTCGGTGTCAGAATCGGAAAGGAATATCCTCCCTTCTTTTACAAGTTCTTCTCTCAGTTCTTTTGAATTGACAAGATTACCGTTATGCGCAATTGCTATTATCCCGCTGCTGAAACTGACAAGAAGAGGCTGGCAGTTCTCAATCCTTGAGCCGCCGGTAGTGGAATAACGGACATGACCCACACCCACATAACCTTTCAGTTTATGGATGTCGGCTTTATTAAAAACATCGGGCACAAGACCCATGCCCTTTAAAGTCTGGACGTGGGTTCCGTCGTGTACGGTTATGCCGGCAGACTCCTGCCCCCTGTGCTGGAGAGCAAAAAGCGCATAATAGATTGACAGTGCGGCAGGCGCTTCATCCTTAAATGAGACACCGACTATACCGCACAACCAGGGTCACCTTAATATCCGCATTTTTCTTGCCATTTATAGGATCTCATGCGCGCGGTCTTTCCGAATCCGCAGGATGCACACATCTTTGTATGGGTATTTAATGAAGCGCTTCCGCACCGTCTGCATGTTACATGCGTTTTGTGCTGGCGTTTACCCATTGAGGGAGTACCTTTTGACATATATTATCACCTTTTATTATTCTATGGGGAAATGAATACTATATTATCCCCTCTTACAACTACTGTTCCAAGTTTCTTTGGCTCATTCTCTTTTATTTCCTCGGCATTTGCAAGAACTATGTTCATATGAATATCATAACCCTGTAATTCGCCTCTGAACTCTCGCGAACCTTTTAACCGTATCAGCACTGACTTATTTAATGCATCGTTTAGAATGTCGAGGGGTCTGTTTCCCATAAAACGCTCCTTAATATTAATAAACCATTAACTTAATAGTGCTCCAGAGTAGTTCGTACAATATTTAAAACTATTGGTGACTAATGAAAAAATTTAATAAAATTTTATCAGACGACGGGTATGGTGCGCCATACCCGGACACGCCCTCCCGAGGCGTGACTCGGGACGTCATAAAGGGGCGTAACCCTTTATGAAGATAAAATCACGGAATGTACTGAGAAAGACTGACCAGAAGGCTCTTGTCAATGATATCGTAGAAGCGTTTGGAGACGTTTCATCCTTTGAAAATCGGAAGCTTGAATACGTCGAGTCCGATGAGTGTAATTTTATATTCGTGGACGGCGAACCTTTGTTGTTTAAAATCGAAGGAAAGATATTCCCGACAGTGAAGGGCGCCCTTAAATTGAACCCCACGCGCCGCAGGGTTACAGTTGACCCGGGAGCTGTGAAGTTTATCATAAACGGCGCAGACACGATGGCTCCCGGAATAGTCGATGCTGACCCTGCTATCAAAGAAGGCGACCTCGTTATCGTTGTTGAGCAGGCGCATGGGAAAGCGCTTGCTATCGGAAGAGCCCTTATGCCTGGCAAGGATATGCCGGGTGGAAAAGGCAAGGCAGTCAAATCCATCCACTATGTCGGGGATGAAATCTGGAATCTTGAACAGAAATAGATAAATAGATATAAACAGTAAGAAGTGAAAAGGTGATTTTCATGGCAGCAAAATTCTTAGATAAGTTCCTTGGAAGCGGGAAAAAGGCAAAATCAAAAGTAGAAGAGTATCAAGAACTTGATTTATCGGAATTCGAAGAAGGTTTTAAGGACGAGCCTACCGGGACTTTTATACGCATAGCCGAGCTTTCAGGGCTTGATTTGATGCCCCAGTTAAAGAAACAGATTTATGAAGGGAATATTCTTATGATTGACGTGTCGCCTGCAAAACATGATAAGCTGATTTTTGACAGGGCGATTAAGGACTTAAAGCAGGTGGTTAACGATGTGCACGGCGATATTGCCATGATAAAAGAAGACCAGGTCATTGTTACCCCGCGCGGCATACGCATAGACAGACAAAAGTTAAAGTGAATTCAGAATATAGCCGCCCATTAACAGTTACTAAAAGCGTCTGCCCGCTTTGTTCTAAGGAACTTGTAACGAATTGGGTAGAGGATAATATCCCTTTTTTTGGTGAAGTGATGCACATCACTTCCATATGCGAATGCGGATTCAGATACTCGGACACCTTAATATTGGCACAACGAAAGCCTGTGCATTATGAACTGAAAATAAAGACTCCTGACGACATTGATGCGCGGGTGGTGCGTTCAACTTCAGGAACGATAAGGATACCTGAACTTGGGATTGATATTGAGCCCGGACCTGCCTCGGAATCGTTTGTTTCGAATATAGAAGGCGTGCTTGACAGGGTGGCGGAGATACTCGGGATGGCGTCGCGGTGGGGGGAGAAAGAAAAAACAGAGCGCGCGCTTGAACTATTATCCATACTTGAAAAAATAAAGGCTGGAGAATATGAGATAACCGTAATAATCGAAGACCCGCTTGGAAACAGTGCCATAATTGCAAAAAATGCAACGAGCAGGGAACTTACGGCTGACGAGGCTGCGCTTTTGAAAACCGGTATGATAATTTTTGAAAAATAACAGTAATTTCATCAGGCAAAGGGCATACCTTGCAGTTCTGCATCTTTTGAACTCAATACTTGCAGGGGGGAAATATCCTGATATTTTGATTGGTGAACTCTTCAAATCCGAAAACTTTTCCTCTGGTGAAAAAGCAGCTATTGTGGAGTTCGTTTATGGAATACTTCGACACCTTGGAAGAATTGATTACATTATCGAACATGCGTCAAGAGCCAGGATTGGCGGGCTTCATTTAAATATAATTAACATACTTCGGATTTGCGCATACCAGGCAGTGTTTACACATACGTCGCCTGCCGGAATAATAAATAACGCTGTAGCGCTATCGGCACATGAGAATAAATTAAGCGAATTTGTAAAAAGGACAGTTGAAGGAGTAATAAAAAATAAAGGCGCTGTTGTCTTCCCGGATAAAGACAAAAATGCGGTGGAATATATCTCTGTGTACCATTCACATCCTGCCTGGATTGTGGAAAAATGGCTGAAAGAGTTTAATGAGCCCGGCGCGGTGGAAGCGTTATGCACTGCTAATAATCATGAACCCCCTCTAATAATACGCGCCAATCCCCTGAAGACAAACCGTACGTTACTTCAAAGCTCGCTGGAAAAGGAAGGTTATTCTTCATCGCCGACGGTTTTCTCACCTTTTGGTCTTGTTGTTGATAAAAAGGAAGGTATTTTTAAAACAGATGCCTTTGCAAATGGGGCTTTTGAGGTGCAGGATGAGGGAAGCCAGCTCATTACCCTGCTCACAGGCGCAAAGCCAGGGGAATGTGTTGTTGATGCGTGCGCTGGAAACGGCGGAAAGTCCCTGTTCCTCTCAGGATTGATGAAGAACCAGGGAACTGTAATTGCTTTTGACCAGATGCCCGGAAAACTTGGAAACCTGAGAAGGAGGGCACAAAGGGCGGGTGCATTAAATATCAAGACTGAACCAGTAGATAAAGCGCAGCAGTATACAGGTAAGGCTGACTGCGTATTCATTGACGCCCCTTGTTCAGGCATGGGAGTATTCAGGAGAAACCCGGATTCAAAGTGGCGGCTGGCAGGGAAAGACATAAGAGAGCTTTCTGCAAAGCAAAAAGAAATAATAAGGGAATATAGCGGTCTTGTGAAACCCGGAGGTCGGCTTGTCTATGCCACATGCACGATTAGCAGGGAGGAAAATGAGGAGGTTGTGCGAGGGTTTCTTGAGGAGAGAAAAGATTTTTGCTTAATCCCTGCTTCTGAAATGAACCCCGGGATTTTTAGTAAATTTACAACCGAGGATGGGTTTTTCAGGTCAATGCCGCATGTCCATAATACAGATGGTTTTTTCGGGGCTGTGATGAGACTCAAATAAGGGTAGAGCTGCTAAAAAGAAAAAATTTAATGCCCGTGCGAAGTGGTGTGAGTACCTGCTATAACATACCTGCAATTCGTCAGCGCAGTAAACGTGAACGCTTCATCTGGATTCATGAAGACCGCCTCTTCTTTTTTCAGTGATACCCCGATGTCTTTGTTCACAAGTTCCGCATCCCCGGATAACAGAAATAATATTTCATCATGCCCATTGGGTGACATTTCCCTTTTTTCCCCACAAGAAACTTCGCCATAAACAAGATACACGCTGTGTTTTCCTGTCTCTTCTGAGCCCACAATATATTCCTTGTATTTTTCTTTATAAAGATCCCTGATATTGAACTTTTTCATATCCTTCCTCAATATTTTGCACGGAAGTACAGACTTATAGGCTTTTCGGTTTGGTTTTTTACATTAAAATCAAGCTTTTCAGAGAATTCAATATTCCCGAATCCCGCATGATTTAACAGTTCTGTGATTTCCCGGATTGTATATCCCCATACCTCGAAATGCTGGGTGAAATCAAAATCCAAAAAAATGCCATCCATGCCTATCCTGCCTGTTTCTTCATCTATTTGCCTCTTCCATATTATTTGAAGTTCGTTCTCTTTCGGGTTAATTTCCTTCCGGAAAGGTTTTGTATTCATCAGCACGTCAAAAAGGAATATCCCATTTTTACCAAGGCATCCCTTTACTTTCAGAAAGACATTCAAAATACGATTCTTCCTCACATGGGAAAGCACGTTTCCTATGCTGTAAATAAGATCAAATTTTTCAGAACCGCATAGTTCGTCCTTCTCAATATCAACGACCCTGAACCCTGCCTTTTGCATGTATTCGCTATTCCTTTTTTTCGCCAGTTCTATTGCAGATTGTTCAATATCAAGTCCTTCTATATAAAAACCCCTTTTTGCGAACTCAAGTGCGTGCAAGCCTGAACTGCATCCGATATCAAGAATGCGAGTATTTCTTTGTCTATACCATGTAAGTATCTGTTCTACCTCAGCGATATATTCTCCATGCGAGTAATGAGATTTTTCATAGATTTTTAATCCTGAGTTCCTGTAGAGTCCGGTCATTATTATCAGAGTCTCGGTGAAGAGTATCTTTTTTGTTATCTTAAATTTACTTGCGTGCTTCATCGCAGTCGCATAAGCGCACGTACTTTGTGATGGGGTGTTATTTAATTCCCGTATATCAATATATCATCTCACCCTTCAAAAACGCCGCCGACCTCTCATCCTTTGGCGCCGTGAAAATCCCCTCTTTGCTGTTAACTTCAATCAATTCCCCGTTCAACAATATGCCCACCCTGTCTGCGATGCGCTTTACCTGCGGGATGTTATGCGTTGCAATCACGATGGTAGTCCCGCGTTCGTTTCGTATGCGCTTGATAAGCTCCTCTATCTTTGCCACATTGGCAGGGTCAAGATTTGTGGTAGGCTCGTCAAGAAAAAGCACCTCCGGGTCATATACTATCGCCCTTGCAAACGCCATGCGCTGCGCCTCGCCACCCGAAAGCGTGCGGGCTTTTTGCATCTCTTTTCCTTCAAGACCCACGAGATTCAGGGCGCTTGTGACTTTATTTTCTATTTTCTTCTTATCAATACCGCGAACCCTGAGTCCATACGCCACATTATCAAAAACCGATGCCTTGAAAATAGCAGGCGTCTGGAAAAGCAGGGACATCCTGCGCCTGATATTGTTTATCTCACCTTCGTTTGCCAGACCATTGAATTTAAGGTTCCCTCTGGTTGGTTTTTCAAAAAAATTCAAGATGCGAAGAAGCGTGGTCTTTCCTGCGCCGCTCGGTCCTATCAGGGCGAATATCTCGCCGCGGCGGATTGTCAGGTTTATGTTCCTTAAAACTTCTTTTTCCCCGAATGCCATGCAGAGGTTTTCTATCCTGAACAGTTCCTGCATTTCAATCCCTCCCCTGGAAAAAAGTAGCCAGCAGATTTACGGAAAGATTTAGGAAAATCAGGATAATCCCGAGGGCGATGGATGTTGAAATGTCGCCTTTGCTCGTCTCCGAGGTGATAGCGGTCGTGAGCGTGCGCGTGTAGGAAAGCCCTTCACCTATTCCCCCCACGCTGCCTGTATAAGCGATGTTGCCGCCCACGATGAGAATGGCGCCAACCTCTGCCAGCGCCCTGCCGAGTCCTGCCAGTACGGCTGTGATGATGCCGAACTTTGCCTCAAGGAGCGTAGCAATAACAGCATCCTTCCCGCTTCCGCCCAGAGTATATACGGTTTCGACTATGGGTTTTGGGACTGCTTTTATTGCAGCGAGGGAAATGCCTGTTATTATGGGCGTAACAAGTATGTATTGAGCAATAATCATGGCTTTTGGCGTGAATATCATATTAAGGAAACCGAAAGGACCTGCAGGCACAAGCATCACGAAAATAAATAGCCCCACAAAAACCGGGGGCAGTCCCATGCCTGTATTGATGAGGGTGATAAGCGCCTGCTTTCCCCTGAATTGCAGGAAAGCCAGAGCAAACGCCAGAGGTATGGCGGTTACAGTCGCAAGGAGCGTAGCTGTGCCTGATACTTTAATTGAAACACCTGTTATGCTCAGGATATAGGGGTTTAAACTGAATATTAGCTCAATTGCCCTGATAATTCCCTGATACAGAAATTCAGCGCTGCTCATTACTCCTTAATACCTGCTGCCGGAACAAAAAGCCCTTCTCCGTATTTATCCCTGCCATAGTTTCCAATGATATTCTGTCCCCCTTCCGAAGTCACATAATTGATATATTTCATTGCAAGTTCATATTTCACGTTCGGGAACTTCGCAGGATTCACTGCCATAATGTGATACGGGTTGAAAAGATACGTCTGGTCTGATTCAAATAGAATTCCGAGCTTTATTTTGTCCTTCATGGCAAGATATGTTCCCCTGTCGGAAAGTGTATAACCTCCCTTGATGTCAGCAGTTGTAATGGTCTCACCCATGCCTTTACCCACTGATTGGTACCACGTTCCGCCTGGTGTGATGTTTGCGGCTTTCCAGATTGATAATTCCATCTTATGCGTGCCTGAATCGTCGCCGCGCGATATGAAGGGAGACTGTTTTGCGGC
>Ga0265296_1005365_pt1 | contig 10583 bp, 10 predicted proteins | sample MunlanPumphouse1_FD_189073 | JGI IMG/M metagenome (GOLD analysis project Ga0265296, IMG submission 189073) | Groundwater microbial communities from a municipal landfill in Southern Ontario, Canada - Pumphouse #1 | ecosystem: Environmental > Aquatic > Deep subsurface > Groundwater | place...
GCCGGCTTTGCCGTGCCGCTCCTGCAACTGCTGACCATGGAAGGGCCGAAGGTCACCGCCAACTCGGTGCGTGCGCTGATCCTGTGCCCCACCCGCGAGTTGGCCGAGCAGGTTCACGCCAGCGTTGCCCAATACGCCGAACATCTGCCCCTGACCACCTACGCGGTGTATGGCGGGGTGAGCATCAACCCGCAGATGATGAAGCTGCGCAAGGGCGTCGACATTCTGGTTGCCACCCCTGGGCGCTTGATCGACCTGTTCCGCCAGAACGCGCTGAAACTCAATCAGCTGCAAACCCTGGTGCTGGATGAAGCCGACCGCATGCTTGACCTGGGCTTCTCGGAAGAACTGGCGAACATTTACCGCATGCTGCCGAAAAAGCGCCAGACCCTGCTGTTTTCCGCGACCTTCTCCGACGATATCCGCCTGCTGGCCGGGCAGATGCTCAATGACCCTTTGAGCATTGAAGTCAGCCCGCGCAACGTCGCTGCCAACACTGTCAAGCAATGGGTGGTGCCGGTGGACAAGAAGCGCAAGGCCGAGCTGTTTGTGCACCTGATGCGCAAGGGCAAGTGGAAGCAGGTACTGGTGTTCGCCAAGACCCGCAATGGCGTGGATGCGTTGGTAGATAAGCTACAAGGCCTGGGGATCAATGCCGACGGCATCCACGGCGACAAGCCACAAGCTACGCGCCAACGTGCCCTGGACCGCTTCAAGGCCAGCGATGTGCAGATCCTGGTGGCCACCGATGTGGCGGCCCGTGGCCTGGATATCGAAGATTTGCCGATGGTGGTCAACTTTGACCTGCCGATTGTCGCCGAGGATTACATCCACCGCATCGGCCGTACTGGCCGGGCGGGCAACACCGGCGAGGCGATTTCCCTGGTGTGTGCCGATGAAGTGAATATGCTCTCGGCCATCGAGATGCTGACCCGCCAAACCCTGACCCGCAAAATGGAACAGGACTTCGAACCGGAGCACCGCGTGCCGGATACCGATGCCAGTGGCCAGGTAGTGAAGAAGCCGAAAAAACCGAAGAAGCCCAAGACCTCGGGTGGTGGCGGCAAGCGCAACCTGGGCAAGTGGGTGGACAGTGGCGAGGTTGCGCCGGCGGAGCCTTCTATCAAACCCGTGCGCAAGGTGCCTGTTTTTAATACAGGGCCACGGAAGAAAAAGTAACTGTTTTTTGTCAGTCAAATAGCAGTCAATGAGTCTGGTGGGCGAGGCAATCTCGCTCACGTTAGTTTGTCGCAATATAATTCGTTAAATAAGTTCTTGGCTTGAAATCAGCGGGTTGTTGTTTTTCGGAAATGCGTTGTGCGCATGTAGAATTAGTGGTGTTGGAGTTTTTTTTGATCTATAACCACTGTAGGTCTGTAGTGGTTTTCTATTAGCTTCAATTTCAAGTGGAGAATAAATATGCCACTTCCTTTTGTTACGTTCATTATTGCTGGCCTAGGGGACATGCCGGCATCGGTGTCTCTACTCGATTAGTGAGCGAAAAGGCTAGTCACTCCTGCGCACTGCCAATCGCTGCTGCTTCCCTTCTATTACGATTGCCAGATAAATCTTGTAACCTATTCCTGCGTAGATTTCGGAATTTATTTTTGCTGTATGCCACTGAGGGTGGCGACGTTAATCGCATGAAATAAATTCTATAGAGAGCGTGTTTTTATGGTTGCTTCCGTGAATTCTGTTGGTTCTTCAGCAGGTGCAACAGTCCATGCCCCATCTGAAGGTGCTGGAGTCAGTAAGGAAATAGAAAGCCAGCGTGAGTCGCTGAAGGATAAAGTCGCAGGACATACGGCTAATGGGGATTATCCTCAAGCCTATGGGGCCTATAAAGACTATGTTGATCTCGTAAAGAATCACTACGATTTGGACTCGGACCATTTGCAGAAGTTTGACAATGTCCTTGAGGAGTACAGGGTTCGTGCTCACGGGGCGTAAGTGCGCCTTGGTAATTGCCGCGCGTGAGGACCTGCTTTGGTGAGTTTCAAGAGTGACACTGAGGTCCTGTCCCATGGGCCTATAAGCAGGTGCACTGTACGGTTGCTTTCGGGTGATTGAAGTTTCATCAATGCCGAGAGTGCTTTAAAAACTATTTTCTCTCGTTAAGCATTTATTTAGATCAGCATCAGGGGTAAGCCCATGGCTTACCCCCTGGCAGCCAGAGAAGACAGTGCCTGTAAGCAATCAATGCGCCGGATACTTCCTCAACGGATTAAGGGGGTATCGTTGGTTCTCAGCCACTCCAATATGCTGCGCCCAGCCACTTGCCCACTGGCAAAACACCCCGTCAGCAAATACCCGCCTGTCGGCGCTTCCCAGTCCAGCATCTCTCCGGCACAGAACACTCCCGGCAATTGCTTGAGCATCAAGCGCTCATCCAGCGCCTCAAACGGCACGCCACCTGCGGTGCTGATGGCTTCGTCCATTGGCCGGGTTTTCACCAGGGTCAGCGGCAGAGCCTTGATATCGACGGCCAATTGCTGCGGGTCGCTGAAATGCTCGGCAGGCGCCAACTCGCGCAATAGCGCGGCCTTGACCCCATCCAATCCCAACTGACTGTGCAAATGCTTGCTCATCGAGCGTGAGCCACGGGGCTTGGCCAATGCAGCCTGCACCTTGTCCAGTGGCTTGCCCGGCAGCAGGTCGATATGCACGGTGGCTGAGCCGTCGCGGTTGATGGCTTCGCGAATCGGCGCCGACAGGGCGTAGATCAAACTGCCCTCGATACCGGTCGCGGTGATCACGCATTCGCCCAACCGGGGTTTGTCATCTGCCAAACCGATGGCGACGTTTTTCAGCGGCGCTCCGGCGAATTTGCTCACCATCAAGTCGCTCCAGGCCGTTACCTCGAAGCCACAGTTGCTCGGTTGCAGCGGGGCGTAAGGCACGCCTTGGTCTTCCAGCAACTTGAGCCAGGCGCCGTCGGAACCCAGGCGCGACCAACTGCCGCCGCCGAGGGCCAGGAGCACGGCATCGCTGTGGACAGTTTTCTCGCCATCCGGGCTGTGGATAATTAATCCGCCATCGGCATTCCAGCCCAGCCAGCGGTGGCGGGTGTGGATAACTACCCCTTGGTCGCGCAAGCGCTTGAGCCAGGCGCGCAGCAGCGGCGCGGCTTTCATATCGGTCGGAAACACGCGGCCAGAGCTGCCGACAAAGGTTTCTATCCCCAGCCCATGAATCCATTCGCACAACGCCTCGGCGCCAAACTGGCGCAGCAAAGGGGCGATGTCGGGTACGCGCTCGGCGTAGCGTGAGAGAAAGGCCGGGTAGGCCTCGGAATGGGTGATGTTCATGCCGCCAACCCCGGCCAGCAGGAACTTGCGACCCACCGATGGCATGCCGTCATACAGGTCCACTCGGACCCCGGCCTGGCTCAATACTTCGGCGGCCATCAGCCCGGCGGGGCCGCCACCGATGATCGTGACGTGAGGGAGCTGGGCTGGAATCTGGGGCATGGCGGTGACTGCGGTTCGGCGAAGTAGGCCGAGCATTCTACCCGAGGACCGCGAAACTGCCTGATCAAAAAACGTACACGTTCCTACACCCTATGTGGCGTGTGCCTTGCAGGCGCTTACGCTCAACTTATCCACAGGCCGTTCCACAGGCATTGTGGGTAACGCACCCACACTTCAATGACAGCCTGATGATGTCCACACCCGTTGGGCACTGTGATGCAGGATGCCATGGCGACGGGCCAGGGCAGGGCGATCCTTGCTGTAGCCGCCGCCAATTACGCCCACCACCGGGATGTCGCGGCCCAGGCAATGGCGCATCACGCTTTCATCACGGGCGGCGACGCCTGCGTCTGTCAGCTTGAGATAACCCAGGGCGTCGTCCTTGTGCACATCGACACCCGCGTCATACAGCACCAGGTCGGGCTGGTAGAGCGGCAACAGGTAGTTGAGGGCGTCGTCCACCACCTTGAGGTAGTCGGCATCGCCCATGCCCATGGGCAGCGGGATATCCCAGTCGCTGGTGGCCTTGCGCGCCGGGAAGTTCTTTTCGCAGTGCAGGGACACGGTAATGGCATCCGGCGTGTCGTGGAGGATGCGCGCGGTGCCATCGCCTTGATGCACGTCACAGTCGAAGATCAGCACGCGGTTGACCCGCCCGCTGGCCAGCAGGTAGTGGCTGATCACCGCCAGGTCATTGAAGATGCAAAAGCCCGCCGGGTAGTCGTAGTGGGCATGGTGGGTGCCGCCCGCCAGGTGGCAGGCCAGGCCGTGTTCCAGGGCCTGTTCGGCCGCCAGCAACGAGCCGCCGACTGCGCGCACGGTGCGCCGGGCCAGGGCTTCGCTCCAGGGCAGGCCCAGGCGCCGTTGGTCTTCGCGGGACAACTCACCGCTCATATAGCGTTCGATATAGCCAGGGTCATGGGCCAGGGCGAGGACCTCGGCCGGGCATAATTGTGGGCGCAGCAGTTGGCTGTCCTGGGTCAGGCCGCTGTCGACCAGGTGATCGCGCAGCAGCCGGAACTTGTCCATGGGGAAGCGATGATCCGCCGGGAACTCGGGGCTGTAGTCGTCGTGGTAGATCAGTGGCAAAGGCATGGCAATTTCTGACAGGAACCAGCGACGGATCTTAACAGCGCTGTACACTCACGCACATGGCAAGGGAGGGGAACGATGGAGCCGATACTCGAGTTGGAAAGCGCGCGCCTGGTGCTGCGCCAGTGGCGCGACAGCGATCTGCCGGCGTTTGCCCGGATGTGCGCCGATCCGCAGGTGATGCGCTATTTCCCGGCCCCCTTGGATCGCCTGGAAAGCGCGGCATTGATCGGGCGAATACGTGGGCATTTTGCCGAGTACGGCTTTGGCCTGTGGGCCCTGGAACGCAAGGACAGCGGCGAGTTTATCGGACTGACAGGGTTGCTGAATGTCGGCTTTGACGCCGACTTCACCCCGGCGGTGGAAATAGGCTGGCGCCTGGCCCGCGAGCACTGGGGCCTGGGGTTTGCCAGTGAGGCGGCCTGGACCGCATTGCGCTGTGGTTTTGACCGTTTGCAGTTGGACGAGATAGTGGCCTTCACCACCGAGGCCAACTTGCCGTCGCAGAAAGTCATGCAGGCCATCGGCATGCATTACGATCCGGCCGCAGATTTTCAGCACCCCAGGCTCGCGGCGGACGATCCGCTGCGCCATCATGTGTTGTATCGCATCACCCGCGCCCAATGGTTGGACACGCTGCACGGATAAGCAGGCGGTAATACTTGTAGGAGCGAGCTTGCTCGCGAAAAACGTCAACGATAACGCGCAGGGCCTGATACCCGGCGTCGTCCCTGGTTTTTTCGCGAGCAAGCTCGCACCTACAGTAGAAAATAGAAGGTAGAAACCGTTTTGCTCTGAGGAGAGTGTATGAGCCAAGTGTTGGAAGATCTGGTCGACTTGCTGACCCTGGAACCGATTGAAGAAAACCTCTTTCGCGGCCGCAGCCAGGACTTGGGCTTTCGCCAACTGTTCGGCGGCCAGGTATTGGGCCAGTCGCTGTCGGCGGCCAGCCAGACCGTCGAAGAAGCGCGGCATGTGCATTCGTTGCACGGCTACTTCCTGCGCCCTGGGGATGCCGGCCTGCCGGTGGTCTATCAAGTGGACCGGGTACGCGATGGCGGCAGCTTCAGCACGCGCCGGGTCACGGCGATCCAGAAGGGCAACCCGATCTTCACCTGCAGCGCCTCGTTCCAGTACGACGAGGAAGGCTTCGAGCATCAGACCACCATGCCGGTGGTGGTGGGGCCGGAGAACTTGCCGTCGGAGTTGGAGCTGACCCAGCAACGGGCGCACCTGATTCCCGAAGCCATGCGCGAAAAACTGCTGTGCCCCAAGCCGATCGAAGTGCGGCCGGTGACCGAAAAAGACCCGTTCAACCCGCAGCCCACCGATCCGGTCAAATACGTGTGGTTCCGCGCCGATGGCGCCCTGGCCGACTTACCGGCGCTGCATAAATACCTGCTGGCCTATGCCTCGGACTTCGGCCTGCTGACCACCTCGTTGCTGCCCCATGGCAAGACGGTGTGGCAGAAGGATATGCAAGTGGCCAGCCTCGACCACGCGTTGTGGTTCCACGCCGATCTGCGCGCCGACGACTGGTTGCTGTACGCCATGGACAGCCCATGGGCCGGCAATTCCCGTGGCTTCTCCCGTGGCAGCGTGTATAACCGCGCCGGTCAACTGGTGGCCTCGGTGACTCAGGAAGGCTTGATCCGGCATCGCAAGGATTGGGCATGAGCCTGGCGCAGGTTAAACACTGGGTGTTTGATATGGACGGCACCCTGACTGTGGCTGTGCATGACTTCGCGGCGATCCGCGTGGCCCTGGACATTCCGCCTGCCGACGACATCCTCACCCATTTGGCGGCGTTGCCGGCGGCTGAAGCGGCGGCCAAGCATGCCTGGTTGCTGGAGCATGAACGCGAGCTGGCGCTGGGCTCGGTGGCAGCTGCGGGCGCAGTGGAATTGGTGCGGGACTTGGCAGCCCGAGGCTATCGCCTGGGGATCCTGACGCGCAATGCCCAGGAACTGGCTCACATTACCTTGCAGGCCATCGGCCTGGCGGACTGTTTTGCCGTGGAAGATGTGTTGGGCCGCGACGACGCCCCGCCCAAGCCGGACCCCGGTGGCCTGCTGAAACTGGCACAGGCCTGGGACGTGGCCCCCGGCGAGATGGTGATGGTGGGTGACTATCGCTTCGACCTCGATTGCGGGCGGGCGGCGGGGACGCGGACGGTGTTGGTGAACGTGCCGGAAAACCCATGGCCGGAATTGGCCGATTGGCACGCCAAAGACTGCGCGGCATTGCGCCAGATGATCTAAAGCAAGCATCAAAAATCAAATGTGCGGGCTTGCTCGCGATAGCGGTGTGTCAGTCGGCACATGCATCAACTGACAGGCTGCTTTCGCGAGCAAGCCCGCTCCCACATTTTTGATTGGGTTTTGTCTGACGGATTAGTGGAACAGGACCGCCTGCCCCTGCGGCGAGGTGAACATCTTGTCGCCGTCATGCCCCACCCCTGGCACTTCAACCAACCGCTGGCTCAACTGCGGATGGCGTTGCTTGAGGTAGTTGAAATAGTTGTGCCCGCGAATCAGCCGGTAGGCGCCCTGGGTCTCGGCCGCGCAGCTTTTGTCCAGGGCCGGATGGTTGGGGTCTGTGTCCTGCTGGCCGAGCAGGTAGGTGATTTCGCGCGCGGCGTAGGCTTTTTCCAGTTGCTCGGGGCTTTGGCCGTTGGCGTAGGCCGGCAGCTTTTGCATGCCGTACTTCCAGTCGTTGAATCCTGAGCAACTGGCCGGCGCGAATTGCACCGGGCGTTGCGGGCTGAAGTAGGCATAGGACGACGGGTTGGCAATCACATAGCGCAGGCTGATCCCCGCCGCTTGCAGGGCAGGGTGGTCATGGCCGGTCAGGGCAAAGCGTTGCACCACCTGGCCACCCCCGGAATGCCCGGCGATCACTATTTCTTTGAGGGCCGGGAATAGTTTGCGGTTGCCCAGGTGCTTGATGATTTGGTCCAGGGCACCGTAGGAACTGATCTGGCCATGGCCGATTGACGACTCGCCCGCCATCCAGGCATTACCGTGCCAGCGCAGCACGCTGTCGCCCAAGTGATGGCGCTGGACATCGGCGTCGTTGAGGAACTGCGGCGCGATCACCAGGGTATTGGCACTTTGCCCGGCGTGGGCGGCGGCGTCTTTGGCGCTTTTGAGGTAGGTCTGGGCGTTGCGCAGCCGGCCATGCACGATAATCAATGCGCGGGTGACCTGTGGCAGCGGCTGGCGCCAGTCCTGGCTAAGGCCCAGGCTCAGGTCGCCGGCTTGCAGGGTGAATCGATCGGGGCTGATCACCTTGACCGCCTGTCCGGCGGCCAGGGTGGCGGTCGAGCAGGTGATCAGCAGGCCCAGCAGCCATCCGCAGCGTTTATTCATTTACAGACTCTTGGCCGAAAACGTGTCGCATTGGCTGATCTGGCCCTGGGCAAACCCGGTCTTGAACCAGCGCACGCGCTGTTGCGAAGTGCCATGGGTGAACGAGTCCGGTACTACGCGGCCTTGGCCCTGCTGCTGCAAGCGGTCATCGCCGATGGCGTTGGCAGCGTTCAGCGCCTCTTCGATATCACCCGGTTCCAGCCAGTTCAGGCGTTTTTGCGCACGGTTGGCCCAGACCCCGGCAAAGCAGTCGGCTTGCAGTTCCTGGCGGACCAGCAGGCCACCATCGCCTTGCATCTGTCGGCCTTGCTGGCGCGCGACCTGGATTTTCGACGAAATCCCCAGCAGGGTTTGCACGTGGTGACCCACTTCGTGGGCGATCACATAAGCCTGGGCAAAATCGCCGGCCGCCTGGAAGCGTTGGGACATTTCCCGGAAGAAATCCAGGTCCAGGTAGACCTGCTGGTCGGCCGGGCAATAGAACGGGCCGCTGGCGGAGGTGGCGCCGCCGCAGGCGGAATTCACTCGGCCACGGAACAGGATCAGCTTGGGATTCTTGTAGGCCAGGCCGTTTTCCTGGAACACCTGGCCCCAGGTGTCTTCGGTATCGCCCAGCACGGCACGCACGAAGTCCGCCTGTTCATCGTTGGCCGGTGGTGCCTGGCGTGTTTGCGGGCTGACCGAGGGGGCTTGCTCGGTCATCTGGCCGCTCAGTTGCCCGAGGATTTGCATCGGGTCCTGGCCGGTCAGCAGGCCGATGCCGACGATCAGCACGATAGCGGTCAGGCTCAGGCCCTTGCCGCCGCCAAAGCGCATGCCGCCGCCACCGCCGCCGTCACTACGCGCGTCGACCACGTTGTCGCTGCGCCGACCCTTTTTCCATAGCATGTGGCAATCCTCTTGATGATCGTTATGTAGGGGCGAGCTTGCTCGCGAAAAACGCAAAGGCACCGCGTTAAACCAGGCATGCGGCGTTAGCGTTAACGACTTTCGCGAGTAAGCTCGCTCCTACAGTAATCGGGGTTGTGGTGATTGAGTATGGCCGTTATTCGCGGCAATACCCTTCGCCCGTATTGACCACCAGGCAATCTTTTTTATCAGCCAGCCATTTCAAACCGGTCGCGGCACCGTCGCCGGCGCGCAGCACTTGCGGGCCGTCGGGGCGGTTGAAGATGATGCCGTCTTCGCCGGCCTCGCCCTTGAAGGTGCCGGAGGCATCTGCATCAAGGCCGTATTGCATGGTCAGCAGGTAGTGCCCGCGGCCAATGCTGTCGTCTTTGCTGACCGTCAGGTGCAGGCCTTCGACGCCGATCCATTTGCCGACCCATTTGTCGGTGGGCAGGGTTTCCGGGACCAGGGTCGCCTGCACCGAGGGCGGCGCCGGCTTCGGTGCCTCGGGGGCTTTATCGCAGGCGCTGAGCAGGGCGAGGGTCGAAAGGAGCAACAGGGATTTTTTCATGGAGTGGGCCTTGGTTAAAAAGCGTGCAATGGCAGGCTGGCGTGCAGCGTTGGACTGGGTTTGGGCAATTTAGTGCGCTGATCGCCCGCTGTTTGGTTATGCTCTTGAGACCGATGCACCACCCGCTCTAGATTAGCGCGTTGAGTGCCACTGCTTGCGGCGGTCATTTCAGCCTGTCACGCACGAGAATTCAATGACCCTCAGCACCCCTCTTTCCGGCGTCAACCATCCCTTCAAGGGCATCGCGCTGATTGTACTGGCGACGCTCCTGTTTTCCAGCCATGACGCCTTGTCCAAGTACCTGGCCGGGTTCTATCCCATCGTGATGGTGGTGTGGGCCCGCTACATGGTGCATACGCTGCTGATGGCGGGGATTTTCCTGCCGCAATCGGGCTTGCGCGTGCTGCGCAGCAAACGCCCGTTGTTGCAGGTCGCCAGGGCCCTGTGCCTGCTGGGTACCAGCCTGTTTTTTACCGCAGCCTTGCATTACATCCCGCTGGCGGAAGCCACGGCGGTGAACTTTCTCGCGCCGATCCTGGTGACGGCCCTGTCGGTGCCGCTGCTGGGCGAGCATGTGACGCGGGGCCAATGGCTGGCGGTGATCTGCGGGTTTGTCGGGGTGATCATCATCGTGCATCCCGGTGGTGAGTTGTTCACCCCGGCAGTGTTGTTGCCCTTGGTCTCGGCGTTGTTCTTCTGCTTCTACCAACTGCTGACCCGCATCCTCAGCCAGTACGACAGCCCGACCACCAGCAACTTCTTCGCCGGCCTGTGCAACACCCTGGTGATGAGCGCGCTGGTGCCGTTCTTCTGGGAGGTGCCAACCCTGGGGCATGGCCTGTTGATGCTGGCGCTGGGCAGTTGCGGGATGACCGCGCACTTGATGCTGACCCAGGCCTTCCGCTTCGCTGCGCCGGCCTTGCTGGCGCCGTTCGGCTATTGCCAGATCGTGTTTGCGGGGTTGTTGGGCTGGCTGGTGTTCAACCACACCCCGGACCTGACCACGGTGGTCGGGATCGGGGTGATCTGCCTGAGCGGGTTGGCCGCTGCCTGGCAGCAGCGGCGGCGGTGAATCAGACCTCGACCGTCGGAATCTTGCGCGGCGCCATGAAGTACATCCAGGTCAGGGCGAGGAAGTACATCGCCGGGATCAGGGTGAACAGCACGGTGTAGTTGTTGTTGGTCACGGTC
>Ga0265296_1005366_pt1 | contig 10583 bp, 9 predicted proteins | sample MunlanPumphouse1_FD_189073 | JGI IMG/M metagenome (GOLD analysis project Ga0265296, IMG submission 189073) | Groundwater microbial communities from a municipal landfill in Southern Ontario, Canada - Pumphouse #1 | ecosystem: Environmental > Aquatic > Deep subsurface > Groundwater | place: Canada...
AAGCCAAAATATCATTACAGGTAAGCATAGACATGGACAGACCATGCGTGGTCCGAAGCATCTCTGTTTTTGACAAAAGAACTGGCTGGTCATCTGCAGGAGAGATTTTAGCATAATAATATGAGTGAGTCTTGTCAGGATTTGTGCCTGTTGAGTAAATGGCGCATAAATTATCTTCTTCATCAAAACGCATTCCAAGAGGAGTTGTTCCAACATCACCCGGAAGTCCATAAACATAATTATTAGGATCAGAAACTCTTTTTCCCTGATTTTGGTTCAGCACAACTTTAACCAACTGCGCAGAAGACTGTGATGGCAAAGAGCCAACAACATATTTTGTATAACCAAAACCTGAGAATTGATACATGTTACCTTTAATATCAAAAATTGGAGTTCCGGGAGCATCAGTACCAAGCGCCGGAACTTTTTCCCAGGTAAAAGAATTCTTATTTAGAACTCTTGTTTTGGTATATTGAGAATAACTCATTGCAGGACACTTTCCATCCTCACAATCATAGGGACAAGTTTCTGTGATGAAAAGATTATCTTTTGGATCTATAAAAAATCTCGTGTTTGATGAAGAATACGGTGCGCAGAGAGACGCGACTTCATGCTTTGCCAAAAAGGATTTTGATTTAGAATCATAAACAACATATTGAAAAGTATCACCACCAAGATTTGTTGTTATCACATCACTTGGGAAGTAATGATTGATATCAGGATAATATGAAGTTACTTTGATGCTATACGGCCCGCCCTCTGAAAAGAAAATATTAATGTTATCCTTTGAGTCAACAAGCGCTGAAAAATAATTTCGGTAAATTTTCCTTGAAGACTCAATTGTGTAATCAACGCAGTCAGTAGAGCAGGAAAAAGAACCAGTCAAAGCAATTTTTTTAGGACAAGTATTAGTGCATGTCTTTGGCAGTAAAGGACCTGAGGGATCAGCACGATTTAATTCATAAATTATGTGTGTTGGAACTACATTGATTCTAAGTTCGCCAAGACTAATCTCGTGATATTTTGTTTCCTCAGGAAGAATAGTTTCAATCAAATTGTCTGACTGAGAGAATAGTACAGCAAGGTTTCTCTTGAGATCATTGTCATCCTTATCTAAGGCCGCAATAGAATAAACCTTTTCTTTTGAATCAAGCAAAAGGTCAACCACCTTTCTTTTTTCGAGGATTTTTGATGAAATCTGCGGCTTTGCAATATTTATCTCAACATCAGGCCACTTTGCAGACATAACTGCAACTTTGGAAGCAGGATCAGAATTAAGACCTGAATAAATATCATCCGCATGAAGCGGAAAATCATCGCTTCCCTCAGGATAATATTGGCCTGCTACCTTGAAAGATATGTCTCCAGCATTCTTTTCAATAGGAATCTCTGCTGATATCAACTCGGCCTTTTCAGAAGAAATGTATTTAGGCAGCAACTTAATGTTTTTTTGCACCTGATAACCTTCACTTGTTTCATCCAAAGCGTCCTGCTCAAAATAATATTCTATAGGTGCTGGCCTTCCTGCAAAATTCACGATTGCAGCATCTGCAGTTATTTTTCCTTCTTTTTCTGACAAGGCATCGTACGAAATAATCAGCCTGTTCAATTGCATTTCAGGAATTGAAGGCAGGAAGTATTGGTTTTGAACAGGGCCATCAGAGCTTACTGCAGAACCAGTCAATGCATCTTGAGGAATATACTCCGAGCTGCTTAAGTCAGCAGGATCCTTGATTTCTAAAAGAGAGGTTGAAAACACACTTGCTTGAGGATTATTTGGAGAATTATATTTTGCAAAATAATAGCTTGTCAGGGGAAGTAATGGAATGCTAAAATCTCCTCCGCTAGATGGGGACGCATCTCTGCCGTCAAGATGATAACTATTTTTACTCTGAGAATTCACATTTGATCCGTCAATCTTTAAACTGAAAATTACAGGGGTTGACGGAATGATAGGCGAAACTATTATTTCTATAATCATCTCAGATGAATTGAGCTCAAAATAAAGAATTCTTCCCTCCAAAGATTTGCTGTCAAAAGATGTTGTATCATAGCTCTCGTAAAATAATTTCATCGTATAATTTGATTGAGGCAAAATAATATTAAATGGAGTCTGGTTTGCCTTGGTAGTGTATTCATGGCCTGCCTCATCACTAATTATTATTCCAAACCCAGTAGGAGTGGAGTTGATGAACAAGCGGGTCAAGCCATCATATCCAGAAGAGGCATCGGATGAAGTATCAGAATTACCAGCGGCCAGACCATCAAGACTGCAGGCTTTGGTAACATAAATCCAATAAGAATTACCCGCAGATATTGTTTCTGTTGCAGCATATTCTCCGATAGAAGGTTCATACTCATAAATTATTCCTATGTCACAGTTTCCGTTGTTCTCGTCTGATGTCAGTTGTACTGATTTGGTTGTTCCTCCTATTTGATTCCAACCAGCAGATAATCTTCCGTCAGAATAATCTCCTATCATAGAATGACTCAAGTCATTATTTCCCTGAAATTGAATAATGCATTTTACGTCTGAATCAAGATAAACCCAATAACCAAGACCAGGCTTCATATCTGAAATTGCAGACACGGCGTCATAATTTCCTGTTGATGGGTTGTAATGATAAATCGCAGGAAAAATAGAAGCGGCCTTTGCAGTGCCACAGTTTGATAAATCAGCAGATACAGGGAGACCAGCATAGGGTGCTGAAACAAAATTCCAGCCAGGAAACAAAACCGCATCAAAAGCATTTGATTGCTCAGCCAAAACCAAGTCAGACAAAAAAACAAGGCAAAAAACAAAACATACAATAATTAAATAACTCTTTCTGTATGAACACACAAATTTATCAAAGGAGATGATATTTCTGCCATGGCAGATAGTTTTGTTGCACATAGTATCCTCAAAAAAATTACTGTTTAATCTCATCCTTCAAATAAGCAAGAATCAATGGAAGAGCAATCGTGGCATCGCAGATAAGATCAACAAACTTACCTTTCTCATTCATCTTTCCCCAAGAAATCCCTTCTCGAAGTTCTGCTCCGCTGCTTCCGCCAGGCTCAGGCCTATCCATAGTTATCTGCACACCATAAGAAGCGGATTTAGGAGAGAGCTGCATTGCCTGCTGGATATAGTTCTTAGGAACGCCGCCCCCGATGTAAATAACTCCTGCTTTTTTGCAGGACCATGCAATTCCCATAATCTCTTTCATATCAGAGAATGCATCAATCTTAATCTTTTTGTTTTTTGCGATGTGATTATAAATCATAAGGCCAATTCCTGAATCCTGAAGAGCAGGACAGAATATTGGAATCTGTTTTTCGTAACAAGAACGCAAGATTGAACGATTGGAACCGTGCTTAAATGTTGCTGCCGGAATCTTACTGCCCAACCACCATAAAAATTCCTTTATGTTGAGCTCCTTGCCATAGATTTCAGGCAGATGCTTCTCAAAGAAATCTTCGAGTGACTCGTAGGCCTTGTTAGGCATATACGAATCATATATTCTATCTACGCCCTGCTTGTGAAGTTTTTTGTCATCAACCAAATGAGTGCCGCGGCCGTGGTGAAATCCGAGGGCTTCTATTAGATCATGAGTCAGGTTTGCGCCGGTAACAACAAAAACATCAACATATTTGTTCTCAAGCATATCGATGATGATATTCTTCATACCGCCAGGAACCATTGCACCAGCAAGGCCCATAAATACTTTGCAGTTCTTATCAGAAATCATTTCTTTTGAAATAATTGCTGCCTTGCTAAGACGGCCAGCACCCATAACTCCAGAATTCTCCATTGCAAGGATGATGTCTTTTACTCTCATATCCTTTTTTATGTTTATTTGGTTTACGTTTGGAATGGTTATCACTCGGATTTGTTTGCTGGAACTTGTTTACTGTTGTTAGTGTCATCACGCCAGATCTTATTCATGTTGACACGATACATATTATAAAGATTCTTCAGTTCCTTAGGATCGGCCATCTTAAGCACATCAAGCTCTGGAGCAAACATCTCAGAATAACGGTCTCGTCTTCTAATAATCTTTGAGATACCAGATTCTTTGATCATAACCATAGGGGCTCGTCTCAGAGTGTTAAAGTTTGAGGCCATAACATTAGAGTAAGCTCCAGTATCCATTATGGACAACAAGTCCCCTTCGTGCAAATCAGGAAGTTTTCTCTTGTTTCCGATAATATCAATGCAGTCGCAAGTGCAGCCGGCGATGGTGAATACTTTTGTTCTCCTCTTATCCATATCAGTTGCTGGCAGGATATCATAATAACATTTGTAAATCAAAGGATCAGGGACAAATGCATAAGTGCTTCCGTCAACAATTATTATTGTGCGGTTCTTGAGCTTTTTCTTGCTGATGACCTTGACAAGACCAAGACCTGCATTTGCAACAATAAATTTTCCCGGCTCAAATATCAGCGTAGGAGGCTCAATGCCGAGCTTTGTTGCATACCTCTCAAAAAACTTTGAAAATCTCTTGCCCATCTCCTCAGGAGTAAATATCTTTTTTGCACCATAAGCAACGGGAAAACCTCCACCAAGATCAACAAAATCTATAGGCATTCCCATATCAGTCGCTATCTTTGCAAATTTCAGCATTTTTTTTGCAGCAACAAAATACACTTTCGGAGAAGGCATGTATCCACCATGAAAGTGAAGACCCTTCAAAAGAAGAAACTCCGATCCCTTGACGATTGAGAATGCTTTTTTTGCCTGATTACCAGGAATTCCATACTGTATGTTCTCGCAGCTGTAATGACCAAATGATATCATAGGATTAAATCTTAAAAATATCCTGACTGGAATGCCAAGTCTTTGACCAACTCTTGCAGCCCTCTCCAGTTCCTCAACAGAATCAATTGTGATTGCCTGAACTCCAACCTTTGTTGCAAAAGCAATATCCTGTTCTGTCTTATACAGGTTTGTGAAAGTTATCTGTTCAGGCTGATAATCCGCAAGAAGACCAAGAATAATTTCACCGACGCTAGATGCGTCAAGCTCAAAGCCCTCCTCTCTCACAATCTTCAGAATTTCAAGATTAGAATTGCACTTGCAGGCATATTGTGGCCTGAGCTTCTTGTAGGGAAAAGCTGCTTTGAATCGCCTCAACCTATTTCGTATCTCAGATTCAACAAGCAAATAAACTGGAGTGCCGTACTTTTTGGCAAGATATTCAACAGAGAGGCCTTCAACCATTAAGACTCCATTCTTATCCTGACTCAGAAAACCCCATCTTTTTCTTAAGTATTTTTTTGAAACCTTTCTTCGTCGCATCGTCAACCTTTTTTTATCAATACCCCTTTTCTGAAAATAAATCAAACAATTCCAAAAATATGCATCATACATCAAAAATATGCATCATACATCAAAAATATGCATCGCACATAAAATAATTTATTCTCAGAGGATAAAAAGAAAGGAAAAGGTGTTTATAAAGATTTCTAAAATGAAAAAATTTCAAGAAAAATGCGACCCTATCAAGAAAAAAAGTTAAAAGAAGAAAGTTAAAAGGAAAAAAGAATCAGTAAACCTGATCAGGCAAGCATCTATTAGCGTCACAGCCATAAGGACATTTGTACTTCATGACATGGACTTTGCCACCCGAACAATAACCTTCATACAAATATTGGGCGTCTTGGCAATTATCAAAATATCTTGTTTCGCTGTCAACAGCATAGCCAAAAACATCCACATTAGTGCCGCCGTCAGCATCAAAGCAGCCGCCAGAACTAGGCTCATAAATAGCACCGCCAGTAATCGCACCTGCTCCGGAACTACCATTTATTGAAAATCCAACTAAGAATCCGACGAACAGACCGATACCTGCGAAGAACAGGCCGACTGTCCAAAAACCTTTTTCCTTACTATCCATAAATATCACCGTTTTTTATGAAGTTTGACTCATACCCAAAATATCAAAATAGTACATTACAATATATAGTACTGTGGGTTAAAACATCCATATATATAAAACTAATGGTTGTGATTGCATCTATGACCGCTCCTGACAAAAAGTATATATAGAACTGTAAATAAAGTATCTATATTGTCTTTGGCAATTATAGGAAATTTAACTGAATTATTCTTATTGGTTAAATTTCCAATCTTTCAGACTAAATACGAAACAATAGAAAATTTTTCATTTAGTCTACAATAAATGAAACAACTAACCGAGGTGCAGTATGGCAGTACTTAAAAAAATCGGAGTTTGGTCGCTAGCCAAAATATATATGATAGTATGCGCGGTAATGGGACTGATTATGGGAATATTTTTTGTGATCCTGTCAAGCATGGGACTGAAAGGAATGGAACCATTACCTGGAGTCAGCGGAGCAGGACTAATAATAGCATTGCCAATATTTTATGCACTGCTTGGTCTAGGTGGAGGAGCATTATTTGCATGGATGTATAATATCTTCTCCGACATGGTCGGTGGAGTGGAAGTAGAGATTGAAGACAAGAAGAAAAAATAAGTCCGTGTTTTATTTTTTTGTTATACTGAAAAGTTACCTCATAATAGATTGAAGCATTGGTGGTACAACATGATAAACTGTTCAGACCCAAAAAAAGCAGACATTGTAATAATCGGAGCAAATTACGACAAAACCTCGTCCTTTGGAAAAGGAGCAGACAAAGGGCCTGCTGCAATACTTGAATGCCTGAATCGGCAAGTGGAAGTGTATGAAAGATTCTCAGAAACAGAGCCCGCATTGACTAAAAAGATTTGCTATTTGAGCCTGACTGATATAAACAAATTGTCGCCAGAACAGATGGTCAATGATGTGAGTGCAGCTTTCAAAAAACATTTCAACGCAGGAAAATTTGTTATCATGCTCGGAGGAGAGCATTCAATCAGTAATGGGCCGTTCAAAGCACTGGCCGAATCTGGCCTTGCAAAAGATGTGACAATTGTGCAAATAGATGCTCATTCAGATTTGAGAAATGATGATTCTGATTATAACCTAAAACCATGGGGAAAATACGCTCATTCTGCAGTCATGAGACGGGGAGTTGAACTTGGGTTTAAGACAGTACAAATCGGAGTGCGGGCGTATTGTAAGGATGAAGCAGAATTTATTGAGAAGCACAAGAAGAGCGGGCAGATAACAATATTTGAATGGGGAAAATGGGGTAATTCAAAATCAGATGCAACAAAAGCAAAGATTCCAACTGTTTCTGAAATCATCAAATCAATTAAGACTGAGAAAGTTTATTTGACAATAGATGTTGACGGAATAGACCCCAGCCATATGCCGGCGACGGGAACGCCAGTGCAAGGAGGGCTTGAATGGTATTATACACTTGAACTGATTAGAACATTGCTTCGCGAGAAGAATGTCGTTGCTGCAGATATTGTGGAAGTTGCGCCGAGAAAAGGAGAAAGCCTTACTGAGTATGGGGCTGCGCAGATCTGCTATAATATTATTGCTGAAAAGAGATTAAAAAAGTAATATTCTGAAACAAAACTATTTAAACTACTCAGATTCTTCCCACAGCTTAAGAAAAATAGTCCTTAAGTTGCTTGCGAGTTTTTTATCCTCAATAAAAATCACGCCGCCAAACAATATTGGGTCCTCATGCGTTATTTTGACCAACACTTTTTTTCCGTCAATAATATCACATCTGATAAAATCCGTGTTGTTTCTTCTTGTCTGAAACATTGATGGCTTTTTTTTCGCGAGCTCACCTAAGAGCTTTGGAAGAGCAACATTATCGGGATATATCACCCGAAAAACAACTCCTCTGTCAACAGCCTTTGCAATTTCTTTTTCCCACACTAATTTACTCCTTCTGTTGGCATTCGGCTTATGATGTATATTTAGTATTTGCAGAACTTCTTTCTCGGCCTCTGCAAAAGTGCGCAGCTGTATTATCGTATTATCTTCTAAGCTTGTTCCAATCTCAAAGAATTGCGTGCTTCTTCCTGCTCCCGAGTCAGCCTGCGTGGCAATATCATGAAGTGTGCGTATCAGACAATCGCTTTTTGACTCATGCTCTTTGATAAGCTTTGCAATCATGCCTGATGCGTTTGTGACATAGAGCTTTTTGGGCCTGCAATTAGCGGATGATATCAACTTTCTTTCAGTAAGTTCTTTTGCAATAGAATAAACTTTTCCAGGAGGAATTTTGGCTTCGCTACTAAGCTCTTTTAGAGTCATCTCTCTCTTAAGAAGCACCTTAAATGCCCTGCTCTGATACGTTGAAAGGCCAATGGCTCTAAGTGCTGCACCAACATCTTGAGTTTGTTGCTTCATTTCACCCCACCATGGTGTGAGAAGTAAGGAATAGTATTTAAATCATTTCTTGTCCAAAGAGGTTGCACGAAAGAAATACGAATAAGAAGGGATAAGATGGTAATTGAAAAAGTTATGACTGACAAACAAAATACTTGCTCTCCCAGAAAGCCTAAATATGCGACATTAATGGCTTCAGAACCTGAACTATATAAAGGACTCATGCACACTTTGGAAGCAGCGGGATACTTTTGCAGAGTTGAAAAGATTTCTCTTGAAGAAATACATACGCAGGATGGACCTTACGATCCAAGTTTGTGGTTGAGTGCAAACACTTATGAGGGGAGACGAGCAATTTGCATTGTTGTTGATGACATAAAAAAAAGATCAGAAGAAGAAAAATATAACAAATACTATGCAGCAAATAAAAGGTGATACAATGGCAGAAATTCAAACAGACCCAACATATCTTAAAATACCAAAAGAATTTCTCACCCAAGCGTTCGGAGAATGGTTTATTCCTGCGGACAAAATCAGCCATATTACAGCAGGACCTGAACTAAAACCAGTTTTCTTTGCAAACATGAGCTGGAGAAAAATCTTTCATGATTCTCCTGCAATCGGAGCAATGGAGTATGGAGACACCATTCATTATTTAGACGGACCTTTTGCAAATGAAGAAGAAGCGAATGCAGCAGCTGAAAAGAAAAAATCAAAAGACTTGTTCAACCATGAATTTTGGCATTCCATTATCAAACGATTCTATCCTGCTGAGAATTTTCCCCCTAAACTAGAATCATTGATTTGCGAGCAATACTCCATCGATATAGACAGAGAAGTGTGGAACCTGCGAAAACTTAACAGGCCAGGTTTGAGCGGAACGCCCAATTATTCCTGCATTGTCAAGGCGCTTCCGAAATGTTATGAAACATTATGCAAAAGAATAATGGGAATAGCCAGCGAATACAGCCAGGAGGAAGAGAGATTTAAGAGCTTTAATGCAGTTGTAAGCGGGACGTTAATTGAAGGAAGAATCATTCATTACGAAAAAAAAGAAACCAGCAATATCAAAATCAGGAATTTGTTCAAAGAAGCAGACAAAAAAATTGAACTGATTGTTCCAATACTGGAAACTCTGGACTATTTTGATATTCCTGTATTGGCACTTGAAATAACTTTATGGGGCAGATACTTTGCACTACCTCCTGTAAAAGATTTCAGCGCAGAGCAAGGAATTGATAAATATATAGAAACAAATAAGCTGGTCAGGGGTTAAACTGTTCTTTGGACAAATACTATGGTCCAACCAGCATCCTTTTTTGAAAGAAAAGATATTTATATCGGATATGCTAACTATAAGCAATGCACGAAATCGAACTAAAAATACTAAACATAGACCCAAAAGCAATAGCTGCAAAACTCAAAAAAATTGGAGCAAAAAAACTATCCGACCACCTTGTTGTGGAAAAGCTTTATGACTTTCCAAATGGAAGACTGGAAAAAAGCAGGCAAGTGTGCAGGCTTCGCACGCGCGGGAAAAAACTTGTTGAGTTCACATACAAGAGGTTTATCGCAGCAGACGCCAACATTTCAGAGCGCGAGGAGATTGAAACCACAGTCGGAGACTTTGAAAATGCAGAAAAAATACTGCTTGCATTAGGAATGAAAGTTATAAAGTACCGAGAAAAGAAAAGAATATCTTTTTACCTTGGAAAAGTGCATTTTGAAATAGACAAATTTCCAACAATACCTGCGTACCTGGAAATAGAGGGATCGCGGGGAGACATAATCAAAATGGTAAAAGCTCTTGGATACACAATGGCCGATACTACATCAAAGGTTGCAGCAGAAGTCCTGAAAGACTATGGACAGAACCCCTTTTATCAAAAGTTCTGAGAAATACACTTAAAATACCACCTGGCGCTTGGTGGGGCATTTACTACCAATAGAACAATAATCTTTAAATACTATATCTGCACATAGAGCATAATTGAAGAGTACATATGGGTGCGTGGACATATGAGTACGGATAATAGATAGTTATATATCAAATTAATTAGATTAAATTGGAGGAATCAAAATGGCAATAATAGGATTTAATTACACAAAAATACATATAGAAAAGAACAAGGTAGCAACAGGAAATATCTCAATTAGAAACAATGTTCAGATAAAAGAAGTAAAAAAAGCAGACTTCTCACTTCAGGCCTCAAAACAATCTTGCCTCGTGTTTAGTTTTGAATTCACATCAAAATACGAGCCAGAAGTCGCAACAATGGTCTATGCAGGAGAGATACTATTCCTTGACTCAGAAGAGAAACTAGCAAAAATACTTG
>Ga0265296_1005369_pt1 | contig 10572 bp, 12 predicted proteins | sample MunlanPumphouse1_FD_189073 | JGI IMG/M metagenome (GOLD analysis project Ga0265296, IMG submission 189073) | Groundwater microbial communities from a municipal landfill in Southern Ontario, Canada - Pumphouse #1 | ecosystem: Environmental > Aquatic > Deep subsurface > Groundwater | place...
ATCCCTGACCATTTTTCATACTTCGCTTCATATGCCATAGGCGCTGACCACCATCGGAACCGCTCTAAAAAATGTATCGCCCTGACTTTGACGTGGCCGTGAACTATATACGCGGGGGCGGCGCCCTTTTCAGCAAGCAGCGGAAAAAGGTCCGGGCACACACCGTTTTTCAGGGAGGAGGTCCCTGCGCAATAAGTTCCAGGCGTATCGATTAGAGGGCGAGGGCTCTTTCCAGCCGTTTCAAAAGAGAATCCGTGCCGAGGAGGGCAAAGACCCGATCGAGTTCGGGACCGTGGAGACGGCCCGTCACGGCCGCCCGGATCGGCATATAGAGTTTCTTTCCCCGGAGACCGGTCTTCTCGGAAACCGCTTGAATGAGGTTACGGAAGATCGTCTGGTTCATCGCGCCTTCCGACGGCGCCGTTCCGGAATCCCCGCGGTAATTTCGGGTTAAAAGAAAGAGCTCATCATGAAGGATCTGGAGGGCTTTCCGCGCCTCCGCCCCCCGGATGATCGCCGCCGCATCCTCCCCGATCCGGTAACGTTCGTCCGCAAAGAGGTCAAGGAACCCGCCGATGTCGGCAAGGGTCATCAGGTTATCCTGGACGGCGGCGACGATTCCCTCCAGACGGTTGCGTTCCCGAAGAAGGGCGTCGTAACCGGCCGCACGGACAAAGGGGATCAACTTATCGGCAAGGTTCTCCGTTTCGTACCGCCGTATATAAGCCCTGTTCAGCCACAGAAGTTTCTCTTCGTTGAATACGGCGCCTCCCCTCCCCGTTCGGTTCAGGGAAAAGAGCCGGCAGAGCTCATGGGCAGTGCGAATCTCCTGGACGCCGCTGAAAGAGCCGCCCAGAAGGGCCAGGTAATTGAGGAGAACCTCCGGCAGGATCCCCCGCCGGCGGAACTCCCGGACGGAAACGGCGCCATGCCGCTTGCTCAACTTGGCATGATCATCTCCCGTAATCAGTGCGTGGTGGGCAAAGAGAGGCGGTTCCCAGCCAAGCGCCCGGAAGAGAAGGATCTGCGTCGCCGTGTTGGAGAGGTGGTCCTCCCCGCGAATGACGTGGCTGATCTCCATGAAATGATCGTCAACCACGACGGCGAAATTGTAGGACGGCATCCCGCTCGAACGGACGATGACGAAATCGCCGATGGCCTCCCCTTGAAATGACATCGAAGCGCGGATGAGGTCGTCGAAGCGGATCGACCCCTCCTCTACGCGGAAGCGCCAGACGGGAACACGGCCCTCCGTCCCCAGTCGTCTCCTCTCCGATTCCGTCAGACACCGGCATTTCCCCATGTAGCGCGGCATCATCCGTCTGGCAACAAGGTCCGTCCGCTCGGCCTCCAGCTCCGCTTCGGTGCAATAGCAGGGGTAGACCCGGTCATCCAGGATCAGTTTCTGCAAACAGTCGTGATACAGCGCAAGCCGTTCGCTCTGGCGATAGGGCCCCCACGCGCCGCCGATCCCCGGCCCCTCGTCCCAGTCGATCCCCAGCCAGTGGAGATCTTCAAGAAGATTTTCCTCGAAGGCCGGGGTCGTTCGGGCTTGATCCGTATCCTCGATGCGGAGGATGAAAGCCCCCCCCGAACCGCGGGCGAAAAGCCAGTTGAAAAGGGCCGTCCGCGCATTGCCGACATGGAGCTCCCCCGTGGGCGACGGCGCAAACCGCACCCGGATCTTGGGCGACGTCATCAGAAGCTCCCCTCTTCGACCAGGACAACGGCGAAGGCCGCCGCGCCCTCCCCGGCGCCCACAAGACCCATCCCTTCGTTCGTCTTGGCCTTCACACCCACCTGCGCGGCGGAAATTCGCAGGATGCGGGCGATGTTTTCCGCCATCGCCGGAAGATGGGGGGCCAGTTTCGGCTTTTCCAGCACAATCGTCGAATCCACGTTGCAGACCTGGAAACCCTTCGCGACGGAAAGCTCCCGAACCCGTTCCAGCAGGATCAGGCTGGAGATCCCCCGATAGGCGGGATCCGTGTCCGGGAATTGCCGGCCTATGTCGCCCTCTCCGACGGCGCCGAGAACGGCGTCGCAGACGGCATGGATCAGGACGTCGGCATCCGAATGGCCCAAAAGCCCCTTTTCGTGCGGGATCTCCTTCCCGCCCAGAACAAGCCTTCTTCCCACCGCGAGGCGGTGGCTGTCATAGCCGAAACCGATTCTCATTCCGCTCTTCCGCATACCCGAATCAATACCTCTTACTCCTTACCGTTTTTCGCTCCGTTCCGCGGGAAGCGGCGGAGGATCAACTCGCCCCGCACCAGGTCCTCCGGCATCGTCACCTTGATATTATCCCCGTCACCAGGGATCATCCGGACGGGGATTCCCGTTCTTTCAACCAGGGAGGCATCGTCGGTGCCGTAAAACCCGTCCGCCTCGGCCCTTGCATAGGCGGCAAGGATCACTTCTCTCCGGAACGCCTGCGGGGTCTGTGTCAGCCAGAGACCTTCCCGGGAGACCGTTTTGACCACCCCTCCCGCGGCGTCCACGGCTTTGACCGTGTCCCGGATCGGGACGCCAACGGTCACGGCGCCGAACTCCTTCGCCCCGGCGACGGCCCGCTCGATCAGATCCACACTGACAAAGGGCCGGACGCCGTCATGGATGACGATCCCCTCGTGTTCGTCACGCAGGTGCGCCAGCGCATTTCTCACCGAGTCCTGTCTCTCCCTTCCGCCGTGAAGGACCAAACTGACCTTGGAGATGCGGTATCGTTGAACCAGATCCCGCCGGACATCCGGGATGTCCCCTTCCGGTACCACGAGCAGGATTTCATCGATGAGAGAGGAGCTTTGAAATACGCGTAAGGTGTGAACGAGGATAGGGACTCCGGCCAGAGAGAGGTACTGCTTGGGAACTCCTCCCCCCATCCGTTTCCCCGCACCACCGGCGGGGATGATCGCGATCGTCTTCATGGCGCCGTCCCAAAAACAATTCAGGCCCGGCGATTGCGCATCACCGGGCCTCAAGATCGTTATGGTTTCGCATTCACCCCGTTGGGTTTCTTGTCCGCAACAACCGCTTTCATTTCCGAAAAGATCATCCGCCCGGCAGTCGTCTGCAGAACGCTGGTCACCAGCGCCTCCACATTCGCTCCCTGGTATTTCTGCGCGTTGTCCACGATGATCATCGTTCCGTCGTCCAGATAGGCCACCCCCTGCCCCGGCTCCTTGCCGTCCTTGATGATCTTGACGGTCATCAGTTCGCCCGGCAGAACCACCGGTTTCAAAGCATTGGCCAGTTCGTTCACATTGAGGATCTTGATGCCTTGCAACTCCGCAACCTTGTTGAGGTTGAAATCATTGGTGATGATCTTGCCGCTCGTCTTCTTGGCCAGGGCGACCAGCTTGGCGTCCACCCCCTTGATTTTCGGGAAATCGTGGTCCACCACGTCGATATAGATCCCGCTGCTCCGCTGCATCCGATTGAGGATGTCCAGCCCCCGCCGGCCGCGGGCCCGCTTCATGGAATCGGAGGAGTCGGCGATGTACTGCAACTCATCAAGGACAAAGCGCGGAACAATCAGGTTGCCCTCCATGAAACCGGTGTCGCAGATATCGGCAATCCGGCCGTCGATAATGACACTGGTATCGAGAATCCGGTAATCGCTGATCTCCTTGGCCGGCCCCCAGCCGAACAGGCTGACCTCCTCCACCTTCTTCGAGCCGAGAACAAGACCCAGATAACCCATGGTACCCGTAAGCAAGGTGTAGATCCAGGGCACAACCTGGCGTTTCTCCATGATATTGCTAACAAAACTCAAACCATAGGCAAACAGGAACGCAATCAGGAGACCAATGATCATCCCCACCACCCCGCCCAGGATCACCCGCAGGGAGACCTTCCGTATGGCCTGCTCGACCTGGATGACAAAGATGGCCATGAGCAAACCCAAAACCAACCCGACCGCCCATTGCCACCACTGGTTATAGCTGTGGTAGGCGATAGAATAACCGCTTAAGGAACATGCCAGGATCAAGAGAATCTTTACAATCACATCCAATCATCCCCCTTCCAATCCAATCGATTTGCCTGCGCCCCGTATTGCACACGCCACCCGAACCACAAAAAAGGGCTTTCGATCGATTAACGGTATAAATATTACAATTATTGATTTATACTCTCGTCATTCTGCAAAGACCATTGTTGACACGTGAGGCGAGGTGGCATCATTGTATGGTAAAGATCATCTTCAGATCCTCTTCGATCTTGGTCTCCGCTGCATTGCTCGCCACCGAAATCTCCTTGATGAGAAGGCTCTTCGCCGTGTCCATCATTTTTCTCTCCCCGAAGGAGAGGTTTTTGTCGCTTTTCAGGATAAAGAGATCCCGCAGGACCCGGGCAATTTCGAATACCGATCCCGTCTTGATCTTTTCCAGGTATTCTCGGTATCTCTTGTTCCAGGTCTGTTTGTCAATCGTGACATCCTTGTTTCTGAGGATCGCGTAAACCTTGGGGATCTCCCTCTTATGGATGACCTCGCGGAGACCGACCGATTTCGCGCTATCCATCGGAATCATGATCTTCATGCCGTTGCCCATGATCTTCATAATATAGAACAGTTGCGTGCTTCCTCCGACCTCCCGGTTTTCGATCGCCTCGATGACCCCGACCCCCTGTGCCGGATATACCGCCAAATCGCCTATCTTAAACATTTTTTACACCCAAAGAATTTATTTTGAAGTTAGTAGGTTATCTGATTCTGATGGAATAGTCAATACGATTTATGATTCCTTTTCGTCTCGATGATTTGCCCCTGCTTACCTCGGCTCATGGCCGCCGGAGACCTCCCCGGTCATGGAAGAAAAAAAAGGGGATTCCTGGCCTTGTTGTTATGGCGGATCTCGAAATGGATAGAGGCTTCCTCCTTCGCGGCGGCCTTTCCGATAAACGCGATCCGGCCTCCCTTCTTGACCCTCACCTCCCCTCCGACGGTTCTGATCCCCAGATGGGCGTAAACCGTCGCGTAGTGATCCTCATGCTGGATGATGATCGTCTCCCCATAATCCTTGAGAGGGGCTGAAAAGATGACCACCCCGTCCGCCGCGGCCTGCACGGGCGTTCCTTCACCGGCCGCGATTCGGATTCCATTGAAATACATCCGGTTCGGCTGGATGCCGAACGGCGAAACCACCGTCCCCTTGACCGGCCAGATGAAACGCTTTTTGTCAAACCGGATCTGTTCCGGCTTTTCAGCGCTTTCCTTCGGCATGACCGGCGGGACCGGTGTTTCCCCGCTTTCCAACGCCCCGGCGCTTTTTCTGAGGGAGATATCTCTCTCCGCCGCCCGGAAAAGAACCGGACGATCTTTCGCCGCCGCTTCGGCCGGCGGCTGCGGTCGTCGCTTTCCCTCCACCGCCGCTCCCTTTTTTTGAATTTCCGCGCCGGCAACGGCTGTTTCGTTTATTACGGGCTTCTCCTTCGCTTTAAGCGCCGACGAAGGTTCCCGCGGGCGGGCGGCAATCATGATGTCGTCCAGAATCTGGTTCGCATCGGGAACGAAGATCACGCTATCCGTCTCGATCCGGTCAGAATGACTGATGTTGTTGATCTCCGCCAGTTCCTGAAGGTCGACACGATACGCACGGGCGATGGCGGAGAGTGTCTCTCCGCTCTTTACACGATGATAAACCCCGCGGGGCCGGGCGTCCCTGAGGGGAAAACCCGAGCAGGAGAGGATCATCAGACCGATCAGAAAGAAACCCATGACTTTCAAACGATGCGGGCTGCATGAAAAAACAGTGGCGAGGTGTGTCTCGCTCGTCAATTTCCCCATCCGTGCTCCCCGATCAGATCTACAAAACGGCACCCGCCCAGATCTTCCTGCTTCAGATCATCCGGATCTTCCGACATGCGGGTCAGCTTTAGAAGGGCCTGGGAGTTACGGCTTCCCACGGGAACCACGAGACGACCGCCGACGGCAAGCTGCTCAATCAGAAGCCTGGGAATCCGAGGCGCGCCGGCCGTCACCATGATCGCCTCAAAGGGGGACTCCTCGCGCCACCCGTAGGTTCCATCCCCCACCCGGATGGCCACATTGTAATCCTTCAGCGCATCAAGAACCCTCCTTGCCCCGGTTGCCAGCACCGCAATACGCTCGATGGAGAAAACCCGTTCGGCCAATTCAGCGAGTATGGCCGTCTGATACCCTGAACCGGTCCCGATTTCGAGCACCTTCTCCCGTCCGGTCAGCGCCATCGCTTCGGACATCAACGCAACAATATAAGGCTGGGAGATGGTCTGCCGGCTTTCGATGGGAAGGGGATTGTCGTTGTAGGCCTGATCGATCAGCCCCTCATCCACGAAGAGATGGCGTGGGATCTTCTCCATGGCCTTCAAGACCCTCTTATCCGAAACACCCCGCACCCGGATCTGGGTTTCGACCATCCTCATTCTCTGTTTCTGAAATCGGTCTGTCACGTTTCCGTCCAGATCATCGCGTCGCCCGTGGAATGCATGCGCCCTCCTTGAAAGGAATCGCGGTCCCGCCGAAAGGAATCGTCCCGGAACCGGTCAACGGAATACCGTTATCACTATTCTACCATCAAAACGCCGATTTTTCAAGCACCGGGGATCTCCAAAACGCTTCCCTTGACCCGGGCGGCGAACTGTGAGAAAAGTGACCATGCGAAAAAGGGCATCGCAATCAAAACCTGAGATGATCGGGGAGATCCTTCGAAAAGTTCTCAAGAAGAGGAACATCCCCCATACCGCGACGGACCGGCGCCTCCTCGATCTCTGGACACGGGCCGTCGGTCCCCAGATCGCCGCCCGGACCTTGCCCGAAACGGTGAAACGGGGCGGGCTCTATGTCCGGGTCTCCGCCCCGGCCTGGCTGCATCAGCTCCAGTTCCTGAAAGAGGAGATCCTCCTCAAGATGAACGAACTCGCCGGGCAAGAGGAGTTCCGGCGCCTTTTTTTCTCCATCGGCGAGATTCCCGCGCCCCCTCCGGATGCGACCGATCCTCCGCCCGGCACTCCCATCCTCGCACCGCTCCGGAAGCGCGACCGGGAGATGATTCGGGAGAGCCTCGATGTCGTCCGGGACCCGGAGCTCCGTGAGATTCTGGAGAGGGTCATGGTCAGGGAGATCAGCCGCCGCCGTGAGCGGGAAAAGCGGACAGATCTCTGAGGATCTCCGTCATCTCCGGGGTGTAACCGCCGGCATCCTGATGGATGAAAAGCGGCGGCGCCACATTCAGCCCCTCCCGCCCCCCCTTCACGCCCTCCACCAGAACGAACTCCCCTCCCCCGTCGAGACGGGAGTGGACCAGTCGCATCCGTTTGGGTTCGATCCGGCATTCCCTCATCCTCGCAATCAGCTCGACCATCCGGACTGCCGGATAGATCGCATAGACACGGCCTTCCGGCCGGAGGGCGTAACCGGCGGCGGTGAGGAAATCCGCTACCGTTCCCTCGATCTCATGTCTGGCCACGGCTTTTTCGGGATCGGAATTCGTCCGTCCCGATCGGAGACGCCGGTAGGGGGGGTTGAAAACGGCCGCCGAAAAGGATTGCGGCCCGCAGAGGGTCTCCGGGCAACGGACGTCCCCCCGACGGATCTCAATCCGCCCGGCAAGACCATTGAGAATGACATTCCGCTTCGCGATCGCGACAAGTTCATCCTGGATTTCGATCCCCAGGACACGCCCGCAGCGAAAGCGTTGCGCCAGAATCAGCGCGATAATCCCGCTCCCCGTTCCCAGGTCGATCAGGTCATCGCCATTCCGGAGGTCGGCAAAATGGGCAATCAACAGCGCGTCGAGCGAAAAACGGTAACCCCTCTTCCTCTGGATGATCCGGAGGCGGCCTACGAGGATTCCATCGACCGTTTCCGCCGTCGGATGGAGAAGGTTCGCGTCCATGATCACTCCAGCCGATGGACAAACAGGCCGCTTAGGAGTTTCGGCTCGAACCAGGTGGATTTGGGCGGCATCACCTTCCCTGCATCCGCGACGGCCATCATCTGAACCACCGTGGGAGGATAAAGGGAAAAGGCAACGGCAAAACCGGCCTGGTCGACCTGCCTCTCCAACTCTGCCATACCGCGGATCCCCCCGATAAAATCGACCCGCGCATCCGTCCGCGGATCCCGGATGCCGAGGATCGGACCGAGGAGGTTCTGCTGGAGGAGGGAGACGTCGAGGCCGGAGATGGGGTCGTCCTCCCGCAAAATCTCCGCCCGGGCCGTCAGACGGCGCCATTCCCCGCCCAGATACATCCCAAAATCATGGCGCCGCTCCGGGGATTTTGCCGCAAAATTAGGTGAGATCCGAAAATTTTCACCGACCTGATCTAAAAACGCCGCTTCCGTAAGGCCATTCAGGTCTCGGACGGCGCGGTTGTAATCCATGATCCGGAGCTGATCGTTGGGAAACAGGACGGCCAGCATGAAATGGTGCGCCTCATCCCCCCGATCGCAGGAATTCCGGGAGCTTCGAAGGCGGGCGACCGCGGCGGCGGCCGCGGCCCGGTGGTGGCCGTCGGCGATGTAGAGGGTCTTGACCGGGGCGAACCCTTCCGTGATCGCCCGGATTTCCGCCGGATCCCGGATGACCCATACGGTATGGCGGACGCCATTGTCCGCCGTGAAGGCATATTCGGGCGGTCGTTTAGCAACCTGCGCCGTCAAACGGTCGATTGCCCCTTCCCCGCGGTAGGTGAGAAGGACCGGCCCCGTCTGCGCCCCGACCGTATCGATGTGAAGCATCCTCTCCCGCTCCTTGTCCGCCCGGGTGAATTCGTGGCGTCTGATCCGCCCGCTCTCATACTCGGCGAGGCTGACGCAGGCCGCAATCCCCGTCTGGATGTGATTCCCCATCTGCTGACGGTAGAGGTAAAACGCGGCGGACTCCTCCTGGACGAGGATCCCCTGATGGATCAGGGTCTCCAGATTCTCTTTCGCCCGCTCGTAGATCCGGCGGTCCTCTACACCGGCGGCATCGGGAAGATCGATCTCCGATTTCTCCACATGCAGAAAGCTGAGCGGGTTGTCGCGGACCTGCTCCCGCGCCTCCGCCACGTTCAGCACATCATAGGGCGGGGCGGCAACCTGACGGACAACCGGTTTTCCGGGTCTCAGGGCGCGGAACGGAACCACTCTGGACATGCGTCATTCTCCTTTCGAAGCAATCGAAGTGTTCACGAAAAAAAGGTTTTCCATCGCCGTCTCCGCGAATATTGCTTGCAGATTTCTAACACACCGGGATATGGAAAGCAACGCCGAAACGCCCGGGCGGAAGCTTCCGCCAACGATGCGGCCGCAGAACGAAGGCCGCCGGTCCGGAAAAGGGTTCATCCGGTTGATGCGTACTTCCTCAATATTTCTCCAATTATGATAAAGATGTTTGATTTCGGACGGTAATGATCAACAGGCACCTTCGAGAAAAACAGGCGGTGTATTTTTCATTGATAAACGACAATAACGTGATCCGCAATCATTCAGGCATTGTCGAGCACTGCAGGTGGCCGTGATCCTTCCAGGAGGAGATCCAGTGGGCTTTTCGGGGCTTTGGACATATCCCGCAGCACATGCGTATAGATCATCGTCGTTTCAACATTCTTGTGGCCGAGCAACTCCTGCACTTCCCGGATATTGACGCCGTTCATGAGCAAATGTGTCGCGAAACTGTGGCGCAGCGTATGCACGGACGCGTGTTTGGGAATGCCGGCCTTCCTGATTGCCTTTTTTATTACCTCCTGTATGGCGGAGTCGCTGATATGATGGCGAGCCACCCTGCCGCTGCGCGGGTCAACAGAGAGATTGTTGGCCGGAAAAACATACTGCCATGCCCATTCTTTGCCCGCGTTGGGATGCCACAGCTTTTACCGACCGGGCATCTGTCTTGTTAAGATAGTGAAAATAATAGAGCCTGATGGAATCATTTGCCTGTCTGTGCGGCCAATCCAGAACATGATTTTCCGATTTCAGGGAATCCAAAAAGCCTAAAACCGCAGCCTCCTGATATTCCAAAGCTGAAAATTCATTTCTTCTTGCATAATCGAGAAACCGGCTGACCCAATGGGCGTAGAAAGGCACATTCTTAGCCGGGGCCAGATTCTTTTCCAAAAGGTACTTTTGGAACGCCGGCAGCTTATCATCGAGCGTTGTTTCCATTTTTCCCATATTTTACCCACTTGGTTTTTGGTCTTTATTACCACAAAATACCCAATGGTGGAAACTCATTATGCTTGATTTCATGATCCAATATTTTCTTTTTATTTTTTTGGAAATGAAGTAGGATTGCACGAAAGTCTGGGAAAAACCAGTTGGATATATTAATTGTACGGTCGCGCTGCGCGCGACCGTACGGCGAGTTGCGCGTAGGCACTCGCCCGATTAGTTCGAGCGCATTCGACGGCAGCCTTGCCGAGCAAGCTCGGCAGCCTGCCGTCGAACCGCTCAACTCGCCGTTATGTGTGAAAGGAGAAAACAGATGAAAGTGAATGAGGAAGTCTGGAAATTTATGCAGCACCATCTGGGGTATACCGATGAGGAGCTGGAGATTTTTCGAAATAACCCCAAGAATGTTGACATCGTGTCAAAGGCTCCAGCTCTGA
>Ga0265296_1005372_pt1 | contig 10568 bp, 9 predicted proteins | sample MunlanPumphouse1_FD_189073 | JGI IMG/M metagenome (GOLD analysis project Ga0265296, IMG submission 189073) | Groundwater microbial communities from a municipal landfill in Southern Ontario, Canada - Pumphouse #1 | ecosystem: Environmental > Aquatic > Deep subsurface > Groundwater | place: Canada...
TTGAATTTATTGTATTTCATTATCAAACTTATATAAAATCACAACCTTTATAAAAAAACCCTTGCTCGAGAATAAGTAAGAGATCTTTATCTATGAGTAAGAGATTATTTTTATCTATACGGGGGAATAAACATGACATCAAAATCAACTAAAGAAACCACTGCTCTAAATCTTGATAAAATATTCGAGAACACCGAGTACTATCCTTATTGGCTTGATACAGTCAGAGATGACAGCATTCTCTCTGAGATTGTGCTGGGTGTTCCTAAGCTTTCAGGCCTTCATAAGACCGATATTGTCATTGTAGGCGGCGGGTTATTTGGAATGTCAACTGCATACGCTTCTGCGAAGAAGGGCGCCAAAGTTATTATTATTGACGAAAATCCATTGGAGGGTGCATCAATCAACTGCCTTGGCGCAATTGTGCCTGGCAGTCCTGGTGATCATCCAAGTCATTTTTGGGTCCATAATATTTCTGATGAATTTGCTGAGACTGCTCATCGTGCTTCACAGAAAGGTATTGAGAACCTTGTGAATTTTATCCGCTCAAAGAATCTTGATGTTGATCTCCATATGAAGGGTGCTGTTGTTTCTGTTGTGGAGGATTATCAGAAAAATGCCTGGATGTCAGGCATAGGTCATCGGATTGTTTTTGGTGACAGAATTGAATATTCTGGAGCGAACAAGAATTTTGTTAATTCTCCTGCGTATCATAGTGGTGCAGTCATAAGGAGCAATGCAGGCACATTGAATCCCGCAAAACTATTATTTAATCTTTACAGAAAAGTCCTTGAAAAATCAGGCAGTATCTTTGAGGGAAAAGCTGTTCGTGTAAGTAATGACCTTCAAAATAATATTTTGGTTGATGTTGAGGCTGGAGAAAAAAAAGGAAGAATCCAGGCCAAGCAATTAGTTATCGCAACAAATGCTTACACTGATTATAGGAATCCTGCTCTTAGTTATCTGAATAAAAAAATCATTCCAGTTGAATCCTATGTTATTAAGACTGAACCTTTCAGCAATGCTCAGCTTGAGGAATCAGGATTAAAGCAGGGCAAGCATTACACTGATTCAAACCCTAATTTCAATTGTTTCAGGCTTGCTCCTGATAATGGCCTCATATTTCAGGCAGGTGCAAGTTATGCTGGCAGAAAGATAACTGATAGTGAAAGAATGAATTCTTTTGAAGAAAAGTACAGAGAACTCCAAAAAGTATTTGGCCACATCGATAAATTTGATGAATTAAGAATCACTCATGCCTGGTCTGGTGTTGATGCTATTACTCCGAAATTCACTCCATTTTTTTATCAGACCAAGTCCACTGGCTTTTATTATGCGAGTGGCTCTAGTTTTCACGGCATTCCTTTTGCTTTTGAAGCAGGCAAGTCTGTTGCTAAGATAATACTTTCCGGCAAGGATATCAGGGGCCTCATTCCTGATGATATGGATTTAGGAAATTACAGCTGCTTTTTAGCTGAGCCCCAGAATGTAAGATCTCCTGAGCAATGGTATAATTTGTGGGTCCATGAAACAAAAGAGGCCTCAAGCAGCAAAGAAGCATACGATAGATACGAGCGTCTAAGCAGGCATGTGAAGATTTAGATTATTTATCCTTCATGCTTGCACCACTGCCGCCTAGCGTAGTATAATCTTGTGGCACTTACAGCATTTGCACCAACGCCACCTAGCGAAGCCCACTTTCTTAGAAGGGACCCGACTTTTCCCCATGGAACGCTGTGCTAACTACACAGGATATTGGAGCGTGGCGTTGGTGCAATACTTAATTCAGTTCAAGAAATAATAATGTCATTAGAAAAAGAGTTTAATTTCTCACGCACTTATCTTCATCAACCCTTCACAGATTCCTCTGAATATATTCATTGGCTGCCATCCTTTTTTGTTCATGTTCATAACGAACTCTAGTGATTTGTCGTGGATGTTATTCTTTGCAACATCAGGTATTCGCAACTCAGCACCCAAATTCGCGATGTTGTGTAGCTTTATTGTGTGTATCCATTCCAGCATGAACGCAAAGGCTTTTCCTTCCTCGTGCACGCTGTCTGACAGTTGAGGAGTAAGCACGTGGCCAAGCTCGTGGCCAGCTACGACAAGCATGCGGTCAAGGCTTCCGAGTCTTATGAAAACTTCGCTTTCCAGCCCCTCATTTTCTGTGTCAGAATGTATTATTGTTTCTTTTGGTAAAATCATTCCTGCTCTTGCTCTTCCTTTTTTGTTTATTGCAAAGCCTAGAACATCAGGGCTTACATTGAATTTTTTTATTTCAGAACTTCCGCCAGCAAAGAATTTTAATTTTATGTTTGTTGGAAATCTTTTTTTTGTTGTTTTTTCAAAGCTTTCTTTTATTGCAGAGATCAGCTGTGTCTCGTCATAGTCAGTTATGTCGTCGCGTGAATCTGAATCAACAAATATTCCGATATCTTTTGCTGTTGTGATTGTTGGAGCGCTGGCCAGTTCTTCAGCTCTTCGGTAATCCTGGATTCTTTCAGCTGCTCGTCTGTATTCATCGATTTTTGCGTAATCACATCGAGTTCTTTCTCCATACATTCTGACTCCTGCATATTCATTTGGCGCATCCGTTTTGAGACCGTAAAAAAATGATTTTCCATAGGATGATCCTGGCAATGAGTGTGGCCCTCTGAACTGGGAATGTCCTCTATCATGCTGTCCTGGCCCAAAATTTCCAGTTTGATTATCAGCATAAATTCTCATTGGTTCTGGTGCAGAAATCATATCTTCCAAAGGAGAATGGCCAAGTCCTATTAGTTTAATCCCGTCCGAGCTCATATGTCCTCCTAGTTGGTTTACAAGAGTTGCTGGATCATATTTCTTTTGCTGCACATATTGTTTTGTGTTTGTTGGAATAAATCCTGTATGACTAGGACTAGTAAATCCTCCGCAGGCATATCCTATTCCTGATCCGCATGGGACATTCTTGTATGACATACCTCTATAAACGCAGTGCAGGCATATAAACCCTGCGTAATAATATGAGACAAAAAAGTCAGTAGACAGGACTGTTATCATTTAATTCAGAAAAAGTCAATTCACCGGACATTATAAAAATCTATATAAACAACCGCTGATTTCAGAAAATAATATGTTGGATATATATCTGATAAGACATGCTGAAAGTGAAATGAATAATAACTGGCACTTGATTGGAGGCAGATCAAACGCCACGCCACTTTCTCAAAGAGGGATATTGCAAGCAGTTAGTTTAGGAAAAAGATTAAAATATTCTGGTGTAGTTTTTGACGAAATATATTCTTCAACTGCAAAAAGAACTTTGGAAACTGCAAAAAATACTGGTCTGCACTCGGGTTTTTCCCTCGATGATGTTGTCAAAGCATCTGAACTTTTAGAATTAGATCAGGGAGACTGGGAGGGAAAACCAAGAGATTCTATTTATACTTCTGAAGTATTAAATTTGATAAATAGTGATAATTGGAATTTCACTCCTCCGAATGGAGAGTCACAAAAAGCTGTTGAAGAAAGAATGCTAAACTGGGTGGATAGAACTTTAATCTCAAGGTATTCTCAAGAAAAAACCGTTGGAATTTTTACTCATGGATTTGCCATAAAATGTTTGTTGAGGGGAATAATGGATTTTTCTCCCAGTCTAACATATAAGATTACCCTTGATAATGCTTCAATAACAAGATTAAAATATAGTGAAATAGGTTGGCACCTAATCACTGTCAATGATACTGCACATTTGTTTGGAAAAGATGGACTTGATGATTTTTATCGTTCCGCCCCACAATGTTAAATTGCTTTTTCTGAACTTAAAATTTTTGCATTAAGTATCATTGTACTACAAGGGAGTATTCACTTCATTCAGAAAGTGTATTGTGATTAAGAAATTCTGAAGTCTTGAAAACTTCTCCATTCAAATTCAGTTTTGTGGGTTGCTCCAAAATCTCACGAGGAAATTCCTTTGAGGGCGCCCAACTTCAGTTAAACCTAATATCATTCTATTTGTTAGTATACGCATTATACGGCAAATCAATCATCCGTCTGATATAATCTGGCTTTTCTTTTAATCTTTGCAGGAGAGTGTAAGTATCTTTTTCCATCGATTCTGCTAATTCTAGTTTTTCTTTTGCAACTACCAGGTTCTCTTTTGCTTCAGGGGTATCAACATCGTTTAGCACGTTAACTTCATTTTTTAAGTAGGTAATTGCTTCCTGCACGCAACCTCTTAATTCAAATGATCCAAGGCTTGGGTCTGCTTTTAGTGCTAAGAACAGATCATCTCCTGCAGTTGTTAATCCTTTGATTCTTTCTTTAGCAGTGCTGCTTTCTTCTTCTAGTTTTTTTAGCCAGCCCATTTTTTGACTCAGTTCCATTTGGATGTAGTCTAATGCATCTTTACCAGATGAAAAATGGAAATGTGCAGGATACATTGTTTTTGCCATTTCTCCATCGCTGCCAACTGCATTTAATTCTGTCATTCTTTCTTTTAAATTATTCATTCTTGTCCACGCGTTTCTTATGGAGAATTCATATTCTGAAATATGCTCTGGAATCTTTTTTTGGATTTCTTTTTTATATTCTTTTGCAGTCTTGCAATATTCCTCAAGATTGTGTGCTGTTTCATCATAAGCAATATTTACTTTTTTTCTTGCTTCAAATGTTTTCTTTGCAAAGAATCCTGACCAGATAGCTTTGATAAATCCGCCGTAGCCTGTTTTTATGTCCCATTCAACATCTAGGTTCTTGGCAATGGTCTCATAAAACTTGTTGACTCCTCTTTTTGAAAGTCCTGGCACTTCTGATATTTTGTCCAGCACTTGCCTTAGAAAATCATGCGGGTCCTCTATTTGATCTATTCTTCTGCAGTCCGCAAAATCTGTTAACACGTATCTTGTTCCGGTAAATAGTATGTTTTCTGGGTGGATTGTGCTGTGAAGCAGTGTTCCTTCCAATTGAGCTAGTTCTGCGTAATGTTCTCCAAGTGTTGTTGCAAGTGTGACATTTCGCTTTTTTACTTTTGGAAATGCTGGATTATGATTAAACGAGCTTCTTACACTGCTTGGCGCTAGTCTGAGTAGATACGTTTGGTCTTGCCTGTCTTCTGAACATCTGCCATACTCCACTTCATTTTTGTATACCATAAGTCCTGCAGCTCTTACTCCTTCCCCTGATAAGAATGTTATTGATTTTTTTTCTCGTTGAAGTTCTAAATTTTCTAGTTCTCTTTTTCCTTCACTTTTGGTAGCTGACCCGTATCTTTTTGTGCTCTGGCCGAAATATCCGCTTCTTGACATTTCTTTTTTTCTGGTGTTATTTCCATCAGGGCAGCCAACTCCTTTGATTTCTATAATGAATTCCTTGTCATGAATCTCAGAAATGACGGGCTCTCCTTTGTAAAGCAACACACCAGTTCTTCCTTCAGGAGGTGCATCTCCGTTATGTTCGGTGACACTCATAAGAATTGAGTAATCAGTTTCTATTTCTCCTGATGTTCTTAGCATTCCTGCTCCTAATGTTTCTATTAGATGTTTTGGAAGAAATCTGTAATCGTCAGTATTGCTTCTTTCAATTACCTTTTCCGCAGAAATATACAACGGAATGTCTTGCATCACTCTCTCGGACAACCATCCGTCCCTGAGAAATATTGGAGTGTCATTATAAGAAAGATTTCTTTCGCTTCGAAATTTATTGGTGTGAGAATTAATTCTTCTGATTCTGTGGGACTCATCTCTTACTAGTGCAACTAAATTTTTTTTGTTGATTTTATGGCTCATCTGCCCTATTTAGCATTTCAAGTATATAAACCTTTCGTTTTGTTATTACTAATTAGTGATTACAACACTGCTTAACCTTGCTAGTTTGATTTTGGCTTGCCTTGGCCTATATACACTTCATCCTTATTTTATCATTCTCTGAATCTATTCAATTATCTGAAGCACAATCTGCATTTGCACCATCGCCGCCTAGCGAAGCCATCGAGAAAAGAAGCGATCCGACTTTCGCGCCGTGAAACGCTGTGCTAATATAACATATAATTGGAGCGCGGCGATGGTGCAATATCTGTTCAATGCCAACACCACGCTCACTTCGCCTGATTAATTCAATAAAGAAACCGAGGGCGAAGTTATAATAGCGTTTGTTAATTGTTGAGTTCGCTAGGTGGTGTTGGCATTGATGTTGAACAGAAATGCTTCAGAATAGTAAAACAAGTACCATTCTCCGAATCCTTTAAATATCACGCCATCAACTGCGATGATATGAGCAAGAATAAGAAGCATCGCAATAATCAGCCGGATCCGTATAAAGAACTTCGCAGGCAGGCCCTTCTAATTTTTTCCAATTACAAGCTCACCAAGGCAAAGTACAAGAAGTATCCTGTTCCAAATACTCTTGATATTCGTGAGCTTGTTGAAACTGCTGAAAAATATTATGGTGAAAATGATTACGGCGCTGCTCTTTATTATGCTAGGCTTGGAAAGGATGCTTGGCTTGAGCATCATACTAAATTTTCTTTTGATGGTAAGTCTCAAAATGCGCTTTTGGATGGGGCCATGCAGAATTCCCTCGAGGATTATCTTGTGAGGTCACATCATGTTATTTCTGGCTGCAAAAAGATCATTGCAGAAGAGGGTTTCACAAGGGTTCTTTGTTCTGGCAGTGTTTCTGACGGCCTCCTCTCGATTTTAGAGGAGCATTCGCAGTATTTGATTGACTGCAGTTATCTGGAGGATTCCTTTGGCAAGTCGTATTCTCCTAATTGGAAAAAATATTAGGGCAAAAATCAAAAGATTTATATATTAGTTTAGTAATTCTGCAGTAATAACAATATCGGGAGGAAAATAAAATGAGCATTGATGAACTTACCAAGAACACATTACGAGGAAAACCTTTTATCGGAACAATTGTAAACTACACCAATCCTAAAGATATAGCGTGTGGAGATAAAATATCGCGGGAATGTGGATTTTGTTTAATGAGAGAAAATTCTGAAGGAGTCCCTCTTGATGATTGCGGTATTGCAGGCAAGGCGGCCCACAAATATTTTGGAATTAAGCCCGAGGAAAAATTACCTGAATTCCTTGATGAAAAACAAGTTGGTAATTATTGCCCATATTTCACGGATTTTCGAGCAGAATAATTTGTTTGTTTTTATTTTGACAATATTTCCAGAAGACAAACTTGACTGCCATTTTTTTCCTGATGCTTCGCGCAAAAAACATCTATTTTTATATATCAGTTCTTTATTCCAAAAATCGCAATGAATATCATGAATTATTCAAACATCAAGAAGCTCACCCCTGAAAAGATGCTGCAGTTAGGTAAAGATTTATTTGATGCAAAAGATTATGGTGCTGCTCTTTATTATCTCAGTTTTGCCGAAAAGGCTGGTGAGGCGATTCTTGAATTGGCTGAAACCGGAAAGGTTTGTGCTGTTTCAAAAGAGAGGGCCACTAATTTTTTTGCAAAAGCAGCATTATACAAAGAGCATTCATCAAGGTCTTATGCTGAATTTCAGGAGTCTGCCAGAAAAAGTTCAGGTCTGCAGTCAGAATGTCCCTATCAAGATTCCTATCAAGATACTGCTGGTACTAAATTGCCTGATTCCATCGACGGGTTTCTTGGTGACTTTTCAAAAAGATTCTCTAAGTCCAGACCCTCTGACACTGCTGGCTTCGAAAGCACCTATACTTATTTGGTTAATATGTATGGAATAAAATATAAATTAGGTTCTCTTGAAATAACCATCAGCTCAAATATTGAGTGATTAATAAAAATCCATCACTCAACACCAAACCTTTAAAAACAACTCTCTTCTCCCATAGCAAATCAATACAGTTGCGAGGCATTAATAGATGGCATACATCGACCAACCAATCAAGCGAAGCATTATTGAGAAAAGGCCTTACAAGGCTGACAAGAAATTCGGTTCTTATCCGGAAGAAAGACCAACTTCTGAACTTATAAAGTCAGGTATAATTATTATCAATAAACCTGCAGGCCCTACTTCTCATCAGGTCTCTGCTTATGTTCAGGATATTCTGAAGATTAATAAGTCTGGCCACTCAGGAACTCTTGACCCTGGTGTTACTGGTATTTTGCCTGTTGCGATTGAGAGGGCAACAAGGATTGTTCAGGCTCTTCTTCCTGCTGGAAAAGAGTACGTCTGTCTTATGCATATTCATAAGCCTGTTGATGAAACTCTTCTTCGCGACTCTCTCAACCAGTTGGTCGGTACAATCACTCAGCTTCCTCCGATAAAAAGCGCTGTGAAAAGAGAGAAGCGCCAGAGAAAAATTTATTACATTGAAATTCTTGAAGTTGATGGCCAGGATGTTTTGTTCAAGGTCGGCTGTCAAGCAGGTACTTATATCAGAAAATTTTGCCATGATTTTGGTGTGAAGCTTGGCACTGGCGCTCACATGGCCGAACTTAGAAGAACTAAAGCAGGCCCCTTCGACGAAACCACAATGGTCACGCTGCAAGATTTGGCCGATGCGTTTCATTATTACACAACAGAAAATAATGATAAATACCTCAGAAAATGCATTCAGCCAATAGAAAATGCTATTGTTCATATTGCAAGGATATGGGTTATGGATACAACTGTTGATTCTCTTACTCATGGTGCTGAGTTAAAGGTTCCTGGCATCACGAGTGTTGAGTCTGATATTAACAAGGGCGATCCTGTTGCAATCATGACTTTAAAGAATGAGCTTGTCTGTCTTGGGAACGCAACTATGAGTTCTGAAGAAATGTTAAAGGCTGAAAAAGGAATTTGTGTAAGGACAACTAAAGTGTTTATGCTTTCAGGAATTTATCCAAAGTTGGCAAAGTTTATTGAATGATGACCTCTGCAGCATTCGTAGAATTTTCGGATTTATCAAATTCTTTTTCATGTTGTTCCGCCCACCACAGCTCACCATTATATACTTATCTCACCCTTCTATGTATCGGTGATATTTGCAATGTTATCTCTTGAAAGAATGACTGCGGTGTATGGCCAGAAATCAGACACTTCCTCAAGTTTTGATGCTTCTGCTATTTGTGATCTTGGCATGGTCCGGACCAATAATGAGGATGCCTGCGGCTTTGCTCGTCTTGGAAATATTATTCTAAATCATCACTCTAAATTTTGTGGTATTGATGCTATTGTTGCTTGGGTTGCTGATGGCTGTGGTGGCCATGATAATGGGGAGTTTGCTAGTTATTGTTTGGATCAAAGCTTTTGTTCTGATCCATCAAGATCATTAGATGAGATTTTCGCGTATGCCAACAATAAGATTGTTGCTTCCAAAAAAAATGCTCTTTCTACTTGTTCTGCAATAAAGCTTTACGGAAATGGCCGTTTTGAGATCGCCCATGTGGGAGACAGCAGGATATACCAAATAAACAATATAGGGATAGGTCTGCTAACAAAAGATCATTCAGTAAATGTCAACAACAGAAGTTTTCTGACAAATGCAGTCGGTGAAGGCCCGAAATGCAGAACTGAGAAATTTTCTGGTGAACTGAATAAAGGAGATTATGTTCTCTTATGTTCTGACGGCCTATATGGCCTCCTGCCAGACGCAGACATCTATCAGTCAGTAAGATACTCAAGAAATGTTCATGATGCTGCGGAAAGACTGATAAGACGCGCTAATGATAATGGCGGCCATGATAATATTTCTGTTGTGTTGATAAAATACAAACAGTGACAAGACATTTTAGAATCTATTTACTTTCCTGAAGCCAACTCTTACATTTGCACCATCACCACCTAGCGAAGCCAATTAATTCATAATCGATCCGACTTTCGCGCTGCAATACGCTGTGCTAGTGTCATATACGATTGGAGCGTGGTGATGGTGCAAAACAGTTCATGCCAGCACTGCGCTTCGTTTACACCTATTCTTTGCTTCTGCCTTCGAGGTTTGCAGGACTCGATTGTAGGTACGATAACTGCGCTAGGCAGTGCTGGCATTGATGCTTGAGATAACTGCTTCAGGAAAGTAAATACCATGAATTTCTACAATAGCTAGTTTTTGACATCTCTTATTTTTCCTGTTTTTCTTCTTCCAACCTAACACTAAATCTCATGATCTTCCCATGCAACATGGGTTCTCTTGCATTAAAATAATCGCATAATCTTTGCATACCGCGCGAGTCTTTGTCCTGTCTTATGTTGATATATTCTATATGGATATACATATCATCTTCCAATATCTGTGCAGAGGCACAGTAGAGAATGCTTTTTAGTGTCGCCAATTGATACTTCTTTTCACCGTTTGAAAAGATTTCGACAATTTTTGAGTTAAGGTTATTCGCTAAATTCACAATTGATACACTGTAATCAACTGGGCCATATTTGTATTTCTTCTTTTTTGGACAGTTAGGTATCTTGTCTAAACTTTTTTCTGCTTTTTTTACCTCTAATGACCTCTCATTAATCTTGTCGTCAATATCTTTTAATCGATTCTTGATATCCTCTATTTCTCTTCGTATTATCTTATTATCAGTTTGCTTTGATTTTGGTTTGATTTTACTTTCCAAGGAAAGTTCTTTACCTTTCAACCGTCTGGCTTCGAGCT
>Ga0265296_1005373_pt1 | contig 10568 bp, 8 predicted proteins | sample MunlanPumphouse1_FD_189073 | JGI IMG/M metagenome (GOLD analysis project Ga0265296, IMG submission 189073) | Groundwater microbial communities from a municipal landfill in Southern Ontario, Canada - Pumphouse #1 | ecosystem: Environmental > Aquatic > Deep subsurface > Groundwater | place: Canada...
ATACGTAAGGAAAAAATCAAAAGTGCAGGATGAATTCAAAAAAAGAGGGTATATTGAAAAATACCTGCCACATGTAGGAAGTGCACTAAAAGAAATACTTGCACTAAAAGACAGCGAAGAAAAAAAAGTAGTGGAAATACTTGCAGACACACTAGAAAAAACAAGACAATCAGTGGAACTGGATGAAGAAGGCCATGAAGTCGGAGAAGACTCAGTGGGCCTAGAAATGGGAAAGAAAGAAGATGACGAAGAAGCGGAAGATGAGAAGTAATGACAAAAAAAGAATCAAGAAAAACCGGAAAAGTAGACGCTGAGATGATTGCAAAAATCACAGGACTATCAAGAGGAATATACAACGACATCATAGGTCAAAGAAGACCGCAGCTAATAACCCCCTTAAGATCACTTAGCAATGTACAATACACACCAGAAATAGGATATTTTGAGATAAAAGACCAGACAAAAACACGAACAATGACAGTAAACACAATCAAGACATTTGCACAAACACTAAGAATGCTTGCACTATCAAAACAACTAGTAGAAACAGACGATATAGCAACAAAGAGAGAAGCATACTACGTATCAAAAAACTGGGGAGAAGCAAGATTCCACGAGCAACCAGAATCAGACCTAATAATGGATGATATAGAAGCAATGTTTATGGTCAACCGTGAAAGAATAGGATTCATACCAGAAGAAAAAGGAGGAGACGTAGCAGGAAAACTAATAGTAATTGATGAGGATCCAACAAACGGGGAAGAAGTAAGAATCGACTGCTCAAAAATGGGAACAGGAGCATACTCAGTACCATCAAGCGTAGAACACCTGGAATTTGAAACAAGCGCAGAATTTGTGCTGGCAATAGAAACAGCAGGTATGTACCAAAGACTTGTCAAACACGCATACTGGAAAAAAGCAAACTGCATACTGATTTCACTCGGAGGAGTTCCAACAAGAGCATGCAGAAGATTTATACGAAGACTCTCAGAAGATAAGAAGATACCAGTATACTGCTTTACAGATGGCGACCCTTACGGATGGCTGAATATCTATCGAACACTAAAAGTAGGATCAGGAAATGCAGCGCACATCAACAAATACTTCTGTGTACCAAAAGCAAAATTCTTCGGAATAACAGCAAAAGACATAATAGACTATGACTTGCCAACACATCCGCTAAAAGAAGTTGATATAAAAAGAATCATGGACGGAATCAAGAACGATCCATTCGTACAAGCAAACAAGCCATGGCAAAGAGCACTGGAACAGCTAGCCAAAATGAAGAAAAGAGCAGAACAACAGGCACTGGCAGCGCATGGACTAAACTTTGTAATATCCGACTACCTACCAAAGAAACTAGCAGATCCAAAGACATGGCTGCCATAGCTCAGATTTTGCAGATTTAGCAAGGCATCGGGACGATGAATAAATTCTTATGTAACAGTCGTAATTATTTACCTTTCTGAAGTGCGGTAGCAATGGCACATGCCGCAAAATAGCGAACATTTATCATTTTCTACGCTAAGTTGAGCCTCGGTTCCAGAGGAGGCTCAACTCATCGTGTCAATAAATGAGTTTGCGTTTGCGGCAGGCGAAGTGTAGAGGAAAAAACCATACAGAGTGTGATTTTTTCCTTTACAAGCCAAGCCATTGCCACTGCACAAGATGAAGTTTAACTTCATTTCAGTAAATAATTACTAACAATCATTTCTTTTTTAAGACTTCTTCTTCATTCCAAACCCTAAGCAAAGAAAGAGCCCTAGCAATAGAAACAAGAGCAACAAAAATCATGGCAATCAAAGTATAAAAACCAATAATAGTCAGAAGATCCAACGGAGAACCAATTACAAAAACAGCAATAACCAGCAAGTAAATAATCGCAGCAAGCAAAAAAGCAGATATTACAGCAACAAGAGGAAGCATCCAGACAACATCAAAAGAATCCTTGATATGATGCTTACGGCAATAAAACTCAGAAGCAAAAAAAACAACAAAAACGCCAACAGAAAAAACAACATCAAGAAGCAAAGAATTAAGCCAATTAAAGTGAACATCAACATAATAGCTCATGCAAAGAGAAAAAAGGAAAAAGCCGATCAAAAAAATCACTGAAAGTGAGAGGGGAAACCTGTAAGACTCAAAAGCAAGCTCCTTATTTGTTTTGGAAACTTTTGTTTTAGCTGATAACTTTTTTGATGAATTTAATCTCTTGACAATCTTTTTTTTGACCATAGATAAGACCTCCAAACAATTGACGCATCACAGGCGGGTGTAGTTAGATTATGAAAAATGGGCCCGGAGGGATTCGAACCCTCGATCTACAGCTCTCATCAAAAGCAATTTGGTGTATGATGCACCTGAATTAATCCTTCGAATCTTTGTAGAAGGCTGTCGCCCTATCCAGGCTAGGCTACGAGCCCATCAAAGCAATGTGAAAAAGAGAGTGTTTTATAAAGGTTTCTTTGATTCTCAACCGGATGATTCCAAACTGCATTGAATTAACATTAAGAAAGAAGAGAACAATAACAAAAGGATGGCCAGAAGAATTGTACTGCGGCATACTGCAAGACATCTGCATAACACCTGATAATTCCATATTTATAATAACAAATTGGCATAAAAAACCCGGGTATGTGCTTGATGAAAACCTGATGGAAATAACTCCCAAAATTCAAAAACACCTGCTGCCAACAAATGCTTTGGAACCAATAAATGGGCCAAAAGGAAAACAAAACAATCCTCACACAATTTGTGTGAATGAAACAGAAATATTCATAGGAGGATCACATGAAATGGGGGCATACGGAGAAATATCAAGATATGACAGAGCAACAGGAAGCCTGACAGAAAGAATCATGACACCCTCAGTTGACGACCTAGAAATAATAGGAAATGAGCTGTATGCAGTAGTGAGCAGTAGCGGGGGAAGCAAAACCTGCCTTGTTAAGTTTCCCGTAAATATTCCACACAATAAAAGAAGAATAGAATTACTAAATCAGGATGTTGACCAAATTGTCAAAAGAGGTCAAAACATATACGCACTTCAAGGAAACTGCAGGGATAGTAGAGTTACATACAAAATAATAGAATTTGAGGGCGGAAGAAAAGAAAAAGAAATCTGCTTGGAATATAAAACAGAATCAGGATTCAACAAAAGAAGGCTTGAGATTGATGCTGCAGGAAATATCCTTCTTTTTGAACGCTCACCAGAAAACTGCAAGGAAGCACTAATGGTATTTTCTCCTGAAGGAAAATATATGGGAAAAAAAGAAATGAGCAAAAAAACACCATTTGAACTGTTCAGATTCAACAACAAAGAACAATTGATAAACGTAACCACCAGAGCATACATTTGCAGGGGAGAGTATTATAGCAGTCTGGATGTTAGAGTGTTTGACTACACTGCTCCAAATGAACAAGGCAAATTGATAATGCCACAACTGCAGTTAATTGCAAAAGAATAATAAACACTTCTAGATTTCATGCTCGAATGGCGAAAAAAAGCAGTCCACTTAAGCAAATGACCGAAGGCAAAGCAAAATTCTATGCACCAGAAGCTGAGACTGCGAGCAAAAATATGGGAGTATTCTATAATCCGGTGATGAAACTAAACAGAGATATTGCAGTGCTAATTATCAAATCATTGATATCTGGCTTGAAAGAGAAAAATGAAAAGAACGCCAAAATAAGAATCGCAGATCCTTTGGCTGCAACAGGAATAAGAAGCATAAGATTCCTGAAAGAAACTGACGCAAAAAAGATAGAATGTATATGCGTAAATGACAGATCAGAAGATGCAGTCAGACTAATACAAAAAAATATGGCCTTAAATAAAATAAAGTCAGCTAAAGGCAACATAAAAACCGCCACAGGCAATAAGAAAGGAAAAATCCAAGTTTATTGTTCTGATGCCAACAAATTTCTTGATGAATCACAAGGATTTGAGTATATAGAAATTGATCCATTCGGATGCCCAAATGTATTTTTAGAAAGAGCAGTGATGCGAATAAAATATGGCGGCATCATTGCTGTTACAGCCACAGATACTTCAGCACTAAGCGGAACATATCCAAGCGCATGCATGCGAAAGTATTGGTCAAAACCACTGCTGAATCATATGATGCATGAAACAGGCCTACGAATACTGATAAGAAAAGTGCAATTAATTGGATCACAATATGGACGGGCATTAGTGCCAGTATTCTGTCATTCATCAGACCATTATATGAGAGTATATTTCAGAGCAGACAAAGGAAAACAAAAGACCGATGAAGTGTTAAGGCAACATGGATTCCTGCTGTTCTGTAAAAAATGTTGCAGAATTCAATCAAGCGAATCCAATGAAATGTCATGTAAAACCTGCAATTCAAAGATGGAATGTACTGGCCCACTATGGACTGGAAAATTGTGGGATGTGAGCTTAATCAAAAAAATGTTTGAGGAATCAACCATTGACCAATCAGAAGGAAGAAAATTGCTTGAAGCGGTAAAAGATGAAGCATTGATTGATATACCTTGGTTCTTTGATATTCACGAAATGTGCAGCACTCTGAAAAAAAGCAGTCCCCCATTCAAGGATATTATTACAGCAATAAAGAACAAATCACGAGTTGTAAGCCAAACACATTTCAGCGGCACAGGAATCAGAACGAATATGCAGGCTGAAGAAGTGATGGAAATTATTAAGGGTTTGGGAAAAAAGAGTTAAATACTAAAATGAAAGGCCGAGCAGAAATACCGGATAAGCGAGTGAACTGCACCCTTGCCTCGCAAAACATTTTTCCACACGTTGTATGGAAAAATGTTCTGCACTCGGCGCACAGTTCCCGGTGCTACGGGTGCAGTTCACCGGGCAATAATTGAATTTCTGCTCGACCTTAATAATACGAAAAAGGCGATAGAATGACCATGGACCATCATGAATTCAAGGACAAGATACTGACAGCTGCAGCCAAGAATCAAGTAATAGTATTCTCATGCAACTGCATAGTGTGGTATTCAGGAAAAGCAGAATCTTATCTCGGGCCAGGGGATCGTCTGGTTGTTATCAAAGCAGACAAGACAATATTAGTGCACCAGCCATCAGGAGCAGCGCCAATAAATTATATGAAAGCAGGAACAACAGTAAATGTTAATTTGTCAGATGAAGGAGAGATGTTTTTGAACTGCTCAAACATACCGCTAAAAGATTATCTTGATATGAAAATAAACCATGTGCATTTTCTGGAGTCATACGGCCTTGAAGACGGCCAGTCCATCCAGATTGCTGGAACCGAGGATGACATGTCTCAGATGTTGTACGAGAATCCCCATCTAATTGAAGAGGGGTTTAAGCCAGTCTCAAGAGAAGAGCAGACCAAGTATGGATACATCGATGTGATGGGAACTGATAATGAGGGCAAGCTCGTCATTGTTGAGTGCAAGAAATATAATGCAGACCTTTCAGCTGTTACACAGCTCAGGCGATATGTGGAGAAGATCATGGCCAGCAAAGGCCTAAAGAGGGATGCTGTTCGAGGAATTCTTGCAAGCCCTAAGATTGGGGCCAATGCCCAGCAGATGCTTGAAGACTGGGGATTTGAGTTTGTAAGTGTGAGACCACCGAAGTATCTGGAAAGGTATGATAAGAATCAGAAGAGTCTGGCAGACTTTTGATTTATGAGCGCAAAAAAAAATGTGTCATGGTATTTTCTTTCTTAGCATTTTATTCCACAACCAGAGCATATAATTCCGGCGTCATAAAACCGTGAGTATATAATAAATCCAGCTTTTGCCTGTATCGGACATCATATTCAGCAGTTCCAGGAGTAATATATGGCTTGAAAAAACCAGGATTTTCGTACGCTTTATCCGCGGTCTCAGCTATGTCTTCATTTATATCTGTTGCAGCATAGGCCTTTACAAAACCGTTTTTGGCCTTTTGCGCACTTTTAATAGCATCAGACTCTCCTTTGCTAAACCCTTCTTTAACTGCCTTAGATGCATCTGCCCATATTGTTTCTCCGTCTCTTTTCTCAACTAAGTTTTTATAAACGTCTTTGCCCCCAACAACCAAAAGCCAGTCTTTTTTCAGTGGATGAGCATTGGATCTTTGTTCTAGCTCATTACGCAATTGAGTAAGTTCATCATAAATTTGATTAACTTGGACATACAATTCTGTCGGAACATCATCTGGATTGCCGGCTTTGATTTCGTTTATTTTTTTCCAGACATCTTCTGCTTTTTGTTGTAAATCAATTATTTTTTGTTGTAACTCATTGATAATTTTATCTTCCCGGTCATAGTTAAAAAAGTAAGCGTGTATTGATTCATGATATATCTTGCTTGCCTTTGGAGTATTTACCTTCAAATGTATGTCTCCGTTTTTTTCTGCATAAGCATCTGCAGAAGACATTCCTTCTTGAGAAAACTGCTCATCCGACTCAAGGTAAATCGTTCTTAGATTTCCACTCAATGTTTCAGGAATACTATCAAGTGCATTTAATATTCGTTTGACCTCAACAACACTCTCATAGCCTCCTATTTTTAATGAGGGATACTTTGATCTTAATTCTACTTTTAATTCATAGAGATAATTCTGCGGATAATTAGATGAAAGATTTTCAAATACTTTTGAAGGAGCATAATTATAGGATTCGGAAGTAACAGTCCATCCTTCTGTATCATCCTTTGGAATTGTTATAATCTCATTAAAATTGCTGAAAATCATTTTTTGCTCGGAATTTTTTTTGAGATAATTATTCCCGGCAGCGTCGACATAAAGTATTGACACCGGAGTTGAAGTTTTTCCTATTGATTTCTCGATCTCTTCAGGCAACATTAATCCGTTTCTAATGCTTCCTTTTTCAAAAGCATAATTTAAACGAGCATTAGTTATTATGGCAGTTACAGGATAAGCACCCTCTTGTTTGAAATATTCTTTCACAATCATTTTGGGAACAAGATTTTGCTCATCTCGATTTTGAATATAAATCTGACCCCTATCTAAGTAATCAACTGAAAAAAAGTCATTGCCCTCAATTTTAATAAAAGGGTTGTTGTTAGTGAAGACAACTGAAAAATCAGGAGAGTCATACAAATCCTGATGTATTGAACTCAAAATCAATTCTTTAGTTTCAATATTCATACTTATATATCGAAATTCTGAATCTGGGTGGGGCTTGCCATCAAAAAAGATGTTTATTCTTCCAGAGTTTTTGGTGAGATCAAGACCACTAATTATTGTTTTATCTACTTCAGGCAGTACATAAGCCTGCTTTTTCTCATCATAATATAATTTCGACTCTGATGTCTTTACAAAAAATGATGAGTTACTTAATGTTTCTTTGTCAGTCTCCAGCAAGTTCGCGTCGGGGTATATTGTAAAACCTGCATATATCAAGACATTTTCGCACATCGGAATATCAGACTCATCAATATCAGGTTGCTTCATACATTTTTCTGGATGCAAAAGACCGAGCGCGTGACCTAATTCATGAGCCAAACCACCAATGAATCTATTAATATTGAGATCAGTTTGCTCTTTTCCTGCAAGACCTCTAAGATCATTTGGAAAAAGCAACGCTACCCCGCTTGTTCCTCCCATCCCTGATTCGCCAGGTTCTGCATCAATGTAAAATATCCATATATTGTGTGGATCATTAAACTTTCCTGATGTCAATTCAAATCCATCATCTAGAGCATTACTCCAAATCCAATAGTTTGGATCAGTGTCTTTCACCTCGTGGGAAGGATACCATTCAGAAGAATGAGATGTTTTATAGACTTCAACAACAGGATTATTTAGCACGAATTTTTCAGTTCTGCCAAGTTGGTTGAAATACCATTCTTGAACATTTTTTGCTGCTTCTTCAATGGCTTTTTTATAGGTCTCATTCATCTGTTTATCAGATGGAACAAGATACACAAACCTTACTCTCTTCCATAAAGTGCACTCTTTCTCAGTATATATCCAGTACGCTTTTCCTGACTCTACTGATTCAACAGGAGTGTATTCCCTGCTTTTTGGGTCATAACCATAAATTATTCCTATGTCACAATCCCCTTTATTGGCTTTGGCAATGTCATCCAGAATGGACGGATTGAGAATTGCTGCATCGCTTGTTCCACCAATATGATTCCAGCCTGCTAATAACTTTCCGTCCGAAGAATCACCGATGTTTGCTAAACCAACTTTTTTGGATCCGGTAAAAACTAAAGAGCATACTTTCTCAGAGTCAAGATAAACCCAATAACCAAGACCTGGCTTAATATTCTTAATGAAATTAATTGCTTCATAATTAGTGGTGGATGGATCATAATGATATATTGCAGGAATCGTGCTTTCACACGAACTTGCATCAATTGCCGCGTCAGTATAGGGCGCAGATACAAAATTCCATCCTGGAGCTAAGGTGATTACGCTTGACAATTTCGGAGGCAAGGCCTGCTCTGCAGTAACTGTTATTTGAATAGTGAGTATAAACAACGCGTTTAAACATAAGAAATAAAACATCTTGTTGTTAAATCTTGCAATATTCATTTCACTGCCCTCTTATCCAGGATTGACTACTAACCGGGTCTTATACCACGGAGCTTGCTCCGATTCGGTAGGCAAATCTGAATCATTTTAGTTCATTTAATTAACCAATTTTTTTGTGCATAAAAAACATTTCAGTTGTAGTTTCATCCTAGCTATTGTTTATTAATATAATACTTTTCACCATCTTTTTGAAGAACAAAAATATAAACATTTCTTGTTGAATTTTCAACCTTTTTTTGGATATCTTTAAAATTTGTTAATGTGCCGTTGCTTGATACAATAATTCTGTGTGAAAACATGTTATATTCTTTTGACATTGTGAGAATGCCCATGGCATCTCTGCTGCCTATGATTTTTGGATCAGGAAACAAATAATATGTGTCTGAATCAATGAACAAAACGTACATATTAAGAGAATAATCTTTTTCCGAAAAAGAACTGACTTCGCCATATGCTATTTTTGCAAAGGCGTCGAGCTTATCAGCAGACACTGCATAATCATCCTCCTTAATGGCAGGGTCAGAAAAATTCCACTCTTTCTTAATCAAATCCAATACAGCCAAACAAGTCTCGCCTTCAAAGGTATTCTTTTCAAAAGCCCTGAATTTGACAGAAAAATCATGGTAATCCTCATTTTCTGGGAAACGATAAGTTACACCTTTTGTATATGCATAGAAAAAGGTCAAGTCAGCAGGTGCAAAATTTATATCTTTAACATTAATTGCATCAACCCACTCTTTGATCGTATCCTGTGAAAACCTGTTGGGTGTTAATTCGCATGCTGCTTGTGGATCTCCTTTCCCGTTAACCATTTTGAACAAAGTCCCATCATCAAAGATATATGTAGCGCTCCAAAGGCCATGCTGTTGAGAAGAATAAGAGTAAATCAGGCAAAGTTTGTTACTATTTAACAACTTCTTAACCTCCTGTGAAACTTCCTTAGGAATACTTCTTATTAATACTTCAATTCTTATTGCTTCTTCAACTTCCTTAATACAAGATTTTTTAAAATCATTTTCTTCAATTTTTTCGCATAAACTAGCATCATTTAATTTTTTAGCAAGAGAGTAATAACAAGACGATTTGAAGTCAGTTATCCTTTCACAATCTTTAATAGTTTGAGCATCCTTATAATGAAAAGTTTCGCATTTTTTATTCTCACAAATCGCTGAGCCAAAATTACAATTAATCATAAGGAAAGGATCTCTTAATGAAACATGCTTATTATTGACGGATTGGCAAGTCCATATATCATAATGGCAATCAGAATCAACCTTGCAATAAGCACCTGCAGTATTATTATAACCAGTAATTGCTGAAAATAGCACAAAGGATGCAATAATAAAAGCTGCTAAGAAAAAAAGAATTCCCTTAAACCAAGCCTTGCTTTCACCAATATAACAACCAAAAGGATAGGATAACAAAACAAAGATAAGAAGTGTAAAATAAATAGGAATGTTGTAAAACAGCAATGTAACGGGATTAGAGTATATGTAAAAGTAACGTGAAGTGTATGGAAGAAGAACAAAAACAATGAGATAAGATATCACGACAAGCAATAAAGAAATTAAAATCTTGCTTCTATTGGGCTTAAAATAACTCTTATAATCCATGCGGAATTCACCTCATCAGATTCATGCTTTCAAGCACGTTTTACGCATTTGTTATTCTCACACACCACTTCTTCCTGACTTAATAATCTGCATTTAGGCATACATGCACAGCCACTATAATGTTTTTGAATATTTGTCCGTATTTTTGTCAGATCTGCATCTTTGTTGAATAAATTGTAACAACCAAAACACTGAAATTCGCGTGATATTACACAATCGGAGTTTGCAGTGCAGTAGTTTGCTTGTTCTATTAAATTATATATTTGTCTCCCTTGAAGTGTATTAAAATCACAACTATTTTGAAGAGAGAACACATACCAAACCCATAACGTGCCAATTATGCCAAGCACAATAATCAAACTGACAATCCAAATCTTAGTTTTCTTCTCTATAAATATCACCTATACTCAAAGACAAAAATGTTTAGATAA
>Ga0265296_1005374_pt1 | contig 10565 bp, 11 predicted proteins | sample MunlanPumphouse1_FD_189073 | JGI IMG/M metagenome (GOLD analysis project Ga0265296, IMG submission 189073) | Groundwater microbial communities from a municipal landfill in Southern Ontario, Canada - Pumphouse #1 | ecosystem: Environmental > Aquatic > Deep subsurface > Groundwater | place...
ATGACAATGCCAATCAGAGATAATACCAGCCTCGTAATAAATATCAGAAGTAATGATACCAGCAAAAGAACTTTGGCTAACTTCATTCCCAATATACTTGCCAGCTTCTAATACGAGCAGCTTATTGTTTTCATTTTCCACAGCTTTCCCCCTATTTTAAATGTACTTTCATATTTCCGAAATGATAAATATAATTAAAATTCATGTTCTAAAATGATCGACCCGATTAGCCCTATCACTTATCTAAAGATCCCAACATACTTTCTCTCGAACGAAAGTCCAGCCTTTTTATTTTACAACTTCCTCCCGAGCTATTTCTTCTTTTGGGGACATTCTACAAAAAATACCTGAAACCAGTGATAAGGGTTATGGACCAATTCGTCTATTTTTGCAGGAAAGGAGAGTGAAAAATGAGAAAACTAATGGGATGCTATTTAATCATCTTGGTCATCGGACCATTTTGTTCAAAGGCGCAGGAAAATTTAAAATTTGACGATAATTTCAACCTATGGAACATACAAAAGGGTCAGTCGGCAACTGTTTTTGCCACAAAAGCTTATGTGCGTGCTCAACCTAGTCTTAAGGCAGCAATCGTAGATTCTTTATCGGTAGGAAATGTCGTTACGATCACCAGCGCGCCTTTCAAAGGAAATACGCTGAAAAATTTTTATGCTCCTTGGTATGAGATAAGTTATTCCGACGGTAGCAGTAAAAAAAATGGTTTTATTTGGCTCGGACTATTAGCGCTCGGAAAACAAACCGCTTCGGACGGCTCGCAATATATTTACGGTTTTGAACGTTTTATCAAAAGTATCAACGAACAGGAACAGGATCATTTCTCCACAGTGGTAAAACTTCTCGACACAAACGGAAATTTTCTAGCTGAACACACCTTCCCTTTCGCCTATTCAGAACAATCGTTCTCCCAGAGTAAATTACTGCCGGCAATGGGCCTTCAAAATGTCAGACAAATCATCCGCATCGAATTTCTGGGGGAAGCCTGTGGTATACCTTCTGAGTACAACTATGTGGCCTGGACAGGACAACGACTTGTGGATATTCCCAGCAGGTATTCTGTTAGTGATGCTGGTGTTTTCTATTACGATGAAAAGATTCTTTTCCCTTCCGAACACCGAAAAAATAATCAGATTATCTTTAAATACATTGAAGAGGGAGAAGCTATTGACGACAATGCAGAAAATCCCAATTTCAAGATCACAAAAAAAAGTGAAGAATTTCTATGGAATGGTAATGGCTTTGAAAAGATTTCTACAGCTAAATAGTATTTTCCACAGATTTTAACATACTGGATACATATAAAAATTAATAAATGGAAGAAAAGAATATATATGATTTGTTCTACAGCGGACAACTAGACTTATTTATTATTGAAGGAGAAAACCAACTGCGACAAAACGATCAAGATGTTACGCTTTGGACACACCTAGCCATCGCCTATCATGATCAGGCATTCTATGAAGGCCACGAAGCTATTTTTGATGTTATTCAGGAAAAAATGATCCCCTATTTTCAAAAAGCATTGGCCATCGAACCTGATAATGAAACGACCCTATATCATATACTGAATTATGTTTTGGACAATCAAGCGACATTAGCACAAATTGGTCGTCCAAAATTCCATATTACTGAAGGCAATAAAGGTCTATTCATCGAATACGCAAAAAAACTAATCACTTCCCCCAATATGTCCGGATATGGGCACAACTATTTAACCAATATCTACGAAGGGCTCCAGGACGATACAGCGATGCTTCCAGTTTTGGAGGCGAGCATTGATTTCGTTAAAGAAACATTCAAGGATGAGCGGGAAACCTTGGATCATAATTTTTCCATCTTTTGGATAAAGAAAATATACCTGCTTGACCGTACCAAACAGATCAATGAGTCTAATATTTTAGCTTTAATGGAAGCTGATTTTAAGCATTTCATCAGCAGCAATGAAATGAATTATGTGGATCTCGCTGAAATTGCTTACGAAAATAAAGCAATCGACCTAGCACTGCAGATTTTACTTAAGCTTATCAAAGGGGAAAACTCAGCCGTGCATATCCATCAGGAGTTGGTCAAATGGCATACTCGTTTTGAAGAATTGATTGCCGAGGGGTATGAGCACCCTGAGGTCTTCTACTATCAGCTTATCATTGAGCGCAATTACTCAGAAGAAATCGGAATCCCGCTTGACTATTATTATCTCCATGCACTCAAATTGGTCAATGCCTATCCTGATTCTTACGTTGGTTACCATTTTGCGGCAGCCTATCTCTATGACGAGGGGCAGTATGCCGCGGCTATTCCGCATCTAACAATGGTAGGTGAGCGAAAATGGAATGCAACATCCTGGCGACGCCTAGTTGAATGCACCTTTAAAGCCAATGGAACAGTTTACGATCAGGTTCCTACTTTCCATGACCTTCCCCGTGAATGTTATAATGAAGCTGTCGCGCTATCTGATTTTATTCACTCTCAAGACAACTTAACCACAGTTGATCAATCTGCACTACAATTGCTCGTCCTCGAACTTTATCGTCAAGCCTACGACGCTTTCAAGGAGTATTTTGAACAGAATAAATATGAAAGTGACTACTTTGGGGGCTCCCACAACAGAGCCATGAATTGTAATAATCTAGCCTTAGAATATAAGGCAGCGGGAGAACTGGAAATCTGTTATGCTATCGCCACCGAAGGATTAAGCTATTCCGACTTTGAAGAACTTCATTTCACCCGAGCCGATACCTTGTCAGCATTGGAAGATTATGTACGTCTAGAGGAGGTACTTCAACAGTACTTTGACACCTATCAGATCTCGCTGGAAGCCACCCTGGAGCAGCAAGAATTTACCTCCGAAGAAGATGAAGAAGCCGAAGATACGGAGTCTGTTATATTTCCTCCCTGTTACCGCATGCTTATGCATCAAATCGATGTTGAATACCAGCTAGGACGTTCAACAAATATTCAATCCCGGGCCCAACAGCTGCTCGAGTTTATTTACAAATTCTATATTGATCATCCCAATTTAGACGACTACCAGTATCGTGATTTTGAGGCATCAAAGAATGGGATCGAACATATTATCTATCAGATGATCGAACACGATAATTTGGCACAACGTATCTCCTATTACGAACAGATGGCTAAACAATACCCACACGAAGCGCAGCCTCAATATGTCTTAATGCAACTATATAATGAAAAGAGCAATTACAAGTCCATGAACCTCGCTGCGCAGAAATACCTTAAAAATAAACCGGAATTTATCATCGATAATTTCGATAAAGCAAAGACGCTCTATCTCATCGTTAAAAGCCATTACTATCTTACGGAATTTAGCGCGGGTATAGAAACATTCCAAACGTATGACAACTGGGTACAGTCAGTCATGGAGCCCAATGATTATGTCCTTTGGTTAAAATTTGGAATTGAACTTTTCGCCGAAAACGGAGATATAAACGAAGTAAATAAATACGTCAATGTTTTCAACGGTATTTATCAGCAATGCGATTGGGGCTACGACGATGATGTCGAATCGGTTAAATTAGCAGAGGCATATGCAAACTATAAAACAGGGAATCTGAAAAAAGCACACAATTTGCTTGATGAAGTGCTCGCCTATTCGGATCACTCTCCTTTAGCTGATGAATATAAACGTACCTGGAAAAAGCCCGGCTTTTTTTCTGGTTTTAAGTTTTAAGTATTTCTTTGCTTTCCGAAAAAAAGAATTCTAAACGTCGCTCCATGTTATCTGGTCCTCCCAAACTCAAATAACATGGAGCCTATAAAAAAAGTCCATAATGCCAAAAAAAGTTAAAAGTAGAAGCAGATTCTACCCAAAACAACTATATTTGAGCTGATATGGCCCTTAAGCGACTTATACTACTATTTTTAACCTTCGGTTTCCTTTTAAGTGCACCCGACGCTTTTGCCTGCCATAAAATGAATGCACACAGTAGTCACACGCAAGATGATGCTACCACTGACAAAAAGGACCATTGTTGTTCAAAATTTAAATCTTCCAAAAAAAAGGCTTTCTGTAAACATCACAAACCATGTAAAAATTGCAATTGTCAATGCACGTATAGTGGTACATTTTTGGCAATTTCCAACCCCCTTGAACAAGGTCATGAACTTTGCGGTATAGCAATCAAAAAAAATTATAAACCCATAGCGCCAACATTTATTTCTGAGGGATATTTTTGTCCTTGGGTCCCGCCAAAAATAAGTTAATCCATACATTGATCATTTATCAATCATTTTTGATTACTTATTTTTATTTACTCTTTCATCCAATCATATGAAAATCAAACATTATATCATAACAGGGGCTTTTGTACTATCCTCTTTAACAAACTATGCACAAAACAACACCGTGAACACCAATGTTAAAATTGCTGGAAACTGCGGTATGTGTAAAAAAACAATAGAAAATGCAGGAGCCTCCGCTCAGGCTAAAGTTGAATGGAACGAAGACAACCAAACAGCGACAATAGCCTATGACGCAAAGAAAACTTCCTTAGATGCTGTATTGAAAAGTATCGCAGGAGCAGGCTATGACAATGAAAAGTACCTTGCCGCGGAAGATACTTATGCTAAACTACATGCTTGCTGCCAATACGAAAGAAATTTAGCTCCTCCAGCTTCAGATAGCCCACAAGACGCAAGCTTGGAGCCGGTAGCTTCAGTAGATAACATCAGCAACGCAAGCAATTTTCAAAAGATCTATGACAAATACTTTCTGCTTAAAGATGCACTTGTAGCTGCGGATAGTAAACAAGCTGCAGGCCTAGCAAACGATCTTGCTGATGCAATCGCTAAAATACAAACTGCTGATCTAACGAAAGCGGAACAGGACGTCTGGAAAACCAAAACAATATCACTCAAAGCGACAGTGAAGAGCCTACAACAGGCAAAGGATATCAGTAAACAACGAGAAGCCTTCGCGCTATTGTCGGAAGATATCTATAGTTTGTCCAAAAACTCAAAACCATCTTCTTCTGTTTATTACCAAAAGTGTCCGATGTTCAACAAAGGTAAAGGTGCGACTTGGTTAAGCCGTCATAAAGAAATCAAAAATCCTTACTACGGCACACAGATGCTGACATGTGGCAGCACAATTCAAACGCTTTAACGAATAACGTCGCTTAATCGACTCTTAAAAGGTTTATCTCCCGACGAGATAAACCTTTTTTTGCAATTGCTGCCGCAATGGTGGATTTTTATAAACCAAAATAGTATATTTAGTATCAGCAGAAATTGGTTTGCTTAAATAACAACAGGCGTATATTATAAAACAAGGTTCAATTCATGGAAAAAGTAATTATTACAGGTGGTGCTGGAGCTATAGGTCTTCATTTAACAAAGCTATTGGTTGCCAATTTCTATGAAGTTATTATTTTGACCAGAAATCCGAAGTCCCATCCCGTACAAAACAATGTCCGATATGTACATTGGGATCCCAGTAAACAGGAGATTGATGTCAAATCAATTCAGGAAGCCGACTATATCATTAACCTGGCGGGTGCAAACCTCAATTCGAAACGCTGGACAAAATCATATCAACAAGAAATTATTGCCAGCAGGGTAGAAAGTGGGCAACTGCTCTATCAAAGTCTAAAACAAATACCAAATCAAGTAAAAGCAGTCATATCGGCCTCCGCTATAGGTTGGTATGGAACAGACGATCAATACCAAAAGAAACCTTTTGAAGAAGGAGATCCACAAGGCGGAAATTTTCTGTCCTGGGTATGTAACCTCTGGGAAGGAAGCGTGAAACCTATCGAAACATTGGGAAAAAGACTCATTGTCTTCCGTTTTGGGGTAGTTATCAGCAAGGATCAAGGCTTACTCAAGGAAATCAACCGTTTCTTACCCTTTCGGTCAATTCCGGTATTAGGCTCTGGAAAACAGATACTCAGTTGGATCCATATGGATGATCTCTGTCGGATGCTGCTCTTTGGCATACAAAATGATACCATAGCCGGAATTTATAATGCCTGTTCATCTGAACCGCTTCCCCTCGCGGAGTTTGCAAAAAGAATAGCCAAACGTAAATACGGTCCATTCTATATTCCCCTACCCGTCCCGTCATTTTTGATTAAATTTATGCTTGGAAAAAAAGGGCAGGAAATGGTGCTCAATGGCACTTGGGTAAGCAACAAAAAGATAGTACATGAAAAATTCCCCTTTAAATATCCCCTTTTGGACAATAATTGTATAGATAATTTACATATTGATTAATTGTTAATTCGCGTTAATTTCTGCCCTTTTTGGGACAAAATCCGTATATTTGCGGCTTATGAAGATTTTTAGATATGGCGCAAAGGGCTCCGAAAAAGCGGGAGTCATTTTAAACGAAAAGAAATATGATGTTTCAGAGGGAAATTTTCAATACAACCGCGATTTCTTTGCGGATATTGCAAATTTAGAAAGACTTCAAACATATATAAATGAAAAAGGCGATACGCTTAAAGAGATAGCCGACGACGAGCGTATCGGTACACCATTGGAAGCTCCGTCCAAAATCCTTTGTGTAGGGCTTAATTTCGATGATCACGTCAAAGAAACCAAATTGCAACAAGCTTCAGAGCCTATCGTATTTATGAAATCTGTATCTGCATTCAATGGCCCTTTTGATGGAATCACCCTTCCGAAGTTCTCCGTAAAATCTGATTGGGAAACCGAATTTGCCATTGTAATTGGAAAAAAAGCTTCTTATGTTACTGAAGAAGAAGCTTTGGACCATGTGTTTGGCTATGTGCTACACAATGACGTCACAGAGCGTGAATTTCAGATCGAGCGTGGTGGAACTTGGGATAAAGGTAAAGGATGTGACACTTTCGCTCCTATTGGCCCATTTATAGCAACCAAAGATGAATTCACAGATATTGATAATTTAAAAATATGGCTTAAACTCAATGGTGAGCTTATGCAAGATGGCAATACAAGTGATTTTATCTATCGTGTGCCCAAACTGATTTCTTATTTAAGCCATTTTATGAGCTTACTTCCAGGCGACATCATTTCCACAGGATCACCTGCAGGATCTGGCATGGGCAAATCCCCACAAAGATTCCTGAAAGATGGCGATATCATCGAATATGGCATCGATGGACTAGGATCTGCAAAACAAGTGATTTCAGCTTATCAAGCGTTGTAAAAAACATATATCTGGGTTCTTTCATTCTTTTTCCGTCTGAAAGAACCCATTTTCTTTCACTTCATTTTATTTTATCCCTGGCATTTGTGTACATTTATATCAACATCATCCATTTGTCCAACTAAAATTGCTAAATCCCTACAGGGTCAATGATTCAACTAAACAACATATCCAAATCTTTTGAGGTAAAAGCGACACGTATTGATGCCTTAAAAGACGTCTCACTGTCTATTGAAAAAGGTGAAATTTTTGGTGTAATAGGCGCTTCCGGAGCCGGGAAAAGTACTTTGATCCGTTGCGTCAACCTTTTGGAAAGACCAGACAGTGGTCAAGTAATTATAGAAAATGACGACTTGATGTCACTATCTTCCACTGGTCTTATGTTGAAAAGAAGAAAAATTGGTATGATTTTCCAGCACTTCAACTTACTATCATCACGAACAGTGTATGGAAATATATCCTTCCCGCTCGAACTTGAAGGTAAATCGAAAGAATTTATCAGCCAAAAAGTGTTGGAACTATTGCGTTTGGTCGGGTTGGAAGACAAAGCCGACGTGTACCCTGCAAATCTCTCCGGAGGCCAAAAACAACGTGTTGCTATCGCGCGTGCATTAGCCAATGATCCTTACATTCTACTTTGCGATGAGGCCACAAGTGCCTTAGACCCCGCAACTACAAAATCCATCCTCAAACTGCTAAAAAAAATCAATAAGCAGCTTGATCTCACGATATTGTTGATTACTCATGAGATGGATGTTATAAAAAGTATTTGCGATCAGGTTGCCGTATTAGACCACGGAGAATTGATTGAAACCGGTCCGGTAGAATCAATATTCGCCAATCCTCAGGAAACAACAACTAAAAACTTTATTCAGTCTTCACTTGAAGTTGAAATTCCACTAAGTTTTCAGGAACGCTTAAAAAGCGCTGGAAACCCACTCGTAGAGATCTATCTAACTTCAAATGAAGAATCCATCCCATTTATACAGCATTTGGAACAACAATATCAAGTCAAGACAAATATCATTACCGCTCAAATAGATTATATCGGCGAAATGAAATTTGGTGTTATATTGGCCGAACTATCGGGTGAAAAAGAAAATGTAACGCGTAGTCTATCTTTCTTAAAAGAAAAGCATTCACAAACTAAAATATTAGGCTATGTCTGATCAGGTATTTAATCTTCTGCTATCGGGTACTTTAGAAACCCTAACCATGACTTTCCTATCAGGTTTCTTTGGTTTTGTCCTAGGTCTCCCACTCGGGATATACCTGTTCTTGACCCGAAAACATCAACTGCTCGAAAACAAAGCCATGCACCAACTTGTTTCATTGCTGGTGAATGTGTTTAGGTCTATCCCCTTTATCATACTTATCGTATGGATGATTCCGTTTACACGCAACGTTGTCGGAACATCAATCGGTATGGCCGCAGCATTGGTTCCCCTGAGTATAGGCGCGGCCCCATTTATAGCAAGACTTGTGGAAAATAGTCTTCTGGAAATTCCAAATGGCCTGATTGAAGCCGCAAGAGCAATGGGTGCAAATGCACAACAGGTAATTTTCAAAGTTTTGCTTCCGGAGGCTCTTCCCTCACTAGTAAACAATGCGACAATTACCTTAATAACACTTGTTGGTTACTCCGCGATGGGCGGTGCTGTAGGTGCCGGTGGACTTGGACAGATTGGCTATCAGTATGGTTATGTCGGATATGATACTTTTATCATGAATTCTGTTCTAATTTTATTAATTTTAATAGTATTCCTGTTACAATATACAGGAGATTACATCTCAAAAAAAGTAAACCATCGTTAACATAAATTATATCATATGAAAAAATTGAACTATGCATTTGCAATCTTAGCCTTCAGTCTCGTATCGATTGTGGCATGCAATAACAGAGAAAAGAAAGAGAATATCCTCAAAGTCGGTGTTGTGTCCGGCCCAGAAAAGGAGCTTGCGGAGACGGCTAAGAAAGTTGCAAAAGAAAAGTTCAATCTTGATGTTGAGTTAGTGGCTTTCAACGACTATGTCGTACCTAATGAAGCCTTAAATCAGGGTGATATCGATGTAAACGTATTTCAGCATCAGCCCTATCTACAAGAGCAATCCAAACAACGCGGTTTCACGAAATTAACCATTGTCGGAAATACGTTTGTATTTCCCATTGTTGCCTATTCAAAGAAAATAAAAACAATTACAGAGTTACAACCGGGAGCCGTTATTGCCATCCCTAATGACCCTACCAATGGTGGACGCTCTCTTTTACTTCTCCAACGCGAGGGAATTATCGGTCTAAAAGAAAATGTAGGTATCCAACCTAAAGTAACAGATATAGTAAGCAATCCTAAACAGGTTAAGATCATAGAGATGGAGGCTCCTCAGCTACCTCGTGTTCTTGATGATCCTCAGGTTACAATTGCCATCATCAACAATAGTTTCGCCTCTCAGGCTGGGTTAGATCCCGAAAAACAAGGCTTATTCACAGAAGATAAGGAATCGCCTTATGTTAATCTGATTGTTGCCCGCTCAGATAATAAAAACGATGAGAAGGTGCAGCAGTTTATTCAGGCGTATCAGTCACCGGAAGTCGAAGCGACCGCAAAAAAAGTCTTCAAAAATGGCGCTATTAAAGGCTGGTAAAATTTTAAACAGACAAGTGATAGAATCAGGTCAATTATGCCCTTGTGGCTCTGGCAATACCTATGGGGAATGCTGCCAGCAAATTCATCGTTTCCATGCCAAAGCAACCACAGCAGAGGCATTGATGCGCGCACGTTATAGCGCCTTTGTGACACAACAGATCGATTTCCTATACGATACGTTCCATCCCTCAACACGACGGTTCCAAAATAAACAGGCAATCGGACAATGGGCGCGGGAGAATAAATGGATGCAACTCTCTATCCTTAAATCTACATTCCACACTGTCGAGTTTGAAGCACATTACCTGGATCCACAGCTGGAAGTTCAAATTCATCATGAAAAGTCTACTTTCAAAAAACAAGGTGATTTATGGTACTACGTTGATGGACGTTGATATAAAATATTTCGCTTGCAAGCTATTGTAAAGGATCCCAGGCCGTCAACAACAGCTTGCAAGCAGCTTTTTATTTTATAAAAAAAATATAGCATCAACAAAGGCTTTATTTTTGCTCGTAATACAAGACATGCCCACCTTCGATGAGCACATTTCTTTGGTGCGGAAATTGAAATTTTCGGTAGTGATTCACCCCAATAGCATAATCCTTTTTACCCACAATGACCAAAACTGGCACTTTAATCTCTTTTGCTTCTGGCCTAAAATCTTCGCTGAAAGTGCTCGCCTTGCCAATGAAAAAGTTGCCAAGATGGAATCCCTGGCCACAACCTTGAAGTTGCTGTGGATTAATTG
>Ga0265296_1005375_pt1 | contig 10563 bp, 11 predicted proteins | sample MunlanPumphouse1_FD_189073 | JGI IMG/M metagenome (GOLD analysis project Ga0265296, IMG submission 189073) | Groundwater microbial communities from a municipal landfill in Southern Ontario, Canada - Pumphouse #1 | ecosystem: Environmental > Aquatic > Deep subsurface > Groundwater | place...
ATCAGTTTGTTTTGTTTGACAATAACGCTAACAAGTTCCTCCAAAACCTCCTTCTTGTTTTTAGAGGTTAACTCAGGAATTATTAAATCTCCGCTTAAAATATCAGCAATCTTCATCAGGTTCCCCGCTTGTATTAATACTCAGGCTCAATTAAACCATAATTCCCGTCTCTTCTCCGATAGATCACATTCACCTTTTCTGAGGAAGCATTGGTAAAGACCCAAAAATCATAATTCGACGATTCTAATTGCATTGCTGCCTCTTCTACAAACATAGGCTTTATGGATAGGTTTTCGCTCCTTATAACCTTTGGTTCCCCTCCCCCTTCAAGACTGTCTGCTGTTAACACATTGATTCTACCCGATAAATTCCCTAAATCAGAATTTATAGTTTTATGTTTCTTCAACCTTTCTTTATACTTACGAAGCTGTCTTTCAATTTTATCCATAACCAGATCGATTGAAGAATACATATTGTCTGTTTCTTCTTTACCCTTTATTACTATCCTGTTAGCGACAAGGCTGATGTCTGCTATATTCCTGTGTTTTTCTACTGATAGGACAACATTTGCTTCAATGGGTCTGTCAATGTATTTCTTTACTCTAGCCACTTTTTCTTCAACATACTTCTTAAAGTCCTCAACAGCATCCATATGTCGAAAGGTTATAGTTATCTGCATTTCTCTCTCCTCCTGCTAAAAAACCCTTTTTCTTTTTGACGAAGGTAAAATATTTAACATCTCACGGTATTTAGTTACTGTTCTCCGTGCAATATTTATTTTTAATTCCTTCAGGATATTAACAATTTTCTGATCGCTATAAGGTTTCTTGGGGTTTTCATTAAGAACAATCTGTTTGATCTTATCTTTGACGCTCTCAGAGGCTATACTTTCTCCTCTTGAATAGTCGATTCCGCTGTTAAAAAAGTATTTCAGCTCAAAGATTCCTTGAGGGGTATGTACATATTTATTTGTTGTAACTCGGCTAATAGTTGATTCATGCATACCAATATCTTCAGCTACGTCTCTAAGTACCAGAGGTTTCAGATGCCCTGTATTTTTCTCAAAGAAATCCCTCTGAAATTTAATAATGCTTTTCATAACCTTATGTATGGTTCTCTGTCTCTGATGGATACTCTTTATCAACCATACCGCAGAACGGATCTTTTCTTGTATGTATTCCTTTGTTATTTTTGATGTTAGGTCTCCCTGAGAGAGGGCATTGCGATAAAAGGAACTTATCCTCAATTTGGGCATACCGTCTTCATTCAGGACTATAAAAAATTCATTTCCCACATTGTAGACATATATATCAGGGGTAATGTATTGGGCTTCCTCCTCATTGAAATGTCTGCCAGGATTGGGGCCCAATTCACAGATTAACCTTGCAGCCTCCACAACCTTTTCCAAAGGGACCCCCAATTTTTTAACGATTATTTGAAGCCTTTTATTTTCCAAATCAGGCATATGATTGGCTAGGATTTCTTCTACAATAGGACTATCTCCAAGACGGTGTTTTGCTTGAATAAGTAAACACTCTTTCAGGTCTCTGGCTCCAACACCTAGAGGGTCAAATTCTTGAATCTGTCTTAAGACAGTCTCAACCACAGATTCATCTACCCCGCTGGTCTCAGCAATATCGGCTAAACTAACCCGAAGATAACCATCCTCGTCTATATTACCAATGATCAGGCTGCCTATTAAATCTTCTGTTTCGGTAAAATTTGAGAGACGGAGCTGCAACGTCAGATGATCATAGAGGGTCATTTTTTTCGTTAGTCTGTTCTCTAATGAAAGGTTCTCATCGTCTTCAATGCCGGAACCAGAACCATCCGGAGTAAAACCACCCGCATAATTTTCCCACTTAATACCCATGTTTGTGTCTTGATTATCAAATGTTACTTCGTTTGTCTTGTCGGGTTCAAGTTCTCTTACCTCGTCACTTTTGTTGGAATTGTCTCCATTAGAAAAATCTTGAACCTCTTCTAGGACTGGATTCTCTACGATCTCCTTTTGAATAAGATCACTCAGTTCTAATCTTGAGAGCTGCAACAGTTTTATTGACTGCTGCAGTTGCGGTGTCATAATTGTCTGCTGGGCCAGTTTTAAGGTCTGTTTAATCTCTAAAGCCATAATACCTATAGTAACCGTTCACGGTTCTCAGTTTACAGTAATTACAACAGCAGGCTTAAGCCCGCTGTTACATAAAGCTTGAAGCATTTTTGATATTGCTTTCAACTCCTAAATGAGTTCTTTTGCATCTATATCAGAGGATATCCCAACCTCTCGTGAAATATATACGTGACCGTTCACGGTTATCAGTTCACGGATACCATGATTTTTTCCAACTGTTAACCGCAAACCGTTAACTGTGAACGGATAATACCTATAATTTAAACTTTTCACCCAGGTATATCTTGCGGGCCTTTTTACTATCAGTAATTTGTTGAGGGTCTCCGAATTCCAGGATTCTTCCCTGATCTATAATATAGGCTTTATCACAAACACCTAGAGTTTCTCGGACATTATGATCAGAAATAACAACCCCTATACCTCTGGATCTCAATTGTCTTATAATATTTTGAATGTCAATAACTGCTATAGGGTCTATTCCGGCAAAGGGTTCATCGAGTAAAATAAAAGCAGGGGAAGTTACAAGTGCCCTGCTAATCTCTACCCTCCTGCGTTCTCCTCCAGAAAGTGAATAGGCTTTATTTTTAGCGATAGAAGCTATGTTTAACTCATCTAAAAGGTCATGTAACCTTTCTTTTTCTTCTTCTTTTGATAACTTTAACGTTTCCAGAATTGCCAAAATATTTTCTTCTACTGTCAATTTACGGAATATCGATGATTCTTGGGGAAGATAATTGATTCCTTTCCTTGCCCGTAGATAGATAGGATACTCTGTGATATCTTCCTCATCCAAGAATACCCTTCCTTGATCCGGTTTAATTAAACCAACCATCATAAAGAAGATGGTTGTCTTCCCAGCTCCGTTGGGACCCAACAATCCGATAACTTCTTCTGTATTGATTTCCAGGGTTATATCATCAACAACCTTTCTATCCCCAAATACCTTTGTCAGACTTTTGGCCGATAGGGTTCGCATTTAGTGTCTTTTTTCTCCTTCATCCTTCTCTATATGAATTGTAGCGTTTACCCTTGTATTTTTATTCCCTTCTACCACACCCCTATCTTCGGCCAAAAAGAGAGTTATCTTTTCCCCCTTTATTAGATTGTCTCCTTCCCAAACTCTAGGATTTCCTGTAAGTATAATTTTATCCTGAGAATTCATAAACACGGCTTTTTCCCCACGGGCCTTTTTGTTCCCCTGATTTATCCTTACATCTCCCTCCGCAACAACCTCCATGACCTTCTTGTTCGTCTTGTCATAAATTACAGATATACTTTTCGAACGTATTGTGAGTCCCCCTCTTTTAGCAACTACATTCCCGGTAAATTTTACAATGTTTTTCTTATTGTCCCCTTCAAGATGATCTGAATTGATTACTATAGGTTGGTCCTTATCATTTAGTTCAAACTTGTCTCCTTTCTGCGGAACTGAGGAGGTATCAAAACCCATGGATGGATATTTGTTAAAGGACAGTACCAAAGCTATAACTATTGCTAAAATCAGGCCTTTTTTTTTAGTCTGTAATTTTACCATAATAGTCCAATCAATTGAAACAATCAATCCGCCTTAAGATTTTTCACTATTGTTGAAACATCATTTAGCACAAAGAACCTTTCTCTGTCAATATCAATGGTCATTCCTACGCCTCTGAGTTCCATCCCATAACCGGTAAATTCAATTTTATCCGGAGTATAGATTTCCCTTTTTTTTGAGTTGTATTTTAATGAATGAGTATGGAATTGATATCGATTGTCTGAACTTACAACCACATTTCCCCATATTTCAATGTCTCTGGTATTAGTTATAACCTTTCCCTCATTTCCAATCAAGGTTAAAGGTTTGGCATCTTTAAAGAATATCTTAACCATGACATCCTTAAGGGTTCCCATATCTTTGTTTTTGAAGTACTGCCCTGAACTTGCCTTAATCTCCCATTCTTTAATGCCTCGATTGGTTTTTACGTAGTGAACATTTTTAATTGTCACATCAGCTTTACTTGTGACCGAATCTATAATTTCTACTTGGTTCCAATGCTCTCCATAGTTAGTTATAATTATTATAACAGCGAAGATTGCTAAGATGATCACTGAGATAATGAAAAATTTTGTCTTTTTCATAGGAAGACTCAATAAAGTGTGGAAGATACTAAATCCTAATTGACTAATCTCTAAACCCTAAACAAGTCAGGGAGTTAGAGAAAGTACTTTTCTGTAAGCATACCCCATTTATCTTGGGCCTTCAAGATCAATTCACATACCTCTCTGACCGCCCCGTTTCCACCATTCTTCATGGTAACGTAATCAACCACCTCTTTGAGATATTCAGACCCATCAACCACTGCCACAGAAAAACCGACTCTTTTTAACAAGGGCATATCAACAAGATCGTCACCAATAAAACATACCTGGTTATCAGCCAACCCCTTCTCTTCCAATATCTTTTCATATACCCTTACTTTATCGAATATCCTTTGATGTAAAATAGAAATACCTAACTCTCTAGCACGATGCCCAACAGCCCTGGATTCTCTTCCACTGATAATTCCCAGCTCAATCCCTGCTCGCATTAGCAGTTTTATGCCATGTCCATCTTTGACATCAAAGCATTTTAACTCCCCACCTTTATCATCATATATTATCCTTCCATCGGTCAAAACGCCGTCCACATCCAGAATAAGGAGTTTTATTGCCTTTGCTTTTTCAATTATTTTATCTTGAGTTCTATTCCCCATGATTATTTTAACCCTTCCTTTCAACTAAATTCAGGAGTCAGGAGCCCTTTAACAATATCGTCAATCTTTCTGATTTGCATTAGTAATTTGGGCAGAGAATCCAGGCTTATAGAATTGGGACCGTCGCATAACGCTTGATCAGGGTCTTCATGAACCTCCATGAATATGGCATCTATCCCAACTGCAACAGCAGCCCTGGAGATATTGGGGACAAACTCTCTCTGTCCGTCAGAAGCTGTACCTTTTCCTCCCGGTAGTTGGATACTGTGAGTAGCATCGAAAACCACAGGGTATCCAAACCCTCTCATAATAGGTAGAGAACGCATATCGGCTACAAGGTTATTGTATCCGAATGAAGTACCCCTTTCAGTTAGTAATATCTTTTCATTGCCAACTGATTCTACCTTTTCAATAATATTCTTCATATCCCAGGGAGCCAGGAACTGTCCCTTCTTCAGGTTTATTACCTTTCCAGTTTTGGCAGTCTCGATAATAAAATCTGTCTGCCGGCAAAGAAATGCAGGTATCTGAAGAATATCCAGAACCTGTGCAGCCTGATCAATCTCTTCAAAGCGATGAATATCAGATAAGATGGGGATCCCCACTTTCATCTTGACCTCGTTAAGTATACTCAGACCTTCTGAGACACCAGGGCCGCGGTAAGAATGAAGGGAAGTCCTGTTTGCTTTATCATAAGAAGACTTGAATATCAATGGAATAGATGATTCGGAGGCTATATCTTTTAGCCGTTCTGCTGTGCGTATTGTCTTCTTATGACCCTCGATTACACAAGGTCCTGCGAATAAAACTAAAGGATTACCGCCTCCTATTTTGATGGTATTCCGGCCGAGAGGGATATCGATATTAATTACCTTTGTCAAGTTTAAACTTCCTTATTAGTTGAGGAGTGATGAACAGAAACTGCCCTTCTGCATTTGTTTAGGGTTTAGAACTTCCCACCTGTTGATCCGACGAAAGGGATGCCTTAATAAATTCCCTGAATAGAGGATGTGGGGTCATAGGACGTGATTTGAACTCTGGATGAAATTGGCAGCCCAAAAACCAGGGGTGAGACTCGATTTCTATTATCTCAACAAGTTCTCCATCAGGGGAAACACCACTTGTTCTCAGCCCTTTCTTAACCAAATCTTCTCTATATTTATTATTAAATTCATATCTATGTCTATGCCTTTCAGAAATGAGTTCCTGCTGATACGCTCTATAGGCAAAGCTATCCTTTGTTAATCTGCAGGGGTAGGCTCCTAATCTCATTGTACCGCCTAAATCCGTATTTTCATCTCTTTGCTGGATTGTGTTGTCCTTATAGTCAATCCACTCTTTCAGTAGACCTATTATTGGGTGCGGGGTTTCTTTGTCGAACTCTGAACTATGGGCATCTTTCAATCCACAAACATTTCTTGCAAACTCAACTGCAGCCAGTTGCATACCCAGACAGATTCCAAAGAATGGGATCTTCCGCTCTCTAGCATATCTAATAGCCTTGATCTTTCCTTCAATCCCTCGATCACCGAATCCACCCGGTACCAGAATTCCACGTACATTGGCCAAAAGTTTATCCGGGTTCTCTTTCGCTATATCTTCTGAATCCACATATTTCAGGTTTACCTTGCAGTAATTGGCAATTCCACCGTGGACAAGGGCTTCGTTTAGGCTCTTATAGGAGTCTTGCAGCGTTACATATTTTCCCACTATAGCAATCTCTGTTTGCCTTTTGGGGTCCTTTATCTTTTTTACCATCTTTTCCCATTCATCTAAAACAGGGGCCCTTGTCCACATATGAAGCATCTCAACAATTTTCTCATCTAATCCTTCACTATGGAAAACCACAGGCACTTCATAGATACTGTCCACATCCTTAGCAGTAATCACTGCATCCTTCTCCACATTACAGAAAAGGGCTATCTTAGACTTTATCTCAGGGGGTAGAAGTCGATCGGTACGACACAGGAGAATATCTGGTTGAATACCTATTTCCTGTAACATCTTTACGCTGTGCTGGGTTGGTTTGGTCTTTAATTGACCGGCGGTAGGGATAAACGGAACCAGGGTCAGGTGAATATAAAGGACATTGTCCCTTCCCAGATCAGTTTTGAATTGCCTTATGGCCTCCATAAATGGGAGACTCTCGATATCTCCTACCGTGCCCCCTATCTCGATGATGGCGACATCAACGTCATTGGCAACTTTCAGTATGTTTTCCTTTATTTCATCAGTAATGTGGGGTATTACCTGTACAGTCTTGCCAAGATAATCTCCCCTTCTCTCTTTGGAAATCACAGAATCGTATATCTGTCCAGTAGTGAAGTTGTTCTTTTTGCTCAATTTGGCGGTAGTAAATCTTTCATAGTGACCTAAGTCCAAATCAGTTTCAGTGCCGTCATCCGTAACAAATACTTCGCCATGTTGAAAAGGATTCATAGTCCCAGGGTCTACATTTATGTAAGGATCTAGTTTCTGGATAGTAACCCTTAATCCCCTGCATTCCAGCAATGCCCCAATTGAAGCTGATGCTAAACCTTTCCCCAAAGATGAGAGTACTCCCCCTGTCACAAAGATCAATTTCGTCTTCATCTAAGAACTCCTGCTGATTGCATTTCCCAGTCTTTTTGTCATTCTCTTCAGTTTTTTTATCCTGTTTTTAAGACTCTTTAATGCTTTTTTATCCTTGTTTTCTAAAGCCTTTTGTTTTTGAGCTTTAAGATCTCTTAACTCTCTCTTTATATCCGTCTTTGATTTTAAAGGTTTTTCTTTTGTTGCTTTTTTATCCTTCTTAGGCTCTACCTTTTTGGGTTTTTCCTTCTTGGGTTCTCCTGATGCTTCTCTAATGGCTTCAATCAATTCAGCTTTTTTCATTGCAGTAACACCGGTTATTTCTGGATGCTTCTTTGCTTCTTCTCGTAATTCCGGAACGGTCAATTTTTCAATGTCCTTTTCCATATTCCCCCCTTAACATAAAGTTTATTATATTTTTATATCATACTAAATCCCTCACTGCAATTCAAAAATCCTAACTAGTGGAATGTCCCTTTAACAGCGCACTTAAGTGCGCTGTTGTTGAGTGCGCTGTTGTTGCTATTGTTGTCACTATGAATTGCTATAATTATTCCCTCCCACTTGATGGAGGAGGGGCAGGGTGGGTATGAAGAATCGCTATATGAAAAGGGGATAAATAAGGTTAATTCAGAGATGCTGCAAAAGGTCGCTAACTCGTTAGATGTTTCTATTGATTTTTTCTTTGTGCCTCTGTGCCTACCTGAATAGTTAAAACCCTACAGTTTATACCCAATCTTTCTCAAGAGCTCTTTTCTGGCCGATTTATCAGCCTCTCCTTCCACACCTTTAGATTTAAAACCATCTATTACCCCCATTATGCCCCTCCCTTGCTCGGTTTCCATGACTACTACCTCTATGGGGTTGGCTGTGGCACAGTAGATAGAGCATACCTCCGGGCACATCTTAATAGCATTTAAGACATTGATTGGATAGGCATCCCTCATCACCACTGTAAAGGTGTGTCCACAATCAATCTTAGCGGAGATCTCGAGAGCAGTCTTTTTAAGCAACTCATCATTTCCTTCTGACCTTATCAGACAGGGGCCAGATGCCTCTGAGAAGGCTATCCCAAACCTGGCAGATGGCACTGTGTTTACCATTACCTCATAAAGGTCCTCGGTTGTTTTGATAAAATGGGTTTGTCCCAGGATTACATTGCACCCTTCTGGTATGTCGATCTTTACATTTTTTAGATCCATTTTACCCTCCAAATCTAATGTTCGTGGATTGTGGGGTCTGCCCCCGAATCAGACTTGCCAAATATACCAAAGAACCATCCGCTGTCAAGGGTTTTCCTTGTTATTCTGTGATTCAGACGTTAGCCTGAAAGTAGATAATGGCTAGAGATTAGACACTCCAAAGGTTAATCTACCTATATAGAAAAAAGTCTAATGTCCGAAGTCTGAAATCCAGAATCTGAATTTGCAATTTTCTTGACAAAGATATTTACATTTTCATACTGTTTTGTTATGTTTAAAAACCTGGAGGGTTTTAGATGAAAGACATGATTCCCCCTTGTCACATTAGAATTGATAGAGAGGGGGACTGGTATTATAAAGGGGCTCAAGTTATACGCAGAGACATTTATCTTTACTTCAATAAACACCTTGCAAAGGAGTCCGACGGAAGGTACTTGCTTCACATAAATAACGAGAAGTGCTATCTCGATGTTGAAGATACCCCTTTTGTTGTAAAGAAAGTGGCTTTTCAGGATGTTTTTAAAATAGTTCTGAATGATGAAAGTGAAGAGGCCTTACGGTTAGACACCCTTTGGATTGGCAGAGATAATGTTTTATACTGTGAGGTGAAGGATAAAAGGTTCTATGCCAGGTTTAACAGACCATCCTACTACGAGTTGACGAAATACATAGCCTACGATGAGGCAAAGGATAAGTACTTTATCCCTGTTGATGGCATTAGGTATTATTTGGAACAGAGATAGTTGAAGTTAACGGTTTACAGTTCACGGTTCAGAGTTTAACGGTGAACAATGAACGGTGAACGCTACTATAGTCGGGTCAGACCCCAAATCCCTCCAAATATGAATAAGGGGACAGAATTTCCATGGCGATCTTAGCACCATTCAGGGGAATTTTATATAATCAAGAGAAGATGGAAGATATATCACTGGTTGTTACTCCTCCCTATGATGTTATTTCAAAAGAAGAACAGGAAAAATACTATCAGAGGCATCCTAATAATATAATCCGTTTGGATTTAGGGAAAGACCTTCCCGGAGACAATGATCAGGCAGACAAATATACCAGGGCGGCTGATTACTTAAAAATATGGCAAGAAGATGACATTTTGGTAAGGGATGATCTCCCCTCGATATATTATTACCAACAAGAATTTACCTTAAAGAGGGAACAAAGAAAGACAAGGAAAGGTTTTATCGTTCTTGTAAAGCTGGAGGATTTTAGCAGTGGGATAGTACTGCCTCATGAAAAGACTATGACAGGCCCCAAAGCCGACAGATTAAAATTGATGGAATCCTGCAATGCAAACCTAAGCCCGATATTTTCTCTGTATTCTGATCCTGAAAAAAAGATAGATAGAATTGTTGAAGGAAGACAAGATGTTTCCCCATTTATTGATTTCTTTGATGACAAAAAAACAAGACATCAGTTATGGAAAATACATGATAAAGAGATTATACATAATATAACCAATGCAATAAAAGAGTTGCCCTTATTTATCGCTGATGGCCACCATAGATATGAAACTGCCCTCAATTATTCTATAAAAATGAGGGAAAGAAACAAGAGTTTTAACGGCAACGAGGCTTATAACTATGTAATGATGTACCTATCAAATATGGATGACGAAGGGTTGGTAATTCTACCCACTCACCGTCTTGTGTATAACTTAAATAATTTTAATCCAGACCTTTTTTACAAAAAGGCTGAAGAGTATTTTCACGTGGAGAAATTTGTATTTAACGGCAACAATGAGTTGGCTATTAGAGGAGAGTTATTTACAGAGCTGGAAAAACGGGGACAAACACAGCATACCTTTGGTATGTATGTGAAAGACGCAAATTATTACAGTCTTTTGACCATGAAGAATGAAGACCTTTTGAATTCACGGGTGATGGATAAGATTACCCCTCTTCTTAGAGGGCTG
>Ga0265296_1005376_pt1 | contig 10561 bp, 8 predicted proteins | sample MunlanPumphouse1_FD_189073 | JGI IMG/M metagenome (GOLD analysis project Ga0265296, IMG submission 189073) | Groundwater microbial communities from a municipal landfill in Southern Ontario, Canada - Pumphouse #1 | ecosystem: Environmental > Aquatic > Deep subsurface > Groundwater | place: Canada...
TGAAAGAATGCGTGCCGGAAGCGGAACTTATTGTTGAGGGAGAGGCGAACGATCCACGGAACTATTTTGTTTCTTTCAATAAGATAGAAAAAACCCTTAAATTCAAGGCTGTAAAGCAGTTGAAAGAATCAATAGTCAGGATAAAGAAAGGTATAGAAGATAATGAGTTTTCCAATATTAACGACTCAAAATATTACAATGTGGAGGTTGGTTAATGGCTATTATGGAAGGAAGGCAGCCAGTATTTAGGATAGAATATTTATCTGATGAAAATAAAAACGATTGGGCCGTTTTTTGCTTGTCGTGTAAAAATGCGTGGTATTGGCATACCATTGAATTCCAGGAATTTATCATAGCCAGTTATAAATATGGCACAATCCGCAATATGAGCTTTATTGTCTATTATAATGATGCGCTTGTAGCCGTTGTCCCTTTGCTGATTTGTGAGTTGGAAAGGATTAAGGGTATTCCGGTGAAGGAGATAGTATATTCCGGCTGGGCAAACCCTTATCCAGCTATAAGTACGGGGATTACTGAACAAGAGGCCGAAGGCTTAACCAGCTTTATTTTTGATCACATTTCTAGTATTGCTAAAGAAGTGGGCGTAGCGCGAGCCGTTTTTTCAATATTTTATCAACAGATTGATCTTTACCAGCGTTGTCTGAAGCGTAATATACTGCTTAATCAGCCCGGTTATTTGAATATTTCAGAGCATGCTCAAGTCGTTGATCTTTCAGAGGATATAAATAAAATTGAAAGTAGTTTTCGCAAGCGATTTATGCGTTATATCAGGGCAAACCAAGAGAAAATTGATATAGAAATCATTACAGATAAAAATATTTCTCAGCTTCATTGTGACGAATGTTTGGATTTGTCCGGCAAAGATTCTTCTCAAGAGTGGCCGGCAGAAAAAATGCCTTATTTATATAGCGCTGTAGTTGCGGGCCAGGGCATACTTGTTCATTGCCGATTAAAAGAAAGCCAATTGCCGGTCGGTTATCTGTTTGTTGTTGTATATAAGGGTTACGCCTTTGATTTTGCGGTTGCCGTTAATGACGAATACAAGGATTTAAGGATATCACATGCAATGAAGCTGGCGGCAATTCGATTTTTAAAAGCCAAAGAGGTCAAATCATATGAGTTGGGAATAGCAACATTTGGGTCGACTATGCATAGAATCTCTACGGAGAAACGTCGCGCAATAACTTACTTCAAAAACGGTTTCGCAAATAATATTATGTCCATGTTTATTGCGGAAAAATATTATGACCGCGAATATTTGCTTGCAATGGCGCGGCAACGAATTGAATTATTGGAAAAGGATTTATTTTTAGAGGAAGGCATAAAAGATGAAGAAAAGAAATCAGCCAGCGTTTAAAAACCCGGTGCCGATAACTTTGCCGACTTTGCCTGATCCGGAAAAATTGATCGGCAAGTATAAAAAAATATTAGCTAGTCGCATGATTACCAATGCGTCTACTGTAAAAGAGTTTGAAGCGAAAGCAGCTGATTATCTAAAAGTAAACTACGCCGTTGCTTTAAACAGCTGCACGAGCGGTTTAATGCTGACCATGAAGATTTTTGAGCTAAAAGGAGAGGCGATCCTTCCAAGCTTTACATTTCATGCTACGGCGCATGCGGCGGTCTGGAATGGATTGAAGCCGGTTTTTGTTGATTGTGATCCGGAAACATATAATCTTGATCCTCAAGAAGTCGAAAAGGCGATCACTCCGAATACCTCCGCGATACTAGCTGTTCATCTATTCGGCAATCCTGCAAATGTGGAAGCATTAGAAGAAATAGCGAAAAAGCATAAACTAAAATTGATTTTTGACGCCGCTCACGCTTTTGGTTCCAAACGCAAGGGCAAACATATCGGTGGTTTTGGCGATGCCGAATCGTTTAGCCTAAGTCCAACCAAGCTTCTAACTTCGGGAGAAGGGGGGATTGTTGCGACTAATAATAAGGTTTTGGCCGATAAATTAAAAATAGCGAGAAATTACGGCGATTCCGGAAATTATGACTGTGAGTTTTCCGGATTTAACGCAAGGATGAGCGAATTTAACGCATTGCTGGGCGTTGAAACGCTTAAAATGCTTGAAAAGAACGTGCAAAGAAGGAATATGCTTGTAAAGTTATATAAAGCAGAACTCTCAAACATAGCGGGGATAGAATTCCAGCGCATCGATCCCGCCGATCGAAGCACATTCAAGGATTTCTCTATATATATCGATGAAAATAAATTCGGGATGGGCCGTGATGAACTTTATGACGCGTTGCTCGCGGAAAATATAATAGTGAAGAAATATTTTTATCCGCCCGTACACAGTCAAAAAGCTTATAAGTATCTTAAAACCAATGTAAGGTCATTGGCAAATACTGTAAGAATAACCGATCGCGTGATCAGTCTGCCTCTCTATTCTCATATAGATATTAAAACAATAAATGGAATATGTGATGTAATCTGGTCAATTTATGCGGAAAATAAAGGGAGGACATTTTAATACATGCCAAGCAATGTCGAAGAAAAAATAGCATTGTTGTTTGATAAAAAGCATGCTCTCTTTACGAAAAGCGGGACAGTGGCCATCTGGTTGGCATTGGAAGCCCTTGGCTTAAAAGGGAAAAAAATTATTGTTCCGGCTAATGTATGTTTTGTAGTCGTGAGTGCGATTATGATGAGCGGTAATGAGCCTTATTTTGTTGATATTGGCAAGGATTTTACGATAAACGCAGATGACTTAAATAAAATAAGTGACGGAAAGGTAGCCGCGGTAATATTCCCTCATATGTATGGAAATACGGGAGATATTTTGGGCGTAGCAGCGATCGCCAAGAAAAAGAATTGGATCGTGATTGAAGATGTTGCCCCGGCGCTTGGCGCAAAAATTGGAAATAAGTATGCAGGAAGCTTTTCGGATATTTCTATAACCAGTTTTGGCATAGGTAAAGTTATAGATTTGAATATTGGCGGGATGCTTTGCGTAAATTCAAAATCTTTATATGATGACGCTAAAAATATCTACGACAGCTTGCCTTTGTATGATGAGAAAATGCGGGCGTTAATATATGAAACCTATCCCCCTTTATACTGGCGGGCGATCGAAGGCCTTGAACAAAATAGAGATAACAGCGAGTTCGGGAATATGGTAGCAAAACAATTTAAGGATGCGCTGATAAGCCGCAGCCTGCCAGGCGATGCTTTTTTAATGGAATTAGAAAAGGCCTTTGATAATCTTAAAACAGAAACAGAAATAAGGACCGAAAGGGCGAAATATTTCCAAAGTACTATAAAGAATATAAATATTGAAGTAGTCCCGCATAATGAAGGCGCAACATATTGGAGGCAAAACATTTTGGTTAAAAATAAAAGGGATATGCTCCTGGATTATTTAAAAAATAACGGAATAAAGGCGCAAAAACATTTCCCTTCAATAGATCGGCTTGTGTTTAAAAGGAAAGATGAAGAATATAAAAAATCAGACTTGATCGCTTCGCGTATTATAAATCTCTGGCCAGGCAGAGAAACTTCTTTTGAGGATATAAAGAAAATCAATGAACTGATAAATAGTTTTTATGCCGGGAGTATAAAGGGGAATTAAAGATGGCTATAAGCGCAATTTGTTTTTTGGTCCGGACGCCGCTTACAAAGCGGGATTATGACCGTTTTGGGATTGAATTGATAAGGAGCAAGGGTTATGGGGCTTATGTTTTAGATTTAACCCAGCTTTTAAACCCGCAATATTTAAAAAATTACACCCCTCATAATTTAATTAACGATAAACATTTAAGTGTCATTAAGTCTAAGAACGAGCTTCTGAATTTTTTCAAAGAAAAGGGGGGAACTATTTTTGTCGTTGATTGGATGGGTGCGGATTATTCTAACTTGTTTATATATAGATATTTAAAAAAATATGGCGTTACTTTTGCCAGTTTTTGCGCAAATGCTTTGCCCCTCCCAAAGCCGGCTAAAGAAAAGCCGTTATTTGTAAAAATTATGGCCAAATTGACAAAAATGTTTTCAAAAGACTTTTTTAAGAAAGAGATGAAGATCCTATCGATTAAATTGTTCCGCTATGTTTGCGAAATATTACAATATATTGGGCAGATCAAAGCTCCTGATTATGTACTGGCGGGAGGGCGGGAGATGGTTTATGCATATCCCTTGCCGAATGCGACAACAAAGATAATCTATGGCCATACTTTAGATTATGATATTATCCTTCAAGAGAAAATAGTCCCGCGAGAAAATGGTTATGCGGTATTCATCGATGAATATGTGCCATATCACCCCGATTTTATCATTTCGAAGCACGAAAATATTGATGCCGAGGCGTATTATGGAGGACTGAACCGTTTTTTTGACTGGTTTGAGCATCAATTTAAACAAGAAGTGGTGATTGCCGCGCATCCTCGCTCGCGTTACGATCAGAAACCGCAATGTTATGGGGCCCGTAAAATTATAAAAGGGAAAACCGCGGAAACTATCGCAGGCGCAAGCTGCGTTTTAACTCACGAAAGCACTGCGATAAGCTTTGCGGTTTGTTTCAAAAAGCCATTGTTCTTTTTGACTTGTGATGAATTTGAAAAAACGTTCCATGGGCCGGGTCAAGAATTGTCGGCCGGCAAGTTCGGCTTAAAACCGATCAATGTTGATAGGCCATTTGATGATCTGAAACTGGATTTTACTTATAATAATGACTTATATGCCCGCTACTTTGATGATTACATTAAAACTCCCGATAGTCCGCAAAAGCTTTTTTGGGAGATCGTGGTTGATGAGCTACGGGCAATTAAAAAATAAAGGGGGTAAAGAAGCTAATAGTAAAACAGGAAACCCGTGCCCCAAAATTTAGGAGGGAATATTATGGCTCTATTACGCTTCATAGGGAAAAAGATCATGGCCCTGTTTATCTGCATGGTTAATTTTGTTAGAAGATTTTTTGATCTGGCGGGGTATTACTTGGTAATAAGAAAAAAAGACAGGGAATATACCGCTCATCATTATGAACAGGCGTTGCCTATCGCAAATTATGCGCCTTGGTTATCCGATATTTCATTTAGAGAAACATATGGAATTATCAAAGACTATACTAAAGTTGATATATACAGGTGTTACGAGCTCTGGCAATTAATTGAACAAACCGCAAAATTGGACGGCGCACTGATCGAGATCGGCGTATGGAGAGGAGGGAGCGGAGCTTTGATCGCAAAAAAGGCGATACTTAGCGGAATTAAGGACAAAATATACTTATGCGATACTTTTACAGGTGTTGTTAAAGCCGGAGCGCATGATTTTACATATAAAGGAGGGGAGCACGCCGATACCACAAAAGAAACCGTCGAAAAATTACTTGATAAGCTGAAGCTGGATAATACAAAAATATTAGTTGGTATTTTCCCTGAAGCAACAAGTAAATTAGTAAGTGACAAAACGTTTCGTTTTTGCCATGTTGACGTTGATGTCTATCAATCTGCAAAGGATATTGTGGAATGGATATGGCCCAGATTGGCTGTTGGAGGAATGGTGGTTTTTGATGATTATGGATTTCAAGGATGCGTTGGGGTCACGCGTTTTGTGAACGAAGAGAGAAACAAAAAAGACAGATTGGTCATTCATAATTTGAACGGACATGGCATTTTTATTAAACTGTCCGATTAACTATGATTTGTGATGCCATAGTGTTAATTCATGAACGCAAGGGAGTGGTAAATAGGTGATATCTTGGCTATAAATGAAATATGGTTTTTATTGCAAACGCCGTTGACAAAAAGAGATTATGACCGTTTGGGGACGGAGCGGCTGTTGAAGAGAGGGTTTAGGGTGAAATTTTTGGATTTGACGGCGATCATTAATCCAAAATATTTAAAAACCCCTAAGAAGTATCCTTACGAAGGAATGTTTGAAATTAATAATAAGGAAGAGTATGTTGGATTATTAAAAAAGCAAGAAAATGATATTTTTGTCATTGATGTTATTGTTAGGCGCGATATCCCCTCGTTTGTTCTCGCGACGCTGAACAAGTACGGGATCCCGTACGCGAATCTATGTGTTAATTCAATTCCAATCCCAAATTTAAACAGCATCGGAACAATTTATAAGTTGAAAGCTAAAAAGATATTCAGATTGTTTGCTTCCTTGATAAGAAGATTGTCCGGCTTTTTTAATTATTACAACCCTGATTTTATATTCGCCGGAGGTGAAAAAGATAGGAGCATGTTCCCAAAACACAACAAAAATACAAAGATTATTTGGGGGCATACGCTTGATTATGATTTATATTTAGAATATTTAGAAAAAGGCTCTAAATTGCCTTTAAACGGCAAATATGCTGTATTTTTGGATGAATATTTCCCCCTACATCCTGATTTTCACGTTTCCGGCGCTATCTCTAATCCTTATAAAGAACCGTCAGAATACTACGATGAAATGAACGCAATGTTTGAAATCCTGGAAAAGAAAACGGGGATCCCAATAGTTATTGCCGCTCATCCCCGGTCCGATTACAATAATCTGCCCGGCGTATTCCAATCAAGAAAGATATATCAAATGAAAACCGTTGACCTGGTTGCTAACGCGGAATTTGTAATCGCGCATGGCAGTACATCGGTAAATTTTGCAGTTCTGTTTGAAAAACCAATAATCTTTATTATGCCGTCTAAAGTTAAGGGCGGTGCTTATGAAAGCATAATAACTAATTTTGCAGGTCAGTTCGGCAAAACCCCATATACCCTTGATTCTGTTGCAAATATAACTATTAGCGATGAACTTATGATAAATGAAAAATATTATTACGATTACAAAAATAACTATATTAAAAAAGCGGGATCGCCAAATAAATATTTATGGGAAATAGTGGCAGATGCTATTCAGTCGGGAAATTAAGGAGGGGCAATAATGAGTATTTTTAAGGATAAGGTTGTCTTGATAACAGGGGGCACCGGGTCGTTCGGTAAAAAATGTTCAAAGATCATTTTGGACGAGTATTCGCCTGCGAAATTAATAATTTACAGCCGGGACGAGCTTAAGCAATATGAGATGCAGCAGCAATTTTCAAATTATCAAAATATCAGGTTTTTTATCGGGGATGTCAGGGATAAAGAAAGATTATTGCGCGCTTTTCATGAAGTGGATTATGTGATCCACGCGGCCGCCCTGAAGCAAGTCCCGGCAATGGAATACAACCCGACCGAAGCGATCAAAACAAACGTTATCGGGGCCATGAACGTAATTGAGGCCGCCCTGGACAGAAAAGTAAAAAAAGTTATAGCGTTAAGTACCGACAAAGCCTGCAACCCGATCAATCTGTATGGCGCGACAAAACTGTGTTCGGACAAATTGTTCGTGTCGGCCAATTCTTATTCCGGAGCGAATATGACCAGGTTCAGCGTGGTCAGGTATGGAAATGTCGTGGGGAGCCGCGGGAGCGTTGTCCCGTTTTTCCTTAGCAAGAAAGCCGGCGGTGATCTTCCGATCACCGATCCGCGCATGACCAGGTTTTGGATAACGCTGGAACAAGGGGTTCGTTTTGTGATCAAGAATTTTGGGAGAATGCAGGGAGGGGAGCTTTTTATTCCGAAGATACCGAGCATGAACATCATGGACCTGGCGAAAGCGATAGCTCCCGGATGTAAAACTTCAATTGTCGGCATCAGGCCCGGAGAAAAATTACATGAAGTAATGATATCGGAAGATGACGCGAGAAACACCAAAGAATTAAACGATTGCTATGTTATTCAACCGGCTTTTCACTGGTGGAGCAAGGAAAACCATTCCGAAGGGAAAAATGTCCAGGAGGGCTTTAAATATTCAAGCGATAATAACAAGCAGTGGCTGAAAGTTGAAGAACTAAGGAGCATTGTAGGCGAAGTATGAAAAAGATCCTTTATGCCACCCAAAGCATCGACAGCGCTGACCTTAAAGCGGTCAAGCTTGCGCTCCGTTCGGCCTGCCTGACCCAGGGGCCGATCGTGGACGAATTTGAGGAGACGGTTGCCCGATTCTGCGGCGCCGGGTACGCGGTTGCCGTGAACAGCGGGACCTCGGCCTTGCATATTGCCTGCATGGCGGCCGGCATTGGCGGCGGGGATGAGGTTATAACCTCCCCCAACACATTCGTGGCTTCATCAAATAGCATCCTCTATTGCGGCGGGAAGCCGGTCTTTGCCGATATAATGGAAGATAACGCGGTGATCGATCCCTCCGATATCGAAAGAAAGATCACAAAAAGGACCAGGGCCGTTATTCCGGTCGATTTTGCGGGCCATCCGGCGGATATGAAGGAGATCAAGGAGCTAGCCGATAAGCACGGGCTTATTATTATTGAAGACGCGGCCCATGCCCTGGGAGCCAAATACCGGGGGAGCAGGGTCGGTTCCGGCAAATACGCGGATATGACCATTTTAAGCTTTCATGCAGTGAAACATATCACGACCGGGGAAGGGGGGATGGTACTTACCAATGATAAAAAGTTATATCAGCTTTTGCGGAAATTAAGGACCCATGGCATAACCCGCGATCCGAAAATGTTAAACAGGGAGCGTGGCGACTGGTATTATGAAATGAGCGCGCTGGGCTATAATTACCGCCTTACCGATATCCAATGCGCGCTTGGAATAAGCCAATTAAAGAAACTGCCCGCTTTCTTGAAAAAGAGGCGTGAGATCGTTCGCAGGTATGACGAATTCTTTGCCAAAACCGGATATGCCGCGCCGCTTGCGGCAAGGGAATATGTTGACCACGCGTATCATCTTTATGTTATCAGGCTTAAACTCGAGGATCTTCGGGTGTCGAGAAGAGTGGTTTTTGACGAATATCGAAAAGCGGGGATCATGGTTAACGTGCATTATATCCCGGTTTATTCCCAGCCATATTACCGGAACCTCGGTTTCCGAAAGGGGATCTGTCCCGGGGCGGAAAAATATTATGACGAAGCGCTGACTCTGCCTCTTCATCCCGGGTTGTCAAAAACGGATATTGACAGAGTTATCTCGGTTACGGGAAAAATATTCGATAAGTATGGCAAATAAAATGAAAAAGCAATTGAGGAGATTAATAAATAACATCTTGAATAAGGAACTGGTCTTTTCCTTAAGGTCGATGACTTTGAGCGAAAGACAAAAGAGTTCGGATTATTTGGAATGGATCGGTTCGGACCTGGTCGGATTGACCATAGAATATGTTCGTGAGAGTAAAATGGAGGATTCGGCTTTTATCAAAACCATGAACCGGGCCTTTAAAACCGAGCGGTTTATCATTTTACTGAAAAAGTGGTTGGTAGAATATTTCCTTTCATTGTTTAGTCTAATTGATGATCATGTGCGGGAGAAAAAGTCTCTGGCCCTTGATGACAGCCGGGTCAACCGATTTGCGGTAGAAAAATATTTTATAAGATTTAGGTCCAGACCGGAAATTAAATGGGGTAAAAAGCAAAATATAATACAAAATGCGATAAATTTAACACTTTGGCCTTTTATTGTGATTTTTGCTTCTTTAAACAGCGGGATAAAGTTTGCAAAGCGCAGAGAAAATTTAAAGGTAATGAGGGAGGCCTTATGGGGTTTAAAAGATATTGGCGGATACTATTTCCACGATGATTTTTTTGTTGACGGGGATAAGATCAAGAAGGAGGATCTGCTCCTTTTTTCAAGGGGGATACCAACCGAAGTGGGGAGGTTGAAAGGTTATTGTGATGCTGGGGAATTGGGTTATTCTCATTTTGTCCTTGGAAAACTACCGCTTGGAGCCGACCGGCTGGCCGGGATCTTGCGCCGGTACGTAATACTTCCGGTAGAAGGGTTATTCAGATCGATAAATGACGGCAACTACCCGGTCTATTTTTCCATTTTAATGTATTTTGCCAATCATGCCATAAGATATGAAAAGATATTTTCAAATTATAGCGTGATTTCAGAGTTGGGCCATAATTATTTTGTCGCCAGTCATATTCCCGAATCGATCATATGCCAGTATTACGGGGTTAAATATTATTTGATGCATTGGTCGGATAACTCGGGCACCGACAACCGTTATATAAGCGCATTTCTTGGCTGTGATAAATATTTGTTGTGGGGAAGCGCTCATTTCCAGGGTCACGAGGTGCCGGATGCTCAGAAGCAGTTTACCGGATATGTTTTTAAAAAATTCATTAATAACATTAATGAAACGACTTTAAAAAGGGATATCATTTTAAATGCCTTAAAAATACCCTTAGAGCGGAAAATTGTCTCTTTCTTTGATGAAACATTTGGCGGCTATTCTGGAATGAGCGAGGACGATCATGCAAAACTTTGGGAAACAGCGCTCGAAATTGCCGGGCAAATGAAGGATATAACCATAGTTATCAAGCCCAAAGGGGAAGCAAATCAATATAACTTTTCTGAACAAGGCAGAAAAAAACATGATGAGATATACAATAAAATAAGTAAATTTCATAATGTGCGGATCGTTTATCCGAATAAGGGATGGAGTTTTATTGAAATAATAGGCATATCCGATGTAGTCATAACGCAAGGAATGACTAGTTCTGCGACCATCGCAATTATTTGCGGCAAAGAAGGA
>Ga0265296_1005377_pt1 | contig 10561 bp, 7 predicted proteins | sample MunlanPumphouse1_FD_189073 | JGI IMG/M metagenome (GOLD analysis project Ga0265296, IMG submission 189073) | Groundwater microbial communities from a municipal landfill in Southern Ontario, Canada - Pumphouse #1 | ecosystem: Environmental > Aquatic > Deep subsurface > Groundwater | place: Canada...
CTGAATTGTCTGGCCCCGGGGAAGTACCCGGAACTTTTCCGGGTTTTTGCAGGCCTCAACCAGGAAATCGCTTCAGGTTTCACCTGCCCGCTCCTCCCTGCCGCGGGGGAAATGGTGCTGCCCCTGGAGGCCCTGGCCCCGGACGCGGTGAAGATCGCCGGGTCCAAGGCCGTGAATCTGGCTATCATGCAAAACGTCCTCAGAGCGCCCATTCCCCCGGGCTTCGTCATTACCGTCCCGGCCCTGGAGCTCTTCCTGAAGGAGACCGGGCTGGCAGCAAAGGTGGCGGAGATGCTGGCCGGGCTCTCCCCGGAGGACTTGGGAGACTTGGAAGAAAAGAGCGGGGCCATCCGGGAGATGATTCTTCAGGCACAGATGCCTGGGGACCTGGCAGAGAAGATTTACCGGGCTTACCAGGCCCTGGAGGCCAAGACGCACCCGCAAGTGCGCCTGGCCATGCGCAGCAGCGCGGTGGGGGAAGACTCCGAGGCCTCCTTTGCGGGCCAATATGTGACCGAGCTCAATGTCACCCGGGAGAATCTGCTGGAGGCTTATAAAACGGTGGTGGCCGGCAAGTATTCCCCCCGGGCGATTTCCTACCGGCGTCATTACGGGTTGGAGGACCGGGACACCCATATGTCCGTGGCCGGCATCGCCATGATCAATTCCCGGGCCAGCGGCGTTCTATATACGGTTGATCCCTCCCACCCGGATTCGGATCTGCTCAAAATCAACTCCATCTGGGGGCTGGGGGAATATCTGGTGAGCGGTGAGGCCCCACCGGATGAATTTTACGTGGATAAAACCACCGGGGCCCTGGCGCGGCGGGTGATCAGCCGCAAAGAGCGGCGTCTGGTCAATCTGGCCGCGGGCGGCACCGGCCTGGAAGAGGTCCCGGAAGGGGAGAAGGATTTGCCATCCCTGAGCGAGGAGACGGTCCTGGCCCTGGCCCGCTACGGTGTGCAACTGGAGGAACATTTTCAGGGCCCCCAGGACGTGGAATGGGCCGTGGACCAGGAGGGCCGCCTCTATTTGCTTCAATCCCGCCCCTTAAGCCTGACCCCTGCCAAGGAGGAGGAATCGCCCTTCCCCCAGGACTTTCCAGGCCACCCGGTGCTGTTAAGCGGGGGCCAGGCGGCCTCTCCGGGGATCGCCGCGGGCACGGTCTTTTTGGCGGATGGGGACCCCTCCCGGCCGCTGCCGGAGGACGCCATCCTGGTGGCCAGGACCGCGTCCCCGGAATACGCCAGGTTTATGGGGCGCATCAAGGGGATCATCACCGACAGGGGCAGTGTCACCAGCCACCTGGCCTCTGTGGCCCGGGAGTTCGGCGTGCCCGCCCTGTTCAACACCGGGGGGGCCACTGCCTCTCTGCCTGAGGGGGAAGCCGTCACCCTGGTGGCGGAGCAGGGCCTGGTTCATCAGGGTATCGTCCCGGAACTGGCCGCCGCGGCCCGGCCCGGCAAACGGCATATGGTCCAGAGTCCGGTGCACCAGCGGCTGCGGGCCTTTCTGGACCAGGTCGCCCCCCTGAACCTGACCGACCCGGAGGACCCCGCTTTTTCTCCCGGGGGGTGTCAAACCCTCCATGACCTGATCCGGTTCACCCACGAGAAGGTGCTGCGGGAGATGTTCGGGCTTGCCGGCGAGGCCGCAAACGGTGCCATTTCCGTGAGGCTGACCACCGATATTCCCCTGAGCCTCCATCTCATCGACCTGGGGGGCGGCTTGCAGGCCGGGCTGACCACCTGCCACGAAGTCACCGCGGCGCACCTGGAGTCCATCCCCATGCGGGCCCTGTGGAAGGGGTTCTGCCATCCGGGCATTACCTGGACGGGGGGCGTGGCCGTGGACGCGAGAAATTTTATGCAGCTCATGGCCCGGGGGGCCATGCAAGGACCGGAGAATCTGCCGGGGGGGGACAGCTACGCCATTCTTTCCCGGGAGTATCTGAACCTGAGCGCCAAGTTCGGCTACCATTTCGCCAACCTGGACGCCCTGGTCAGCGACAACCCGGATCAGAACTACCTTACCCTGCAATTTGCCGGGGGCGCGGGTTCATACTACGGCAAATCCCTGCGCCTCAACTTTCTGGGGAGTATTCTGGCGAGGCTGGGCTGCAAAATCCACGTCACCGGGGACCTACTGGGGGCCTCCCTGACGGGTTATGAGCGCGCCGCCATGGAGCAGACCCTGGATCAGGTGGGCCGGCTCCTGGCCTGCAGCCGCCTCCTGGACATGGCCCTGGCCAACGAGGCGGAAATGAAGCGGATGATCGAGGCCTTTTTTCAAAGAGAATACGATTTTCTCCATCAGGCCCAGGAGATTCGCATCCCCGGCTTCTACACCCATACCGGCAATTGGCGGCGGGTGGAGGAGGAGGGCCGGGGTTTCCTCCTCCAGGACGGCGGGGATTACGGCAGCAGCCTCTCGGCGGGGATGGCCACCTTCATGGGGAAAGTGATGGGGCACAAGTACCTGGAACTCCTGGACAACATTGAGGCCTATTTTTATTTCCCCCTGGCTATTGCCAAGAAAAGCGAAGTGGCGGATGCCGTTCTCCGGGTGCGGGTCCGGCCCGTGGCCGGGTCCATCGACCAGGCCGGGGGGCTGGCCTGCGGCCTGAAGAACATCAATAATTACTTTGTCTTCAGGATCAACGCCCTGGAGGATAACGTCATGCTTTTCGAGTATGTCAATGGCCAGCGGCTCAAGCGGGCCGAGGCTAAGAAGACCACTAAAACCGGGCAGTGGTATGCCCTGGCCGTGGAGATTGCCGGCGCCGCGCTCAGGGGCTATGTGGACGGCGAGTTACTGATTGATTATACCGGGGAGAGGCCCATTACCGGTTACGTGGGCCTGTGGACCAAGGCCGATGCGGTGACCATGTTTGCGGAACTGACCATCGAGGCGGGCGGGCAAAAGAGGATGGTTGAGTTCTGAGAGGGGGCGAAATATCGGCTCTGATGCCGAGTTGCAGTCAAAGAGGTATTTAAAGGTAGGGGCGAACCTTGTGTTCGCCCAGTCATGGCCGGGCGAACACAAGGTTCGCCCCTACGGAGAAAATTGATCTTTAATGGCGAATTGGTAGGATAGCTGCTGCTCCGCTAATGCTGGCCGTCACCCGACAATAAAAGGGGCGGTGAGGATGGATAAGAAGGGAGACCTTGGCTTTTTTTATCAGGCTGAATCACCGGGGGGCAAGGGCCGGGAATTTTCATAGACCGCGTCCGGGGGCAGGCCGGGGAGTTGGGCGGCCTGGACGGCCAGGACGTCGCAGCGCTCGTTCTCCAAATCGCCGTCATGGCCCTTGATCCAGATAAACTCCACCTGATGTTTACCGCAGAGGCTTAAGAGCTGTTCCCAGAGATCCGGATTTTCGGCTTTATCCTTTTTGTTCCGATACCAGTTATTGGCGCGCCAGCGCCTGGCCCAACCCTTATTGACAGAATTTACCACGTATTGAGAATCGCTTAACAGGCGGACCCGGCAAGGTTTTTTCAGCGCCACCAGGCCCTGGATGGCCGCGGTCAGTTCCATGCGGTTATTGGTGGTTAAACGGAAGCCTCCCGACAACTCCTTGCGGTGATCCCCAGAGAGCAGGACCACGCCGTAGCCGCCCGGCCCGGGATTTCCCAGGCAGGCGCCGTCGGTATAGATGGTGACGCTGTTAATGGGGGGCATGTCTTACCAGATTGCGTTCATAGAGGCAAAAAAGCCTTGTTCGTATGGTTACACCTGCGTGTGCTCCCTGACGTGGGGGTGGACACATGGGTCCGCCCCTACATTTTAACACCTTTTAAATTCCAATCAGCATTACGCACCAGGCATGGTTTCGGTGCGTGAAACGCACCCTACAATTTTCTCGTTTCCGGGTCAGCCTTTGGGTAGCAGATTCTCCCGGGCCAGGAGCTCTCCCAGGGCCCGGGCGGCTTTGAGTTCTTCCGGGTCGGGGATGTACTTGACTTTGAGGCCTTCGTGGACCAGTTTGAGTTTCATGGCCTCCAGTTCCTGGTTGATGAGCTTCACGGCTTCGCCGCTCCAGCCGAAGGAGCCGAAGGCCGCGGCCGCCTTGTTCCGGGGCCGCAGGCCCTTCAAATAGGTGAGGAACTGGCCCACGGTGGGGAAGAGGCCGTTGTTGAGGGTGGGGGAGCCGATGAGGAGGAGCCCCGCGTCCAGGACCTCAGTGATGATGTCGCTGTGGTGGGTGCTGCGCAGGTGATGGAGCTGGGCCTCTACCCCCGCGTCCGTCAATCCCTGGATTAGAGCCGCGGCCAGCATCTCGGTGGAGTGCCACATGGTATCGTAGATGACCAGGGCCTTGGGCTCCGGCGCGCCCGCGGCCCATTTTTGGTACAGGGAGAGGACCCAGTCGAGGTGGCGGCGGTAAATGAGCCCGTGGTCCGGGGCGATGATCTTGAAAGTGAGGCCCAGCTTGGCGATCTTTTCGAAGAGCTGGGTGACCTGGCCGCCAAAGGGCATGAGGATGTTGGCGTAATATTTTTGCAACTGATGGGCGTAGTCCTGGGGTTGCTCGAGGAGGTGGTCGTCGAAGCGCTCACTGGAGGCCAGGTGGGCCCCGAACCCGTCGCTGGAAAAGAGGAGTTCCTCCTCCTTTAGATAAGTCATCATGGAGTCCGGCCAGTGGAGCATGGGGGTCTCCAAGAAGCTCAGGGTGCGCCGCCCTAAAGAGAGTTCATCCCCGGTGCGCACCTCCACGAAGGGCCAGTCCTGTTTATAGTGGCGGCTCAGGCCCGCTTTTCCCTGGGGGGAGCAGAAGACCTTTTCCGGGTTGACCCGGGCAATGGTCTCCGGCAGGCCCCCGGAATGGTCCATTTCCACGTGATTGGAGACGATATAGGTGATCTTTTCCGGGTCCACGATCTCGGCAATGCGGGCCAGCATCTCCGGCACGAACTCCTTTTTGACCGTGTCAACCAGGGTGATTTTCTCGTCCAGGATCAGATAGGCGTTATAAGTGGAGCCGTCTTCGGTGAGGTAGCCGTGGAAGTCCCGGATGTTCCAGTCAACGGCCCCCACCCAAAAGACTCCCGGCGCCAGTTCCACAGACATAGTTGCCTCCGCATGATAGGGCGGGCCTCTGGCCCGCCGTTAGTCCTCTCATACCAAGTCGCAGTCAATTGTATATTTTTTCGTAGGGGCGAATCTTGTATTCGCCCCGGACGCTGGGCGAACACAAGGTTCGCCCCTACATGTTAATACCTTTCTGACTGCAACTCAGTATAACACCATTATAAAGGGATCAGGGGGCAGGGGCCAGGGGCCAGAGAACAAGGTTTTTCTCTCCCCTAACCCCTAACCCCTAACCCCTATTAAAGCCCTTCTTTGGTCAGTTCTTCCAGGAGGGTTTTTTGTTTTTTGGTCAGGTTGGCGGGGGTATCGATGATGATGCGCACGAATTGGTCCCCCCGGGTTTTGCCGCTGGCCAGAGGCAGGCCGTAGTTTTTCAGGCGCATCTTGGTATGGCTCTGGGTGCCGGCCGGGACCTTGAGGCTCATGGTCTTGCCGTCCAGGGTGGGAACGGTCACCTTGGTGCCCAGGGCGGCCTCGGTGAAGCGGATGTGCCGGTCCACGTAGAGGTCGTTGCCTTCCCTTTTGAAGACCGGATGTTCCTGCTCCCGCACCTTGATGAAGAGGTCCCCGGCCGGGCCGCCCATGGGGCCGGGCCGGCCTTTGCCGGCGACGCGCAGCTTTTTGCCGGGTAGAGAGCCGGGGGGGATTTTTATCGTCACCTTCTCCACCTGGCCGTTCCGGGCGAAACTCACCAGCTTTTCCGCACCGAAGGCGATCTCATGGAGGGTGAGGGGCATCTCCACCTGGAGGTCCTCGCCTTTGAGGGCCTGGGCCTGGGCGTGATAATCTGCGCCGGGGCCGCCGCGGAAAACCCGGGTGCGGGTTCCCCGGCCGGCAGGGCGGCCGCCCAAGCCGCCGAAGAGACGGCTGAAGATGTTGTCGGAGATGCCGACGTCGAAGATTTCGCTGAAATCGAAGCCCTTGAAGATGTCTTCCTGGCTGTATTTGGCCTGGAAGCCCTGGGAGCCGTATTCGTCGTAGGCCTTGCGTTTTTCCGGATTAGTCAGGACCGCGTAGGCTTCGCTGACCTTTTTGAACTGCTCCTCGGCCTGACGTTTGTCACCCTTGGCCTTATCAGGATGGTATTTCTGGGCCAGTTTCCGGTAGGCCTTCTTCATCTCCTCCGGAGTGGCCTCGCGATTGACCCCTAAAATCTGATAATAATCTTCTGCCATATCGTTATCCGCCCATCTATTATAAAGCCATAATAGTTTTTGTCAAGCTGCCATAAAGCATAACTTTACCATTTTACTGGTAATTTCTCTTGAGTCAGGTTGTTCCGGCAATTTATCTCCTTGATTAATTCCGGTGCTTGTGTTACTAATCGCTATTTGTGAGGACCAGCTTAATTCCGAACCCGGCAAATGGCTGGCCATTTTTTTTAAGGAGGTTGGGCATGACGGCTTTGATTGGCGGATTAGTGGCATTAGCGCTGGGTTTAATCGGCCTGGGGTTATGGTGGCGGGATTTCTTAAGCCTGCTGGCCGGAGCAATTCCCCTGTTGCTTCTTTTAGGCGGCGCGTTAGCCGTTTACCTGGGATTCGAAGAGGCCAAAGACAAGTTTTTGAAGAAAGAAGAACCCACTTCCTTTGAACCTCCCAAGGTGTCCGAAGGCGAGGTGGAGAAATATAAGGCCGAGGTGGAAAACCTCAAAACCGAAATTGAAGAATTAAAGAAAAAGAAAAAGTAAGATTAATCCGGATCTATGGCCCTGGGCCCCGTTTCTGGGCCCGGGGCAATTTCCCCCGAGGTCACCCGGATAACCTCGCCTGAGGCTTGCCCTAGCAACAAAGCCCCATCCTCCGCGACCTCCAGGGCCAGACCGGTAATTTCCCGGGGCCCCTGGCGCACGGTGACCATTCCTCCCAGCGTGACGTTGTATTCCCGCCATTCATCGAGAATCACCCCAAAATCCCGGTTCAGAAAGAGACGGTAAAGGTCCTCAAATTCTTCCAGCCAGGCCTGGAGAATAAGGCGGCGAGAGAAGGAAGAACCCGCCACCCGGGCCAGGGAAGTGGCGATCAGGTTAAGGGGCGGGGGAAAGTCCGGGTTATTGACGTTAAGCCCCAGCCCCACCACCAGGTGGCGGATGCAGTCGCTTTCCGTCTCCATTTCCGTGAGGATCCCCCCCACCTTTTTGCCGTCCACCAACAGGTCGTTGGGCCATTTGATGCCCGGAACCACGCCGGTGGTGCGGCGCAAGGCCCGGACCACCGCCACCGCGGCGGCGAGGGTGATCTGGGGCATCTCCGTGGGGGGCAGAGGAGGCCTGAGGAGCAGGGAAACATAAAGGCCCAGGCCCGGGGGGGACTCCCATGCCCGGCCCAACCGGCCCCTGCCTTTGGTCTGGCTTTCGGCCACCACCAGGGTGCCTTCCGGGGCCTCCCGGCTGCCCAGTTCCTTGGCCAGATCGTTGGTGGAAGGCAGGGTTTCGAAATGGTGGATTGGACCCCGGAGAAAATGGCTTTTGAGCCCCTGGAGGATCTCTGCGGGCAGGAGTTTGTCCGGCAGGCCCAGGAGCCGGTAACCCCGCCGGGGGGAGCCTTCGATGGCATAGCCCAGGGCCCGGAGGCGGTGGATGCGTTTCCACACCGCGGCCCGGCTCAGGCCCAGGCGCTGGGCCAAGGCTTCCCCGGAAAGGGGGGCGCCTGCGTCTTTCAAAGCCCCCAGGATGGCGGTTAACAGGGCGTCCGGCGTCTTATCCGCGTCGGTGGGGGCGGCTGTCGGTCTCTGTGGCGGTTTCGGGTTCACGGGGCCTTAGGATTAGGGGGCCGGAGAATCAGGCCGTTGCTGTGCCGATAACTGGTGCTTGAGGACATTGTTGTAGACCGCCGCGCCGATCAGCCCGCCCACCACCAATCCCGCCACCGCCGCGGTGGCCGTGGGGGATATCAGCAGGGCGATGCAGAGGCCCCCAAAGGCATAAGCCAGGGGAATGTAAATCTGGGCCGGGTTTACCAGACAGCCCGGGGCCAGGGAGAAAAGGACGGCCAAAACCACCAGCTTCCTCGTCCAGCCCGGGTTGCGCCTGCCTCTGTTTAGAAAAGTTCCGAGTTCCAAGTTCCAGGTTCCAAGTTAGGCTTGCAAGCAGCGATTTTTCATAATTTACGGGTGAGGCAACGGCTCACCTGAGCCACAAGGAGATGGTAAATACCAGGCCCATGGCCAGGTGCTGGGCCAGGGTGAGCCGGCACAAGAGCCTGATCCCGGCTTCCCGGCGATAGGCCTGCCTCTTGAGGACCTCCTGATTGACCACCGCCAGGATGATCAAAAAGATGAACCCGGCCCAGAAAGGCAGGAGATTGGCAGGGAAGAGGAGGTCAAAGACCAGTCCGGCGATGATCAGGATATTCACCAGGGTAAAGACGAGGGCCGCGGTAACCGGCCGCACCCGCGCCGCCAGGCTGTCGCGCTCTCCAGGCCCGCCACCCCCCAGGGGAGGGTCCCCCTCCAGGGCGGGAAAGCCATGGACCAGGAGCAGGTTGAAGGCCGCCAGGCTTAGAGCCACGCCGTAGAGGAGCAACTCCGTCACCACATGGCCGCACTGGAGATAAAAGCCATAAATCACCGGCAACTGGCCCAGGCACAGGGCCCCCAACACTTCACCCCAACCCCGGCGATACCATTGTAAGGGCGGGGCAAAATAAAAATATCCCCCCAAAATGCCCCCGGCTACCAGGGGCAGGGTCCAATTCCCGGTGTGCAGGCCGAATTGCAGGATCAGTCCCAGCAACGCGGCCAGGGCCAACAAACCATAGCCCAGTCCCTTGGCCGCGGAGGGGGAGATGGGTCCCCAGGCAGGATAACGGGCTGCGCCGGGGGCGAAGGCCTTCCGGGCGGCCGCGGCCGCCAGGATCAGGGCGGCCAGGGCCCCGGCCCCGGCCAGAAACACCTCCAGGCGGATGGGAAAGCCGGCCACATCCGCCAAGAGAGTACCCACGACAAAGGGAAGCAGGGCGGTGAGCGCGAAAATTAGGGGGGCGAAGAGACTGCCGGAAGCTTCAGGGGTTTCAGCCACCATGTCCACCTTCTTCCAAAGGAAATCTTGTCCCCTATTTATGCCATAACTCCAGGCAGGTCAAGGAAATTTCCCGGGGCCGGAGGGAGGCGCGAGGATGCCTGCCCACCCGGCCGGGCCGCTGCCGGCCCACGGTAATGGGTAATTTTCAAGACCGCAAACCGGAAATTTCTTTGGAAACCAAACGCAATTGGCAGCACCGGGGCCCATAAAAGCATTGACAGCTCCCTTTGCCGATGGTAAAAAAATCTTTTGGGGCCGTTAGCTCAATTGGTAGAGCAAGTGACTCTTAATCACTAGGTTTGGGGTTCGAGCCCCCGACGGCCCACCAAATTAACCAATAATTAAAGAGGGTTAGCCGGGCAAAGGTTGGCCCTCTTTTCTTTCGAATCGGCCGGGATAACCCAGGGATAACCTGAGTGCGGAAATTGGTCTTGCTGACAGGCAGGGATAACCTGGGAATAACCTGTAGGAAGGAAACGAGAAACAGGGGCGCAGGGTAGGCTGGTGTCTGGCCGCGTCCTGGCGGGAGAAGTGAACCCCTTCCTCTGGCAGGGAGTTCTACCCCGAAGATCGTCAAGGCTCATGAGAACCCCGTCAGACCGGCCCTGTCCAGGTTGGAAACGGGGCTGGAAGGCACTCTCCCTGATTTTCCCAGGGGAGAGCGGGGTATTGATACGAAATTGATACAGCAAGCTCTCAGATGAATCAGGAATAATCATAGCCAAAGCCGCTTTATGTTAATCTTTCAGGACCGGGTTGTCATCGTGGCCCACCGGCAGCCCTCTCAATAACCTCAATCTGGATACCCATTCAATAGGGTACCGATACCCCTATGGATACGGGTATGGATACCCGCCTCCTTCCTGTCGGCCGATCTTGGCCCCGGGCTGCGCGCACTGACTCCCCACAGGTGGCAGGTGCCTGGCCCGGGGTTGGTGGCCTCTCCCTTCCTCTGCCTGCCTACCAACGCTTGATAGGTGGCCTATGCCCTTGGGGGCCTGATGCGCAGTCAAGGGGCCAGGCCAGCCCTCCCCGGCCCTTCCCCTGGCGCTACGGCACGCACCACAGCAACCCGGACCTCTCTATCGCCTATCCTCTTCTGCTCCTCCTCTAACCCCACCTGCAGGGCGTCCCCCTGGCCCTGGCGCTGGGGTCCTGACAGGTAGCTTATGAACCACCTACCACGCCTTGGCCGGGGAGGAGGGAGGTGTCTGTAGTGCCCCTGTGCCTGCCCTCAAGGGGCTGGTGCTGCCCTGGACCCCGGCCCCAGGCCGGCCCCCTATAACCCCTGCCCCGCAGCCTCTCACCACCACTGCCTGCCAGCCGGCCCTGGCTCCTGCCTGCCCTGTCCTGGCCCAGGGCCGCCACCCTATGCTGTCCCCCTCTTCCCGGCCCCAGAGGCAAACCCCGGGACCGCTTAAGTCCCCCCCTGGCTAAGTATGTCCC
>Ga0265296_1005378_pt1 | contig 10560 bp, 8 predicted proteins | sample MunlanPumphouse1_FD_189073 | JGI IMG/M metagenome (GOLD analysis project Ga0265296, IMG submission 189073) | Groundwater microbial communities from a municipal landfill in Southern Ontario, Canada - Pumphouse #1 | ecosystem: Environmental > Aquatic > Deep subsurface > Groundwater | place: Canada...
GCTGATCATCGCCGCCGCCGCGAGCCCCGTCGCGACCAGAGGCCAGGTCAGGATGTCGGGCAGCCAGAAGTTCTCGCCGTCGATGATTGCGATCAGCAGCAGTTGCCAGCCCAGCACGGCTGTCGCCCCCGCCATCAGCCACGAGGCCCCGCTGAGGCCCGCCCAGACACCTATGGCGGCAGCGGCCAGCTCGATCAGGGGGTAGCGTCGGGAAATGCGGGTCGAACACCGCGCGCAACGGCCTCGCAGGGCCAGCCAACTGAACAGCGGGACCAGCTCCCAGGCGCGCAAGGGCTGGTCGCAGCCCCGGCATCGCGAGCGGGCGACGACGATATCCTCGTCACGCGGCAGGCGCACGCTGACGGCGGCGATGAAACTGCCGAAAATCAGACCCAGCCCGCCCATGACGGCGGCGGCGATCACAGGGTGCATGAAGACGTCCAGACGGCGGCGAACGCCTGTGGCTTACCCGCCCCCGAGCGCCACCGCCACATGATAGGTCACCAGCGACGCCAGATAGGCCAGACCGAACATGTAGCCGATCATGATCCAGGTCCATTTCCACGAGTTGGTCTCGCGCTTGACCACGCCCAGGGTCGCCACGCACTGGGGCGCGAAGATGTACCAGGCCAGGAAGGACAGAGCTGTCGCCAACGACCATTGCGCCGACAGGGTCGAAGCCAGGAGGCCGGTGGCGTTCTCGGTGTCGGCGATCGCGTAGGTGGTGGCCAAAGCCGCCACGGCAACCTCGCGCGCCGCCATGCCGGGGATCAGGGCGATGACCATCTGCCAGTTGAAGCCGATGGGGGCGAAGATCGGCTCCAGGGCCCGGCCCAGCATGCCGGCAAACGAATAGTCGATGGCCGGCAGGGTCGCGTTCTCGGGCGGATATGGGAAGGTCGCCAGCACCCACAGGATGATCACGGCCGGCAGGATGATACGCCCCGCGCGGTTCAGGAAGATCTTGGCCCGGAGCCATAGGTTGAAACCCACGCTCTTCAGGTCCGGCGTCTTGTAGGTCGGCAGCTCCATCATGAAGGGCTCCACCGCGCCGCGCCAAAACACCTTGCGGATCACCAGCGAAACCAGAAGCGCGCTGACGATGCCGGCGGCGTAGAGGCCGAACATCACCAGTCCCTGCAGATTGGCGAAGCCCCAGACCGTCTCGTTTGGAATGAAGGCGGCGATGATCAGCGTATAGACCGGGATCCGCGCCGAGCAGGTCATCAGCGGCGCGACCAGGATGGTTGTCAGGCGATCGCGCTTTGAATCGATCACCCGTGCCGCCATCACGCCGGGAATGGCGCAGGCGAAGCTGGACAACAGCGGAATAAAGGCCCGGCCGTGCAGCCCCGCCCCGCCCATGATCTTGTCCATCAGGAAGGCCGCGCGGGCCATATAGCCGAAGTCTTCCAGGGCGATGATGAACAGGAACAGGATCAGGATCTGCGGCAGGAAGACCAGCACGCTGCCGACGCCGGAAATGATTCCGTCCACGATCAGGCTTTGCAGCAGGCCGTCTGGAATGACCGCGGCGACCAGACCGCCCAGCCAGCCGATGCCTGCCTCGATGCCGTCCATCAGGGGCGCGGCCCAGCTGAACACGGCCTGGAACATGATGAACAGCAGGGCGAACAGGATGACTAGGCCGGCGACCGGATGCAGCAGGATCGAATCGATCCTGCCGGTCAGGGTGTCGGGCCGCTCGGGCGGGCGCACGCAAGCCTTCATGATCCGCTCGGCCTCGCGCGCGGCGGTGCGCAGTTCGGCGGCATCGGGGCTATGCCACTGGCTTTCAGTCACGGCAGCGACGGCGGCCCGGTCTTCGATGGCGACGATCAGATCGTCGATGCCGCGCTTGCGCGTGGCGACCGTGGTGATGATCGGCACGCCCAGTTCGGCGCCCAGCTTCTCCAGATCGATCCGCAGCCCCTGGCGCTGGGCGATGTCGTACATGTTCAGCGCCAGGACCATCGGCCGGCCGACCGCTTTCAGCTCCAGGATCAGCCGCAAGACCAAGCGCAGGTTGGTGGCGTCGGCGACGCAGACCACCACGTCCGGCGGCGTCTCTCCGGCCAGACGCCCCAGAACGGCGTCTCGCGTGACCTCTTCGTCCGGGCTGCGGGCGCGCAGGGAATAGGTGCCGGGCAGGTCCAGCACCGACATGGTCCGGCCCGAGGCGGCGCGGATCAGGCCTTCCTTGCGCTCCACCGTGACGCCGGCGTAGTTGGCGACCTTCTGGTGCGCGCCGGTCAGGGCGTTGAACAGGGCCGTCTTGCCGCTGTTGGGATTGCCGACCAGGGCGACGCGGGCGGTCTTCAGGGCGATGTCCATCAGACCGTATCCAGCTTCCCAGAGTCCAGCTTGATCGTCAGGCTCTCGGCTTCATGGCGGCGCAGGGCCACGCGCATGTCGTCCACCTTCATGGCGATGGGATCCTGACCGAACAGGCCTTCGTGCAGCAGTTCGATCTGCGCGCCCTCGACGAAGCCCAGTTCGAGCAGGCGGCGTTCCAGCTCGACCGCTTCCCCCTGATGGTGACAATGTGCGCCCACCTGGACGATGACGCCGCGATCGCCGCGTCGGGCCTGGCTCAGCTTGATGGTGTCAGTCAATTTTACGCTCGCACGGGCGAGGCCGCTCCCCAGCGGCTCCGCGTTTCCTTGACAGTGATTATCAGGTGCGAGGCCCCCGCGTCCAGCAGGACAGCTTGACCAATTGCCGCGCCGACGCATTGCGCTATCACAGGCTGAACAGGAGCCGCCATGACCCGTTTCGCCCTCGCCGCCCCGCTTCTTCTTGGCCCCATCCTCGCCCTGGCCGCCTGTGGTCAGGGCGAGCCGTCGCCTACGGCCCCGACCAAGCCCGTTCATGTGCTGACGGAGACGGAGAAGGCGACACTGCTGGCCTCCCTGCCCGCCCCTTACAATGCTGGCGATCTGGAGAACGGGCGCCGCGCCTTCGCGCGCTGCCGCGCCTGCCACACCATCGGCGAAGGGGGGCCGGACATGGCGGGGCCGAATCTCTACGGCGTGTTCGGGCGAAAGGCGGGGGAGCGGCCGCGCTACAACTATTCCAACGCCATGCGCACTGCAGACTTCATCTGGGATGCGGAGAAGCTGGATCACTGGCTGGAAAACCCGCGCAGCTTCCTGCCCGGCAACAAGATGACCTTCCCCGGCCTGCCCGACGCTGCGGATCGCCGCGACGTCATCGCCTTCCTGAAGGTGGAGACGGGCTACAAGCCGGAGCCGGCGCCCGCCTCCTGATCCATCAGCCTTCCGGCAGTTCCTTGGGTCCGCCTTCGCGCATTTCCTGGGCTTCCCATTCCTCGATCTTGCGCGAGGTCCATTCCGGCGACTTGGTGAAGCGGGCCAGGACGCCATAGATCACGGGCACCACGAACAAGGTCAGGACGGTGGCGAACATGGCGCCGGTGAAGATCACCACGCCGATGGTCTGACGGCTGCCGGCGCCCGCACCCTGCCACAGCACCAGCGGCAAGGCGCCGAAGGCGGTGGCGATCGAGGTCATGATGATCGGCCGAAGACGCAAGGACGACGACTCGATGATCGCCTCGCGGATCGACCGGCCCTGGTCGCGCAGCTGGTTGGCGAACTCCACGATCAGAATGCCGTTCTTGGCCGCCACCCCGATCAGGATGATCAGTCCGATCTGGCTGTAGATGTTCAGGCTGGACCCGGCCATCAGCAGGCCGAACAGACCGCCCGCCGCCGCCAGCGGCACCGTCAGCATGATCACCGCCGGCGTGATCCAGCTTTCGAACTGGGCCGCCAGCACCAGGAAGACCAGCAGCAGCGCCAGGCCGAAGGCCGCGAACACCGCTCCGCCCGCCTCCTGCTGGTCGCGCGCCGCGCCGCCCCATTGGGTGACGACGCCGCCCTGGGGCTGTTTGGCCGCCTCGGCGCCGAGGAATTGGATGGCGTCGTCGATGGTGGTGCCGGGGTTCAGGTCGGCCTGCAGCGAGATCGACCGCTGACGATCCAGACGACGACGATCCGGCGTGTCACCGCTGGTCTTAGTGGTGACCACGGCCGACAGCGGCACCAGCTGCCCGCCGCCGGTCGCGACATACAGGGCCTCCAGGTCCGCGACCTCGCGCCGGTTGTCGCGCTCGGTCTGCAGGATGACGTCGTATTCCTGTCCGCCCTTGATGTAGGTGGTGGCGGTGCGCGATCCGAACATGGTCTCCAGCGTGCGGCCGATGGACTGGGACGACACGCCCAGCGCCGCCGCCTTCTGCGGATCGACATCGACCAGCAGACGCGGCGAGTTCGGCTCATAGTTCAGGCGCGGACGCGAGAAGCCGGGATTGGCCTGGGCCGCCGCCAACATGGGTTGCAGCCAGTTGTAGATCTGCTGGTAGTCAGTGCCCGTGGCGATCAGCTCGATGGAGTTGGAGTTGCCGCCCCCGCGCTGGAAGGCTCCGGGGGTAGAGGCGTTGACCTGGGCGTCCGTCTGCCCGCGCAGCTTGCCATTCAGTTCCTGGGCGATCTCGGCCGCCGTCCGGTCGCGCATGGACCAGTCGGCCAGGGTCAGGACGGCGTTGCCGGAGTTGAAGCTGCCGCCGCCGAATCCCGGCGCGGAGACCAGATAGCTATCGGCCTCGCCGTTCGCCTTGTATTCGGCCAGCAGGGGTTCCAGCCCCAGCATGATCTTGCGGGTATAGTCGAAACCGGCGCCCTCGGGGCCGGCGACGCGCACCGTCACCCGGCCGCGATCCTCGTCCGGCACCAGTTCGTTGGGCAGGGTCAGGAAGATGCCGCCCGCGCCCGCCGCCACCAGCAGGATCAGGGCGCCGACGCCGATCACTGCAATCCGTCGGCCCAACATCATGTCCAGCGAACGGGCATAGGAGCGCTTCAATCGATCCATGCCCCAGTCCACCCGGCGCGCGACCCAACCGCCGCCGTGCGCTGGTTTCAGGATCTTTGACGCCAGCATCGGCGACAGGCTGAGCGCCAGGAAGGCGGAGAAGGCCACGGCGGCCGCGATGGCCGCCGCCAGTTCGACAAACAGCCGCCCGACATATCCCGGCAGGAACAGCAGGGGCGCAAACACCGACAGCAGCACGATGGTCGTGGCCACGACGGCGAAGAAGACCTGACGCGCGCCCCGTTCCGCAGCGACCAGGGGAGGCTCGCCCAGGTCCAGACGCCGCTGGATGTTCTCGACCACCACGATGGCGTCATCCACCACCAGGCCGATGGCCAGGACCAGGGCCAGTAGGGTCAGAAGGTTCAGCGAGAAGCCCAGCGGCGCCAGAACGATGAAGGTCGCCAACAGACAGATGGGCGCCACGATGGACGGAATTAGCGCCGCCCGCAGACTGCCCAAGAAGATGAAGTTGACCAGGGCCACCAGGGCCATGGAGATGCCGATGGTGATCCAGACCTCGTCGATGGCGTGCGAGGTGAAGACCGAGTTGTCCGACCCGATCTCGATGGTCACGCCCGGCGGTAGGGTCGGCCGGATTTCGTCGATCATCGCATGGACGCCGTCGGAAATGGCCAGGTCGTTGGACTGGGCCTGACGGGTCACGGCCAGGCCGATCTGGTCCATGCCGTTGCCGCGGAACAGGCGGCGATCCTCTTCCGGCGCCTCCTCCACGCGCGCGACGTCGCCCAGACGGGTGACGTAGGTGGGCTGACCCTGGATGATGGCTGACGAGCCGCTGCCCGTCCCTGTGGCGACGGACGCCGAAGCCGAGGCTGAACCGCGGGTGCCGATGGGCAACTGCCGGAAGTCTTCCGGCAGGGCGTAGGTGCGCGCCACGCGGACGGTATAGTCCTTGTCCGTCGATTCCAGCGAACCGGCGGGCAGTTCGACGTTCTGATTGGTCAGGGCCGTCTCGACGTCGTTGACCGTCAGGCCGCGCGCCGCCAGGGCGGCGGAATCCAGCCAGATCCGCATCGAATAGCGCTGCTCGCCATAGATGTTGACCTGGGCCACGCCGGGCACGGTCGCCATCCGGTCGACCAGATACCGGTCGGCGTAGTCGGTCAGCTGAAGCCGGTTCATGCTGGTCGAGCGCAGGAAGACGATGATGATCGGCTGGCTGTCGGAGTCGGCCTTGGCCACTTCCGGCGGGTCGGCCTGGTCCGGCAGGCGGCCGACCACGCGGCTGACGCGGTCGCGCACGTCGTTGGCGGCATCGTCGATGTTGCGATCGAGAGAGAACTCGATGTTCACGTTGGAACGGCCGTCGCGACTGGTCGAGTTGATGCGTTCGACGCCCTGAATGCCGGCGATCTGCTGTTCGACCGGCTCGGTGATCCGGCTCTCGATCACCTCGGCCGAGGCCCCGGCGTAGGTGGTGTTGACCGAGACGATGGGCGGATCGACGTCCGGCAGTTCGCGCACCGGCAGGAAGAAGAAGGCCGCCGCGCCGATCACGCACAGCACGATGGCGGCGACGGCCGCGAAGACGGGCCGCCGGACCGAAACGTCGGACAGCATCATTGGGCGGCGCCCGACTTGCGGTCGGCAGACGACTTGCGATCTGCGCCCGCGACGCTGACCGGCGCGCCCGGCTGGATGCGGTTCAGGCCCGAGCCGACGATACGGTCGCCGGGTTCGATGCCCGACAGGATTTCGACGAAGCCGTTCTCGACGGCGCCGGCCTCGACCTCGACGCGCTGGGCGGTCGAGCCGTTCTGGCCGGGTGCGATCCGATAGACGAAGGCGCCGGCGCCCTCATATTGCACGGCTGATTCCGGGGCCGCCGCCGCTTGGCGCTGGCCCTGCTGGACCACGACGCGCAGCAGCATGCCGGGGCGGATCCGACCGCCGGGATTGGCGAACTCGGCGCGGGCTGTGGCGGCGCGGGTGGCCTCGTTGACGCGGGTGTCGATCAGGGCGATCCGCCCCTGGAAAGGTTCGTCGCCATAGGCGTCCGCCGTCGCCGTCAGCTGGGCGCCGGGCTGAAGCAGGTTCAGATAACGCTCCGGCAGGGGGAAATCGACGCGGATGGTCGAGGTATCGTCCAGAGTCGCGATCACCGCGCCTGGATTGATCAGCGTGCCCGCCGTCACCGTCGTCAGACCCATGCGGCCGGCGAACGGCGCGCGGATGACGCGGTCGCCGCGCCGCGCCTGCGCGGCCTCAAGCGAAGCTCGGGCAGTCTCCAGCCCCGTCTCGGCCTGTTCCAGCATCACCTGGGGCGCGATGCCCCGGTCGGCCAGGGCCTTGTAGCGATCATACTCACGCTGGGCCTGATTGACGGTGGCGCGGGCCTCGATGATGGCGGCGTCTTCCTCGCGCGCCTGCAACTCGACCAGGGGTGCGCCGGCCGATACCAGCTGGCCGTCCGCGAACAGGACGCGCGTGATCAGTTCGGTGGTCGAGGAGGTGATGTTGACCGACCGCTGGCCCCGCGCCACGCCCAGCACCCGGATCTGGTCCGAGAACTGACGCTGGCCCACGACGGCCTGCGACACCTCTTGGCCGCCACTTCGGCCGCTTGCGGCGCCCGGCCCTTGGGCGGACTTTTCGTCTCCAGCGGCGATCTTGACGATGGCGGCGATGACCATCAGCCCCAGCAGAACGGCTGCGGCGATGAGGAAGAAGTGACGTTTGATCACGCGGGGGTCTCTCGGTCAGGGGGACGCCGCATGCATTACCGGGTAATGAAGTGCGCGCAATGTTACGTATCAGTAACGTGGCGGATCACATTTTCCGTCGCAGAAATCTTCCCCTAAAAACGACGCCAAACCGCCAGAACAGGCCCACGGGCGATTGCGGCTTCTCGGCCTGCGACGGTTTGTCTCCATCCGGCCTGCACGCTCCAGCCCCCGAAATCGCGCACCACCGAGGTTTCCAGCGACAGCCAGCGCGACCCGCCGTCCGCCGCCCCGCCGAACGCCTGGCCCAGCACCATCCAGTCGCGACCGATCCGGGCGCCCGCCGTGGCGTCGATGCGCGTCTCGTCCGGCAGGCCGTCCCGCAGGCGCCGCGCGGCCTGAAGCTCGACGAACGATCCGTCCATGCCCCAGCGCGCGCCCATTTCGCCCAGGGATCGGCCGACCGACACCCGCGCCTCCCAGTCGTGCTCGCCGACGCCCGGCTGGGCATAGCCGGCGTTGCGCCCCTCCCCGGCCCAAGCATAACCGCCATAAAGGCTGACGGCGTTGCGGTCGTCGCGCCAGACCTGCCAGGTCGCGCCGATCTCGATGGGACCGCGCCCTTTGTAATCGACGAAGGTGTCCTCGCCGTCTTGCCAGTCGGCCTTCAACTGCAGGGTCAGCCGGTCCGATGCGCCATATTCGGCGAACAGCCCCAACGCTGCGTCGCGCCGCTCGCCCGGCAGGTCGCGCGCCTCGCCCGAGGCGTCGAAGCCGCTATCGGCGCTCAGCCGCTCATATTTGACGATCGCCTGCCCCTTGCCCTTGGGCTGGACCCAGGCGCCGGCGAAGGCCGGAGCGGGCGCCAGCGCACCTATCGCCAGCACCGCCGCAGCCCCGGCAAGACCTAGGCGTCGTAGCCCGGCGACTTGCGATCCAGTTGACGCAGGGCGCCCGGCCAGGCCAGGGCCGAGATGAAGCCGATGCCCCGTCCCTGCTCCCTGGTTTCCGCCTGCGCCTCGTCGGGGGCCAGCAGGATGTGCTGACGCCCGCCCGACAGGGCCGCGACCTGCTGCGCGCAGGCCCTCTCCAGAAAGAAGATGCCGATCCATGCCTTAGCCGCCGTTTCCCCGACCGCCAGCGTGCCGTGGTTTCGCAGCAGCATCAGCGGTTTGTCCCCCAGGTCGGCCACCAGACGTTCGCGTTCGTCATGGTTCAGGGCCAACCCCTCGTACCCATGATACGCAACCTGATACTGTAGTAAACACGCGTTCTGGCTGATCGGCAGCAAACCTTCGGATTGCGCGGCGACGCCGACGCCGTTCACCGTGTGCAGGTGTATGACGAACCTGGCGTCGTCGCGCGCTGCGTGGACGGCCGAGTGGATGGTGAAGCCCGCCGGATTGATGAAGTTGGTCGTGTCCTGGACGATGTTCCCCTCCAGATCGACCTTCACCAGCGACGAGGCGGTGATCTCGTCGAAATAGAAGCCGTAGGGATTGATCAGGAAATGATGCTCGGGCCCCGGCACACGCGCCGAGATATGGGTGAAGATCATGTCGTCCCAACCGTGCAAAGCGACCAGCCGATACAGGGCCGCCAGCTCGACGCGGACCTGCCATTCGGCCTCGGACACGCGCGATTTGATCGAGGGACTCGTTCCGTCCGCCATGGTTTCCTCCTGCCTCTGAACGGGCTTTGAGAAACCGTCGCCCTGCCCGCATGCGCCGTCAACCCGCCTTGAACGATGTTGACGCCACGTCATCAGCCGGCCGTTAGCTTTGCTTAACGCCGTCTTCACGACCGCGGCTTATGGTTAAGCATCGTCGTCGGTTCGGGGAGCCGCTGTGTCTGTCGTTCAATTGGAGCCGCCCCGCGACGCCTGGGACGACCGGACCGTTTCCCAACTTCTGACCCTGGCGCAAAGCCGCTCGGCTGAAGACCGTCAACGGCTGCTGCTGAAGGTCACATCCCTTTGCGAAGCGACGCGCCCGCCTGCCGAGGTCGGCCCGCTGCTCAGCGACATCTTCCTGACCCTGGCCGCGCAGGCGGAGCGGGACATTCGCCTGGCCTTGTCCGAGCGAATCGCCGGCGTCGACTGGGCGCCGCCCGCCCTGATCAACATGCTGGCGCTGGACGAGATCGAGATCGCCCGGCCGGTCATCACCTCCAGCCCCCTGCTGAAAGACACCGACCTGATCCGGCTGCTGATCGAGGCGACGCTGGAGCATCAGATTGCCGTGGCGCGCCGGCCCCAGCTGTCACGGCCCGTGGCGGACACGATCATCGACCGGGGCGAGGCCGTGACCATGACCGCCCTGGCGTCGAACCGTTCGGCGGACATCAGCGAAGACGCCATGCGCAAGCTGGTTGACCATTCGCGCCGCATTGCCGGCCTGCGCGCGCCGCTGACGCGGCATCCCCGGCTGAACGAACAACTGGCCCAGCAGCTGTATCAATGGGTCGGCCAGGCCTTGCGTCAATCGATCGGCGAACGGTTCCGCATCGACGACGCCCAGCTGAACGCCGCCGTCCAGCAGGCCGCCGCCAAGGCCGTGGGCAGCCCTGAGTGGCGCACGGCGCCGACCAGCCGGCTGGCCGAAGATCGCGAACGCTCCGACATGGAACGTCGTCTGATGGACAAGCTTCAGGCCGCCGGCCAGCTGCGTCCCGGCCTGCTCGTCCGCGCCCTGCGGGAACAGCGGTTCGAACTGTTCGAACAGGCGCTCGCGGCCTTGGGCGGTTTCAGCGACGCACAGGTGCATCACGCCGTGCGCGCCCCGACCGCCGAACCCCTCTATCTGGCCTGTATCGCCGTGGGCGTGGACAAGGCCGTCTTCGCCTCCCTGCTGGTCGAGGTGCGAAAGCTGTCAGGCGGCCTGCCTGCGGACGGCGGCTGGACGGCGACGCCGATGAACGCCCATTCCGCCTCGCGCGCCTTCCGTCAGATGATGGAAAAGCCCGCGATCGTTTGACT
>Ga0265296_1005379_pt1 | contig 10559 bp, 10 predicted proteins | sample MunlanPumphouse1_FD_189073 | JGI IMG/M metagenome (GOLD analysis project Ga0265296, IMG submission 189073) | Groundwater microbial communities from a municipal landfill in Southern Ontario, Canada - Pumphouse #1 | ecosystem: Environmental > Aquatic > Deep subsurface > Groundwater | place...
TACGCGCACCGGGATCAGCAACCAGCTTCCCTCCATGATCGACATCCCCCCGTCGAACGCGACCGCCGGGATGCCTTCGCTCTCCAGCCGCCCGACGATGATATGCGCCTCGTTCCGGCCGTACCGCCCCAGTTCGACCAGGCTCATGCGCCGCGCCGGTCCGGCAGGACGGTCGCAAGCCGTACCGGCAACCCGTCGATGCTCGCGGTCGGCCCCGCCAGTTCCTCGATCCGTTCGGCCTCGGTCTGTTTCGCGTGATATTTCGACAGCGTCTGGCGCTCGCGGTCCAGCGTCATAAACGGCACGCCCCAGCCGCAACTCGTCTGCACCTCGTCGACCGCGATCACGAAGATCTGCCTCGTGCCCGGCAACGGCGTGAACCGCGCATACAGCTCGGCCCAGCCATCGTCCTGCGGCAACACCGCGCGGCCCTTGCCATAGATTCGGAAGATCAGGGCGGGCTGATCGAACGCGCAGAACATGATCGTGATGCGCCCGTCAGCACCCAGATGCGCGTTGGTCTCGTTCCCCGACCCGCCGACGTCGAGATATGCGACCGTCTTCGGATCGAGCACGCGGAAACTGTCCATGCCCTTGGGACTGAGATTGATCCGCGCGCCTTCCGCCGCGGTCGCGACGAAGAACACCGGCTGCCGCGCGACGAACGCGCGATGATCGTCGGTGAGCGCGGGAAAGAAGTCCATCGATCGGCTCCGAATTGACGCGCGTAAAGTTTGCGCATAGATTATACGCATGAAATACGATCCAATCGCCACTGGCAAGAGAAAATCGGTCAACATGTCGGTCGATACCGGCATCGTGGCTGCAGCGAAGGAAGCGGGCGTCAACCTGTCGCGGGTCACCGAGGCCGCGCTTCGCGACGCAATTAAGATCGAGCGCGAACGGCGGTGGAAGGAGGAGAATCGACAGTGGATCGAAGCACAGAATCGGTGGATCGACGAGAACGGAATTCCGCTTTCCGGTCTTGAGCCGCTCTGAATGGCGCAATTCGATGTCCATTCGATCGACGGTCATGGCCTGGTCGTGAATTGCCAAAGCGATCTTTTGAGCAACTTGCGCTCGCGGGTTGTTGCCCCTTTACGCAAGCCGGACGAGCCGTCGGTTTCGCAGTCTAGGCTCAATCCGCTGGTGACGGTGCATCACACGGAATATCGGGTAGCTGTCCAGTTTTTACGCGCCGTCGATAGCCGACAACTCGGTGAAAAAATCGGTTCGCTTCTCGACTATGAATACGAGCTCAAAGCCGCGATCGACATGGTCGTCAGCGGCCTTTAGGCCGCAGTCCCGCCGACCGTCAGCCCGTCGACCAGCAACGTCGGTTGCCCGACCCCGGCCGGCACCGACTGCCCGCCCTTGCCGCACATCCCGATACCCTCGTCGAGCGCGAAGTCGTTGCCGATACCACGCACCCTGGTCAGCGAGCTCGGACCGTCGCCGATCAGCGTCGCACCCTTGATCGGCGCGCCGAGCTTGCCGTCCTCGATCAGATACGCCTCGGTGCAGCTGAACACGAACTTGCCCGACACGATATCGACCTGTCCGCCGCCAAACGCCTTGGCGAAGATGCCCTTCTTGACGCGCGACAGAAGCTCGGCGGGATCGTCGTTGCCCGCCTTCATGAAGGTGTTGGTCATCCGCGGCATCGGCGCGTGCGCATAGCTCTCGCGACGGCCGTTGCCGGTCGCCTCGACCCCCATCAGCCGCGCGTTCAGCCGGTCCTGCATATAGCCCTTGAGAATGCCGTCCTCGATCAGCACGGTCTCGCGTGTCGGCGTGCCCTCGTCATCGATCGTCAGCGACCCGCGGCGATCCTGGAGCGAGCCGTCATCGACCACCGTCACGCCCTCGGCCGCGACGCGCTCGCCGATCCGGCCCGAGAACGCCGACGTCCCCTTGCGGTTGAAATCGCCCTCGAGCCCATGGCCGATCGCCTCGTGCAGCAGGATCCCGGGCCAGCCATTGCCGAGCAGCACGGTCATCTCGCCGGCGGGGGCAGCGATCGACTCAAGGTTGACCAACGCCTGCGACAGCGCCTCGTCGATCGCGCGGTTGTACGTCGCGGGCTCGAACAGGTCGTTATAGAGATAGCGCCCACCGATCCCGTAGCTGCCCGTCTCCCGCCGCCCGTTCTGCTCGGCGACGATCGACACGTTGAGACGCACCAAAGGCCGCACGTCGGTCGCGACGAAGCCGTCCGCGCGGACGATCTCGACCACCGACCATGTGCCCGAGAGGCTGACCGAAACCTGCGCCACGCGCGGATCGCGCGCCCGCGCGGCGGCGTCGATCGTCTGGCACAGGTTCACCTTGTCCGCGAACGGGACGAGGTCGAGCGGATCGGCGGCGGTGTAGCGATGGCGGTTGGTGCCCTGCGGCGGGCCAGCCTTCGCGGCCACGCCCGGCTCGATCAACGCCATCGTCTCGGCAGCGCGACGGATCGCGGCGGGGGTCATCTCGTTCGAATGCGCGAACGCTGTCATCTCGCCCGAGACGGCGCGCAGGCCGAAACCCGAGCTCGTGTCGTAGGAGGCGGTCTTCAACCGGCCGTCGTCGAAGCCGAACGCCTCGGCCTTGCGGTATTGGAGATACAATTCGCCGTCATCGGCCTTGCCGAGCGCCTTGGCGGTCAGAGCCTGCGCCTGCTCCGGGTCCAGAGTATCGCGGTAGAGGAAAGAACGGGGATCTGCTGCTATCGTCATCCGATAGATATAAGAGGCTTAGCGCCCGGCGCCATCCCCGTGATCGCGCAAGGTCGACTGGTCCGCGCCATCGGCCGCGCCGCCGACCAGGATGAAGCGCCGGTCGCAATAGCCGCAATCGACATAGCCGGTCTCGTCGATCTGCAACCAGACGCGCGGATGGCCGAGCGCTGCGCCGCCGGGAATGTCGGTGGCGCCATCGCAGGCGACGCGGGCGTGGGTGACGCGGGTGGTTTCGAGCGGCGGATGCATGTGGGGGCGATAGCAAGGGCAGGCGGGCCGGGCAATTGCTTCTTCCGCGTGATCGAGAAGGAAGAACGGGTTCACGCGGAGACGCGGAGACGCGGAGGTGTTACGCTTGTCGCGGAGCGACTTTCCAATCACTCTGGCGAAGCTGATAGTGCAATCTCCCGACCGATAGGCTGGATGCAACACCTCCGTGTCTCCGTGTCTCCGTGTCTCCGTGTCTCCGTGTCTCCGTGTCTCCGTGTCTCCGTGTCTCCGCGTGAACAAATCTTCTTTGCAACGCCCGAGGGGATGACCCGCCCCGCCCGCCCCGCTATGCCGCAGCCATGACCGAAGCTGCGATCGCCATCTCGAATCTCTGCAAGACCTATGCGGGCGGTAAGCGCGCGCTCGACGGGGTGACGTTCGACGTGCCCCGTGGCCAGATCTTCGGCCTGCTCGGCCCCAACGGCGCGGGCAAGTCGACGCTGATCAACATCCTCGCCGGGCTGGTCAACAAGACCGACGGCAGCGCCGCGATCTGGGGGTTCGACATCGACGAGCACCCGCGAAACGCCAAGGCGTCGATCGGCATCGTCAACCAGGAGATCCTGTTCGATCCGTTCTTCTCGCCATTCGAGACTCTCGAGATCCAGGCCGGGCTCTACGGCGTCCCCAAGGCGAAGCGCCGCACGATGGAACTGCTCCGCGCGGTGCATCTGGAGGACAAGGCGCACGCCTACGCCCGCACGCTGTCGGGCGGGATGAAGCGCCGCCTGATGGTGGCCAAGGCGATGGTCCACTCGCCCCCCGTCCTCGTCCTCGACGAGCCGACCGCGGGCGTCGACATCGAACTCCGCCAGCAGCTCTGGACCTATGTCCGCAGCCTCAACCAGGCCGGCGTGACGGTGGTCCTCACCACGCATTATCTCGAGGAAGCCGAGGAACTCTGCGACCGGATTGCGATCATCAACAACGGCAAGTTGATCGCCAACGAACCGACCCGCGAACTGGTCGGCAAGGCGCAGGAAAAGATCGTCGCGGTCACCGTCGATCGCGATGTGCGCGACATCCCCGCCAACGCCTGCTTCCAGAAGATCACGCTAATGGGCAATCGCACGCTGGAGATCACCTACAAGAAAGACCGCGTGAACGCCGGCGAAGTCCTCGCCGCGATTCAAGGCGACGGGTTCGGGATCGTCGACGTCTCGACCAAGGAGCCCGATCTGGAGGACGTCTTCCTCAGCCTGACCCGCGCCGCCAACGCATGAACAGCGACATCCTGATAGTCGGCTCGGGCGCCGCAGGTCTCACCGCCGCGCTCAACCTTGCCGACCGCTTCAAGGTCACGGTGTTGGCCAAGGGCGCGTTGAACGAAGGCTCGACCGCCTGGGCGCAGGGCGGGATCGCGGCGGTGCTCGAACCCGGCGACACGTTCGAGAACCATGTCGAGGACACGATGGTCGCCGGTGCCGGCCTCAACGACCGCGCGATCGTCGAGATGGTGGTCGAGGGCGCGCCCGCTGCGATCGAGCGGCTCACGCGTCTTGGCGTGCCGTTCGAAACCGAGGGCAATGCGCTTCACCTGACGCGCGAAGGTGGCCACAGCCACCGCCGGATCGTCCACGTCGCCGACGCGACCGGCTGGGCGGTGCAGGAGGCGTTGCAGAAGGCCGCCGAGGCGCATCCGAACATAACCCTCGTTCCCGACCAGATCGCGATCGACCTCGCCACCGGCCGTCACGAGGAACGCTATTCGGGTGCCGGCAACGTCTGGGGCGTCTACGCCGTCGATCGCAAGACCGAGCGGGTCGCGCTTTACACTGCGCGGGCCACTATTCTGGCAACCGGCGGAGCGGGACGCACGTATCTCTTCTCGACCGCTCCCCGCGGCGCCACCGGTGACGGCATCGCGATGGCGTGGCGCGCGGGCGCACGCGTCTCCAACATGGAGATGATGCAGTTCCACCCGACCTGCCTCTACAATCTGGAGGTCAAGAATTTCCTGATCACCGAGGCGGTGCGCGGCGAAGGCGGGCGGCTGATCAACCCGTCGACCGGCAAGCGCTTCATGGCCTATTACGATCCCGCGCGCATGGAACTCGCGCCGCGCGATATCGTCGCGCGCGCGATCGATGCCGAGATCAAGCGCTACGGCCTCGACTATGTCCATCTCGACATCAGTCACATGCCCGCCGAATTCATCCGTCACCACTTCCCGAACATCCACGAGAAGCTGCTGACGGTCGGCATCGACATGACGACGCAGCCGATCCCGGTCGTCCCCGCGCAACATTATACCTGCGGCGGGATCGTCATCGACGAACATGGCAAGACCGACCTTCCCGGCCTGTATGCCGCGGGCGAGTGCACCGAATCCGGCCTGCACGGCGCCAACCGGCTCGCGTCCAATTCGCTGCTCGAATGCTTCGTGTTCGGCGAAGCGGCGGCGGACAACATCGCGGCGAACTGGGACAAGCTCCCCCCGCCCCCGCCGATCCGCCCCTGGGACGAAAGCCGCGTGACGGATTCGGACGAGGAGGTCGTGATCAAGCAGACCTGGACCGAAATCCGCCGCTTCATGTGGAATTACGTCGGCATCGTCCGCACCACCAAGCGGCTCGAACGCGCCAAACACCGCATCGAATTGCTGAACGACGAGGTGGCGGAATATTACCAGCATTTCCGCGTGACGCCCGACCTGATCGAGTTGCGCAACCTGCTCCAGACCGCCGAGCTGATCGTGCGCTCGGCGCTGCACCGGCACGAAAGCCGCGGGCTGCATTTCACGCTCGATTATCCCGAAACCCTGCCCGATGCGGTCGATACGGTTCTCGTTCCCTGACATGTCGGCGGCTCGGCGCACCCGCGGCGCGCTTCGTCGCAGTGGGGCGCGGGCGCTGTTTCCCGCGCCCGATCAACGGATAAGGGTCGCCGCTCCAGTGCAGGGCGTTCAATCCATCATGACATCGGCGAGTGCGTTCAAACGGCTTCTGGCAACCACCCTTTTCGGCGTGGCGCTCGCCGGTTGCGGATCGGCGTCGCGGCCGAGCCCACCGGCGGTCACCCCGATGCAGCAGGCCGGGGGGTTCGTCTCGATCCCGGTGCCGCCGCCATTACCGCGGACTCCGCGGCCCGCGCCGGCCAGCCTGGTCAACGCGATCTCCGAATTGCAGAGCGGATTCCAGGGCAAGGCCGGCATCGCCGTCCGCGCCGTCGACGATGGCTGGACGGTCGAGGCCGGTGGGCGCCAGTTGCTGCCGCAGCAGTCGGTCAGCAAGCTGTGGGTCGCGATGACCGTGATGGATCTGCGCGACCAGGGCAAGATCCGCCTCGACGAGCCGATCGTCGTCCGCCCGCAGGACCTGACGCTGTTCCATCAGCCGATCGCGATGCTGGTTAAGGGCGACGGCTATCGCACGACCGTCGGCGAATTGCTTACGCGGGCGCTGACGCATAGCGACAATACCGCGAACGACCGGTTACTGACGCGGGTCGGCGGGCCGTCCGCGGTGCGGTCGATGATCGCGCGGAAACAGCTTGGCGCGATCCGGTTCGGGCCGGGCGAGCGACTGTTGCAAAGCGGCACGGCGGGGCTGGTCTGGCAGCCCTCCTATGCGGTCAACGGCGGCTTCATGACGGCGCGTAACCGGCTGTCGCCGGCCGTGCGCGAGGCTGCGATGAATGCGTATGTGCGCAATCCGCCCGATGGCGCCGCGCCGATCGCGATCGCCGACGCGATTGCGCGGCTGGCGAAGGGCGATATCTTGTCGGAAACCTCGACCAAGATCCTGCTCGACACGATGGGCCGCTCGGTCACCGGCCGCGCCCGCCTGCGCGCCGCGCTGCCGAGTGGCTGGGAGATCGCGCACAAGACCGGCACCGGCCAGGACCTCGGGCGGCGCAATGCGGGGTTCAACGACGTCGGCCTGCTGACCGCGCCGGATGGGCGCCGCTATGCGATCGCGGTGATGATCGGAGATACCATCCGGCCGATGCCCGAACGCCAGCGGCTGATCCAGGCGGCGGCGGCCGCGGTGGCGAAGTACGCCGGGACCACGCGGTCAATGAACTGAGATTAGCGGTATGGGGGCGGATGAACCCCACCCTACCGTCATCCTGACGAAAGTCAGGACCCAGAGCCAAACACCGTATCGCTCGTGATCCTGGGTCCTGACTTTCGTCAGGATGACGTAAGAAGAGCAGTCGTCCCTAAAGGATCGCTCTCAGTCGAAACCATTCGCCAAAAACCGCTCCGCCACCGCGCAGTGCATCGCGATCCCGTGCGCCATCACGCGCTCGTCGATCGTCATCTTCGTGTTGTGCAGCGGCGGATTGGTGCGCGGGTCGCTGCCCTCGGGCGCGGCGCCGATGAACGCCATCGCACCGGGCAGTTTCTGGAGCACGTAGGAGAAGTCCTCCGCTCCCATCATCGGCGGCATCACCTGATACGCGCCCTCGCCGCCGATCGCGGTCGCGCACGCCTTCATCAGGTCGGTGGCACGCTCGTCGTTGACGGTGACCGGATAGCCTTCCTCGATCGTCGGCGTGCCGACCGCGCCATGCGCGGCGGCGATCCCCTCGACCATGCGGATGAACGCCGCGCGGACCTGTTCCCGGGTGCGCTCCGACAGCGTCCGCATCGTGCCGAGCATCTCGACGGTCGAGGGAATGACGTTGTGCGCGCTGCCGGCATTGAGCTTGGTGATCGACAGCACGGCGGGATCAGTAACGGCCACCTGCCGCGCGACATAGGTCTGCAGGGCCGTGACGATCTCGCAGGCGATCGGCAGTGGATCGAGGCAGTCGTGCGGCATCGCGGCATGGCCGCCGCGCCCGGTGATCGTCGCACGCAGCGTGTCGGTCGAGGCCATCAGCGTGCCCGCGCGGCTGACGACATGGCCCATCGGCATGTTGGGCGAGATGTGCAGCGCGAACCCGGCCTCGGGCAGCGGCGAATCGAGCAGGCCGTCCGCGATCATGTGGCGGGCGCCGTGATGGCCCTCCTCGCCGGGCTGGAACATGAAGACGACCGTGCCGGGGAGTTCGTCGCGGCGCGCACACAGCGCCTTGGCCGCGCCGACGAGCATTGCAGTGTGCGAATCATGCCCGCAGGCGTGCATTGCGCCGTCGATCTTGGAGGCGAACGGCAGGCCGGTCTCCTCCTGCATCGGCAGCGCGTCCATGTCGCCGCGCAGCAACACCGTGCGACCGTTGCCGCCTGCGGTGCCACCCCGCCCGCCGCGCAGGATCGCGACGAAGCCCGTGGTGGAAGTGCCTTCGCGGATTTCCAGCGGGAGACCGGCGAGCGCGGTCTTCACCTTGTCGGAGGTGCGCGGGCATTGGAGGCCGACTTCGGGATCGGCATGGATCGCACGACGGAGCGTGATCGCGTCGTCGAGGCTGTCCTCGCCGATGGTAGACCAGTCGGTCGGGGTCCAGTCGGTGGTGGATTCGAAATCGAGGGACATTGTCTGGCTCCTTGAATGGCTTAACCACCACCCCGGCGAAGGCCGGGGCCCAATTGGGAAGGTCAATGTAACGGAGCGCCATCCGACGTTACCTCCGTTCCCCAACTGGGCCCCGGCCTTCGCCGGGGTGGTGTTTGTATAGGGGGCAGCTCGCCCCCGATCATGGAGGCAGTCTACCCCCGGAACAGCCCGCCTAAAACCCCGCGCAGGACCGTGCCGACCAAGCCACCGCTCGTCGACGACCGACGCGACTTGGTGCCGAACACCTGCTTGCCGATCTCGTTCGCCACCTGCCGCCCGATCGAAGAACTCGCCGCACGCGTCGCCGAGGTCGCCATCTTGGTCCAGGGCGAGTTCGCCGTCGCGCGGTCGGCCTCGCGCTGCTGGCGATCCGCCTCACGCTGCTCGGCAACCCGAGCGCGCTCCGCCTCTTTGGCCGCCTTCGCATCGAGCTTCGCCTGCACGGCCGCGGCTTTCTCCGCCTCGGTCGTCGCCTTGGCCTCTGCCGCCGCAGCACTCGCCTCCTGCGTCTTGGCGGCGAGCAATTCCTCCGCCGACTCGCGATCGACCAGCGTGTCGTATTTCGCGCCGATCGCATCGGTCTCGATCATCACTTTCCGCTCGGCCGGGGTGATCGGCCCGACGCGCGACGCGGGCGGCTTGATCAGCGTGCGCTCGACCGGCGTCGGTGCGCCGTCCGCCTGAAGCAGCGACACCAGCGCCTCGCCAACCTTCAGCTCAGTGATGATCGTCGCGACGTCGACGCCGGGGTTCGCGCGGAACGTCTCCGCCGCAGACCGCACCGCCGCCTGGTCGCGCGGCGTGAACGCACGTAGCGCATGCTGGACGCGGTTGCCGAGCTGGCCCGCCACCGTATCGGGAATGTCGATCGGGTTCTGCGTGATGAAATACACGCCCACCCCCTTCGAGCGGATCAGGCGGACGACCTGTTCGATCTTTTCCAGCAGCGCCTTCGGGGCCTCATCGAACAGCAGATGCGCCTCGTCGAAGAAGAAGCACAGCACCGGCTTGTCGGGATCGCCGACCTCGGGAAGATGCTCGAACAGCTCGCTCATCAGCCAGAGCAGGAACGTCGCATACAGCTTCGGCGACGCCATCAGTCTGTCGGCGGCAAGGATGTTGACGATCCCCCTGCCCCGGTCGTCGGTACCGATGAAATCGTTCATCTCCAGCGCAGGCTCGCCGAAGAAATTCTCCGCACCCTGCGTGCGCAACTGGAGCAGCGAGCGCTGGATCGCGCCGATCGACTGCTTCGAGACGTTGCCATAGGTCACCGTCAGCTCGTCCGCCCGACCCGCGCATTCGGTCAGCATCGCCTGGAGATCGTCGAGGTCGATCAGCAGCAGCCCCTCCTTGTCGGCGACGTGGAAGGCGATCGTCAGCACGCCCTCCTGAACCTCGTTCAGGTCCATCAGCCGCGCCAGCAGCAGCGGCCCCATCTCGCTGATCGTGGTGCGGATCGGATGGCCCTGCTCGCCGAACAGGTCCCAGAACTGCACCGGGTTGTCGGCATAGGCCCAGCTGTCGTCGCCGATCGCCTTGGCTCGCTCGGCAAAGCTCGCATGCGTCTTGGCAGTCGGTGAGCCCGCCATGGCGAGGCCCGACAGATCGCCCTTCACGTCGGCGACGAAGCACGGCACGCCGTTCGCGGAGAAGCCCTCGATGATCCCCTGCAACGTCACCGTCTTGCCGGTACCGGTCGCGCCCGCGATCAGGCCGTGGCGATTGGCGCGCTTGAGTTCCAGCGTCTGCGGCTTGCCGTCCACGCTTGCGCCGATGAAAATGCCGTCGCTCATGGTTCTCGTCCTCTTTACCTGCCGCGACCCTATCCCCGCGCGATGCAAAGAAAAAGGACCGCCGCTCGGGTGAGCGACGGTCCTTTCCAGGTCGGTTGGGTTGGTCGAGTCTTACTTGATCTTGACCGGCAGGAACTGCGCCGGACCGCGGCCACGCTTGACCTGCAACAGGACCTGCGGACGCCCGGCGGACTTGGCAGTCGTCACTGCGGTCTGAACGTCGGCCGCGGTACGCACCGGCGTGCCGTTGACCGACATGATGACATCGCCACGCTTGAGCTTGCCATACGCATCGCTGGTCTGCGCGACCACGGCGATGACGACGC
>Ga0265296_1005380_pt1 | contig 10559 bp, 14 predicted proteins | sample MunlanPumphouse1_FD_189073 | JGI IMG/M metagenome (GOLD analysis project Ga0265296, IMG submission 189073) | Groundwater microbial communities from a municipal landfill in Southern Ontario, Canada - Pumphouse #1 | ecosystem: Environmental > Aquatic > Deep subsurface > Groundwater | place...
ATTCTACTCTGGCGTCTCGCAGGGGCGCGCCTATTGGGAAGACGGTAATAGATCTTTTCCCGAGACAGCTTTTCAGGGAGAGAGGCGACTCCAGAGTATAGCGGGCATAATGCCCGTTTTTTTGTTACCCTACTAAATTACGAATTATTACCAATTGTACAAATATAATATTAGTAATATTTGTAGAAATTAGTAAATTTGTAGGGTTATAAGGCGCCCGGAATATTTTTTATGTCCGCATACTTAAAAACTGGGCCGTCTTTGCAGGTATAGAAAGAACCGACGGCGCAGTGCTGGCAAACGCCCACTCCGCAGTGCATTCTCCGTTCAAGTGAAACATATATATTTTCTGCCGGGAATTTTTTTTCAGCAAGTTTTTGCAGAACAAATTTGTACATTATTGGCGGGCCGCAAAGGAAGGCGGATGAATTTTCAATAATTTCATGTTCGTCAAAAAGTTTGGTAACCAGGCCAACGCATCCGTCCCATCCGTGACAGGCGTTGTCAATTGTTAATTGCAGGTCTATCCCCTGCTTTTGCCATTCGTCGAAATCCTTATGGAACAAAAATTCGCGCGGATTTCTTGCTCCGTAAAAAATTTGTATTTTAGCGCCTGGTTCCAGAAATTTATCTTTTCCCCAAATCAGCGTGCGAAGAGGCACTAAACCTAGTCCTCCAACAACAATTAGTAAGTTTTTGGTTAGTGGTTCTGAGTTATTGGTTCTTGTTTGGAAATTCAAATCGTTTCGCTGTAATTGCTTCGCAATTAACGGGGTTGGGAATTGGGAATTTTTCGTGGGCCATCCGTGCCCCTGTGGTCCTCGTATGCCGATTTCGTCACCCGCTTTCATGGTGTGCAGTTTTTCGGTAAATTTACCGGCGTTGCGCACGCATAGTTCTAAATATTCGGAATCAGGAGGATTGCAGGGCGCGAAAGGCGCTTCGCCGAATCCGGGAATAGACAAAAAAATAATTTGCCCCGGAGAATAGGAAAAATCAGGCGAGCTTAATTTAAAGCGCTTGATGCCAGGCGCTTCATCCGTGATTTCCAGTATTTTTATGTTTTGTGGTTGATAGGGATTATTCACAATTGAATTACGATTTACGATTTAAGATTTAAGAATGATTTTAAATTCCTAAATCATAAATCGTTATTCTTAAATCTTTTAGGAATTTTCAACATCTTCCATTACTTTCTTAATATCAATTCCAACCGGGCAGACTTCGTGGCATCTTCCGCATCCCACGCAGCCCATCATGCCGTATTCATCGGGTATGCGCGCGAACTTATGATTGTACCAGAAATGGATCCGGGCGGCGGCACTGTTTAAAAATTTATGTTCGCCGGCAACTTCGGAAAATTCGGAATAATAGCAGGAATCCCAGCAACGTTCTCGGTTTTCCGGAGAATCGTCCATTCGGAAGCAAAAACAGGTTGGGCAGACAATAGTGCATTTGCCGCATTCCAGGCAGATTTTTCCGAGTTTTTCCCAAATTTCAGGATTATGGCGGTTCTTCAGGCTGCCGCGCCGCAAATTCATTTTTCCCTCCCATTCCTTGTTATATTTATGCCCTTTAAATTCTATTTTTTTAAATTTTTTGCAGCCGATTTTTTCAAGGATTTCATTTCCCGTGGCTGAACCAGCGTAAGCCTGCGTTTCATTTTTGTTTTCATCTATGAAGATATCAAAACGCAGGTTTTCCAGAGTTTTTTCATTGAGCTTGCGGATGCTTTTATCAAGCATTTTAGTTTCCAGCCCATAGCCGATAATTAAGGTATTTTCCTTTCTTGCCTGATAATAAGGGTCGTCGGCAAAAACTTTGTCGTAGAGCAGAATTGCCTGCAGGTCTACCGGGTTTATTCCCAGAAGCGCGATTTTTTCTTCGTTTTTTTCAGGCGGAGCGAGTTGGTTGCTGGTTGTTTGAAACAGGATTTCTTTTTCCGGGACAAAAAATTTTTTCCAGGAATAAAAAGGCAGCCGGTTTGACAAGACTACTTCTTTTGGGTCGAGGAGTTCGTTGATGGTAATCTGATTGTTTTCTTCCTGTGTTGAGTAGACGCGGTAGTTCTTGAAGAGGCAGGTTATTAATTTTGCGAATTCTTTTGAATTCATTACGCGTAGGAGTAAATTAACGCCAGTGCATACGCCAATTAACGCAAAGGCAAAATATTATAAAATGATTATATCATTTTGAAAGCTATTCCGCCAATTTATTTTTCCACAAAAAAGCCGCTCCGTTAACGGGGCGGCTTTGTCTGATTTATCGGTGCGCGTTACTTTTCCAAAGCCTGATCAATCGCACTGGCAAAGTCTTCGTATGGCATTTCTCCGACTAACTTCTGCCCATTGACAGAAAAAGTCGGCGTGCCTTCAATTCCGTCGTTTTGTCCCGCTTGATACCATTCTTGCGCCTGCTTGTCGTATTTTTTATTGTCGTAGCAGCTGTTAAATTCTTCAGCGTTCAAGCCGATAGCCTGAGCGAAATTCTTGAGGTCGTCCGGGCTGGTGACGGTGTTGTGCATGGCATAGTCATGATATTCCCAGAATTTGTTTTGATCGTTCGCGCACAATACGGCTTGTCCAAGTTCAAATGGCGGATAGCTCCGGAAAATATATTTCACTTTCCCGGTTTTTATATAATTATCGTTAATTTTCGGAAATGTGTTTATGGCAAAGTTGACGCAGTGGCTGCAAAGATAGCTTCCGTATTCAATCACTGTCACAGGCGCGTCAGCATTGCCGAGATACGGCTCGGCAAAACTAATGGCAGTCGGGGTTTCGCTTTGAGCTTGGGTATCTTCGGTTTGCGGCAAGACTTGGGCAGTCGGGTCAGATTGGTTTGGTTTTTGAGAATAGAAAAAAGCGCCATATATTAAAAGGCCGGCTCCAGCCAAAGCGGCAATAACGTACACAAAATTTTTAAAATAGTTCTTTTGTTCCATTTAAGGGCGCTAGCCGTCTACTGTTTACTGTCTACGGCAACAAACGAAGCGGTAGCCGGTAAGCGGTAGCCGTTAGTTGTTTTAATAATTAAAATTTGACTTTTGGCGCTTCTTTCTCAGCTGGTTCTTCAATCTCAAAGAATTCCGATTTCGCGAATCCGAACGCGGAAGCAACTATGCTTGACGGAAAGATTTCTTGTTTGGTATTAAAATCCATGACATTTCCGTTATAAAATCGCCTAGCAGCCTGAATTTTGTTCTCCGTATCGGAAAGTTCTTCCTGCAGTTTGGAAAAGTTTTCGGAAGCGCGCAGTTGCGGGTAATTTTCCGATACTGCGAAAAGCGATTTCAGAGTTGAACTTAAAGCATTTTCGGCTTGTGCTTTTTCCGCTGCGCCGTTGGCGCTGATGGCTTTGGCTCTGGCCTCGGTGACATTTTCAAAAACTGTTTTTTCATGCCCCGCGTATCCTTTTACCGTTTCAATTAAATTCGGGATTAAGTCGTACCGCCGTTTGAGCTGGACATCAATATCCGACCAGGCTTCTTTAACCCGGTTTCTCAGGCGGACAAGCCCGTTATAAATGGCGATGAACCAGATAATAAGAATAGCAACGATAGTTAAGGTTATGATTAAGAAGGTAGTCATCTGTATTATGTATTATGCAGTATGTATTATGTATTAAAAAGTTTGATACACGATACGTTATACTTGATACAAATTAATAGCGTGAATAATAATCCTGAGTTATTTTATCATTTTTTATTTAAGCCTCCAAGTTTGGATTAAGTGTACTTATCCGCAACCTTGCTTGCGGCATATGATTCCGGCTTGGTGCGGGCGTGGAAGCCGAATCCGTTTACCATGCCGACGATTTCTTTAATCATTTCACGGGTCGGCCCGTCTTGTCCGATGTCAACGTGAATTTCCAGTTCGTATTGGGGCATCGCGTTGTTTGAGCCCGGTCTTCCAGATTTTTTTTGCCGGCTCGGGCGGGAATTATTTTTTTCATTCTGGAGGTAATTATTCAATGAATTAAGAAGTTTTTGCGCGGTTGCCAGAGACAGGTTTGTTTCTTCGTAGATTTTTTGCCGCAGGGTGTAAATATTATCTTTCGTTTCTTTGCGCCAGAAATATCTTCCTCCCATGCCCAGGCGGTGGATAACGATCGCGGTGATAAAATCAACTTTATGGGTATTTTCAAGATTATTGGTCCGTGAGTCGCTGCCGATGATGACTTGGTATTTTTCTTTTGGAGCATCTTCCATATAATCGGCAAGGCTGTAGACAACTTCCGTGAAGCTGGTTTTTCCATGAGTCGGGCTATTGAATTTTGGTTCGTTTTGCTGTTCCATCTTTTGTAATTCTATCACTGTTTGGGAACGCAAGCAAGAAAGAGTTTTATTCGCGAAATTGGTTTTTAAGATCAATTAGGGACTGAGTCCCTTTTAAAGGGACTCAGTCCCTGTTAGATCTTTAGAGTTTTCCAGCGAAAAAAAAGGAGCGGTGGCTCCTTGCTTTTTAGGGATTGCAGTAGGGATAACGGCGATAGTATTTGTAGTAATAGGCGCGAGGACTGCAATCGGGATAAGTGTAGGCGGTTGTGTCGCGGCGGTAATAGTAGTAGTAAGTTCCCGGATACTGCGCGACCGGCAAACGGTAATAGCCCTGAGGGTAATTGCTATAGTAACCGTATGGCGATTGATAAACGGGTGGGCTGCTATATCCGTAACCGGGATAGCCTCGGTAGCCGTAAGGGCCGAGTTCCGTGGAAGCTTCCAAAAAACCCGCCGCCGCTCCGATTGCCGCTCCACTGGCTGCTCCCGGCCCCCCGCTGACAACAGATCCGATCGCCGCGCCGAGTCCAGCGCCTCCAATTGTTTGCCTCGCCACATATCCTTCCGGACCGCATCCAGCGCCGAAAGACAGGAAAATTGCCGTTATTAATAAAACGCGCAAATGATTCATGATTCCCCCTGAGGAATTTCAGGAATTTTTTAACATAATTTTAACTGATAAAAATGAAACGAGGGTTAATTTGGAAAAGTGGATAAGTATTATTGACTTCAAATTATACTTATGCTACATATTATTAAGATACTATTAAGCCGAGTTTGGCGTTTTTGCCAGCCGGCAAGCACACTACAAGGAGAGAGACGATGAGGAAAAATTTGGTTAGGATGGGTTTTGCATGGGCCATCATGCTGGTGTTTCTGTTAGTGGCGTTGCCGGTCATGGCGGCGCCCGCGGACGGCGACTACGACGCGGCCATTGCGGCTTGCCGGTCCTACGATAAGCAGATGGCGCGGAATCGGGCTATTGAAGCGGCTTTGACTGCCCAAATGCAGGCTCGGGCCCAGATGCGCGCGGCGTCTGCCCTGGCGGAAAAGACCTGCTTGAAAGTAACTGCGCCAACGCAGGTGGTGGCTACGACGACGGTCAGCGAAATGGCGGGAAATGCTTTGGGCAAGGCCCTTTTTATGGTGGTTCGCCCCGTGGCAATGGGCGGTATGTATCTGTCTAAGTTTGTTACCGGCCTGTCCAAAGGCGACCTGAAGGCTCCTGCGCAGGCGGTATTTTTGACAGCGGTGAGCCCCCTTAATTTGGCAGTCGCCACCGCTGGCGACGTAGCAACCTTGACGGATAAGAAATCGCCCTATGGCCCTATCGGTCCGGAGGCCATCTCGCCCCCATTTTAAAGCTACCGTGCCCAGCTCAACAGGAACTTATTGTTAACGGATAAACCGTTACATGCTTTTTCTCCGCGACCTCCGCGGATTGATTCAGGAGGATTCCTGAAGGGCAAAAAAGAAATAAAGGGGCGGGTTTCCGCCCCTGTATCATTTTTAAATGATTCAAACAGCGTTTATACGCTGTATTTTTTTACGAAATCTGGACAAATGATAAAAAATATGTTAATATTAAATTAATAAAGTAATTTTAATTAAGCATATTTCATATAGCGGGTTTGGAGGTTTTCATGAGGCAAGGGAAGTTGCGCATTGGCGCTGTGGTTAATGTTTTATTGATTGCCGCCAGTTTAGGTGTTGCTGGTTGTACACAGAGCAGGTTCGGGAATATAGTTGTTGGCGCTTCGGGGGGCGCGGCTGCCGGAGCTGGCTTGGGCGCTATTGCCGGGGTTCCGTCTGGAAACGCGGCGAAAGGCGCAGGCGTTGGCGCCATTGCGGGAGCGATTATCGGCGGTTTGATTGGCGCAAGCCAACCGGTTGCTCCGCCTGTTCAGGCTTACAATTATCAGTACCAGCCGTGGCGAGAGGGAAACGTTTGGTGTTGCCGCGATCAAGCTGGCCGGCAAATGTGGTATTCAGGCCAGCAATGGTCATATACTCCCCCTTCCTCCTGTGGGCAATATTAGAAGCAGAGCCTCGTTTCGGGGCTTTTTTTTATTTGGGTTATAATTTTATTTGGCGCGGCGCTTAAGGAGTCCAATTCCTTTTTAAAGAATTGGACTCCTTAATTTTTTGGCGATTGAATATATTCGCATTTGCGTTTTCATGAAGTTCTGTGATATAAAAAATTAAGAGGAGGGCTTGAGATGATTTCTATTAAGGATTTGTTATCCTATATAAAGTCGCTTTCGGCTGATGCCATGGACGCGTTATTGCTTGCTATGCCAAGCGGTGTCCGGCCCGAGGAAGGGTTAATAAAGTTTTTTGAAAAATTGTCGATTAATTGGGCCATGGTTGGCAAGCGGGTAAAGGATATTGAGGGTCGCGTATTTCCACCCATCGCGCTGGGCACCCCAGACTTGCTTGTTGTTGGCTCAGTTTTAGCTTATTTGAAAATCGGTTGAAAAGGATGTCCAATGGAAAAACTTTTCATATTCTACTGGCGCCTTTTCGCGCAAAAGGCTTCACCCCGGCGGATATCCGCCGTTTTTTTATTGTTCGCTTGCTTGTCGCGCGGTGAAAAAAAGTCCGCTTGGGAAAAGCGGATGAAAATTTAAAAATTCGGTATACGCGTTAACTTCGTTTTATTTTTTGCGCGCCAATGAGATTTTTGCGTTTTTTATTATTTACTATTTTCGACGATCTTGGAAGATATTAACTGAGGCGCAAGAAGAAATTTTTAGTGGTCATTTTTGGCAGTTGGCGCAAAAATGCGTGCCGCGGCCGTGAAGCTTAATTTTGGAAATTGGCGTTTTACATTTTGGGCATGGCAGTTTCTCTCGCCCATATACTTTTAATTTCAGATGATACTCCCCCGCCTTGCCGTGTGAATCTCGGTAGTCGCTAATGGATGAACCGCGGTATTTGACCGCGTCAGTGAGAATTTTTTTGATGCCCGTGAATAATTTTTTAATTTCTATTTTTGAAAGCGAAAATATTTTTCGGACTGGCATAATTCCGGCGAAAAATAGAATTTCATCAGCGTAGATATTGCCAATGCCGGCAATGTTTTTTTGATCCATCAAAAATTGTTTAGCTTTTTGATTTGGCCTATTGGAGATAATTTCTGCTAACTTTTTCTCGGTAAAAACCGATTCAAGCGGCTCTGGCCCATATTCTTGCGAGAGTATTTTGTCTAAATCTTCGGTTGGCATGAGTTTTGCATAGCCGAATTTGCGGATATCGCTGTGAACCAGCTGTCCGCCGCCGCTAAAAGAATATATGACTTGCGCGTGTTTATTAATAATTAGTGAAGGTCCGTTCTGCGTTGAATTTCGCGAAAAAGAAAGCCGCCCGGTCATTTTGAGATGGCACATTATGCTGAAATTGTTTGAAATATCCAGAATTAATAATTTCGCCCGCCGCCTGATATTTTTGATTTTCGCGCCGATAATCGTTTTTTTAAATTTTTTCGCATCCATGCCAATAAAGCGCGGGTATAATACCTCAGCGCTCTTTATTGTTTTTCCGGCAATAGATTTTTGCAATTGCCGTTTAATTGTTTCAACTTCAGGCAGTTCAGGCATAAGCTCGTTAAAGCAGGTTAATTAAGGGTTATAGAACAATTTTATACAATTATCCAAATCGCCTATTAGGTTCATTTTGAGGGCGCTGGCAGGGTTAGTCCAGATAAAAGATTTGTGTTCACCCGGATTAATTTTTACTTCGGGCAATGCGTCAGGTTGCAGGTGGAAAATATGGTAAACAAAATCGTAATCTGGGAATTTCACGAATATTTTTTTGAAATAATTTAATTCACCGGGTTTGGCGGAGTATCCCGTTTCTTCATTTAATTCCCGCGCCATTGCATCGGCTGCGGTTTCGCCTTTTTCTTTTTTGCCGCTTGGTATGCCCCATGTATTGCCTTCGGGCTTATGATTTTGGCGGCGCAGCAAGATAATTTTTCCGCCGTGTTCAAGAAAGCAGCCAACTCCTTCAAATTTCGGGCTGAATTTGTCCGGCGGGGTTTGATGTATCATTTTTTTTATCGGCTGGGGCATCGGACAGATGATATTCTCCGGCCGCAAGATTATATATGCTCGCGAAGAGGGCGCCGGCAATATATCCAGTTATAAATCCGACCGCCAAAAACAGCAGAACATTTCCCCAGGTGACAGTCGCGACAATAGCGGTGATTTTTATTAATGTTAGTTGAGCGATGAAATTCAGCGCGGTGGCCGGCGAAATAATTGCCAGTGATAAAAAGAGCAGGTCCCAAATTACGAAAAAAATCGCGGTGGCCAGGCCAAAAGCGCTGATATTTAGTTTTGACATAGGCTTAACGGTTCACGGCGGTTGTTTTCGCAGCCGCGCGGTTAAAAAGAGATTGGCTGGCGCGAATTGCTAAAAACAAAAACCGCGAATAGTTTGTTATTTGCCGCTGGGCAATAATAATTCTTTGGCGAATATTATAAGAGTTTCAAAAGAATTTTTATCCGGGGAAACGGTTGTGATTTTGCCCGTCTGGTTTATGAAAAAGTGCGAGGGAGTTCCGGCTATTTTGTATTTCCCAGAGACTGTTCCGTCGGAATCAAGCAGTATGGGAAAATTAATATTTTCTTTTTCCTGGTAATCTTTAACTGTTTTTGCGGAATCCTTAAAGACAACACCCAGGACGGCTATTTTTCCACGGTAGGTATCGGCAAATTTTTTTAAATCTTCAAGTTCAGCGGCGCAGTATTGGCAGTTAGTTGACCAGAATACAAGAAGGATGTTTTGCCCCTTGAAATCGTTTAAGCTTATTTCAATGCCATTTGTTGTTTGGAGGGAAAACACTGGCGCGAAAAATCCGGCTATCGGAGCAGAATCGCCTGTTTGTGGCGGCGGATTTTCCGCTGTTTCCGCGTTTTTGCCGTTCCAATAGATTCCACCGGCAATGAGGATTCCAGCGGCTAGAATAGCCAAAGGAATCAGATAAAAATTTGATGAATTGCCGAAGAGTACTTGAAGGACGTTTTTTATTTCCGAACGCGCGCGCCTAATGGCGGAAGCGGAGGAAAGGTTTATTTTGTTATTTTCCATTTCCATTTAGTTTTATTGATTTTCTGATGAGCGCTTCGGATAAAAAGAATATAATTAAAATAATAATGAAAAAAATTCCAATATCTTTAATATAATGGCGGACAACGCGGAAACTATGCCCTAAAAAGTATCCGAGTCCGAGCAGAATCGCCGCCCAGATAAAGATAGTCAGAATATTTATTTTCAAAAACCTTCGGAAATCCATTTTTGACGTACCCACGGCGATAATCGCGATGTGGTTGAGTCCGTAGATAAACTTTGAGAAAAAAATAGTTTTGCGCGGGTTGTTTTTAAGGCGGGTTTCTATTTTTTGCATGGTTCCAGGGCCGATTAGCAAGAACTTGCCGCACTTCAAAATGAATTTCTCTCCATATTTTTTGCCTATTTTATACAAGATAATATCCCGCAGGATGGCGCCTGACAATAGAGTGGGAATGGCATAGAATGGGTTCAGATAGCGGAGTTTTATCAAAAAACCGGTGGTTAAAAGCGTCGCGTCTCCGCCTTCAATGAACATTAGAAGAAAAATAAGGGAGTAAATAAAAAAACCGATGGGAGCGCCGGCGCCGACGGCCGCTAAAAGCTGTAATTTGTCTGGGTGGAATCTGTGCATGAGCGATTATTTAAATATGCCATCAGCGCATTCTTGTTTGACAGCGTTTAAAATTTTATTTTCATTAATTGTCAGAATTTTTCTGTTTTTCATTATGGCCTTGCCATTGATGATAGTGGTTTTGACATCGCTTCCTTTGCCCGCGTAAACCAGGTTTGAAACTAAATTATGTTCCGGCGAAAGATGCGGCTGGTTGCAGTCTAGAATTATTATATCAGCTTTTTTGCCGGTTTCAATGGAGCCGATTTCTTTTTCCATGCCTAAAGCGCGCGCTCCGTTTATGGTTGCCATATCAAAAATAGTTTGCGCGTCGGCTGCGATTGGATTTTTTTCAGTACTTTTATGCAGGAGCGCGGCAATTTTCATCTCTGAAAACATGTCCAGTGAATTGTTTGAGCATGCTCCGTCAGTTCCCAGGCAAATATTTATGCCAGCTTTTACTAATTTGGAAAACGGCATAACCCCGGAGGCCAGTTTCATGTTGGACGCCGGGCAATGGACAATGTTAACTTTGGCTTTTGCCAGCAGGTTTATGTCGCTGCCGCTTAAATGGCAGCAATGCGCGGCCAGGGA
>Ga0265296_1005381_pt1 | contig 10558 bp, 5 predicted proteins | sample MunlanPumphouse1_FD_189073 | JGI IMG/M metagenome (GOLD analysis project Ga0265296, IMG submission 189073) | Groundwater microbial communities from a municipal landfill in Southern Ontario, Canada - Pumphouse #1 | ecosystem: Environmental > Aquatic > Deep subsurface > Groundwater | place: Canada...
GGCGCTGGTGCTGGGTGCCTGGCGCGTGATGCAGGGCGAGATGAGTGTCGAGGCGCTGTTGATTGTGCTGATGGCGGGCACGGAGATCTTCCGACCGCTGCGCGATCTGCGCAGCGTGCTGCACAAGGGCATGCTGGGGCAGTCGGCCGCACACAATGTGCATGCGTTGATGGATGCAGAAGTGAGCGTGCCCCGCGCGGGCCACGAGCCCGCAAAGGACCTGACCCCGACGATCGAGTTCGACGCGGTGTCGTTTTCCTATCCGGGTGGGCGCATGGCGCACAACGGGTTGTCGTTCAAGGTGGCAGCCGGCGAACGTGTCGGTGTGGTGGGCCCCAGCGGCGCGGGCAAGTCATCGCTGATCCGACTGCTGTTGCGTCAGCACGATCCGCAAAGCGGCACGGTACGCATCGGCGGACGCGACGTGCGCGACTTGCTGCCCGAGGATGTGCTGTCGCACCTGGCCATCGTCTCGCAGGACACGACGCTGTTCTATGGCACGGTGCAGTCGAACCTGCGCCTGGGCAAGCCTGATGCCAGCGACGACGACATGGTTGCCGCCGCGCGCGCCGCCAATGCGCACGATTTCATCATGGCGCTGCCACACGGATATGACACGGCGATCGGCGAGCGTGGCGTGCAGTTGTCGGGCGGGCAGCGGCAGCGCCTGGCGATTGCCCGCGCACTGTTGCGTGATGCGCCCATCCTGATTCTGGATGAAGCGCTGTCGTCGGTCGACGCCGAGAACGAGTCCCTGATTCAACAGGCACTGGACCGTTTGATGGTCGGACGCACGACGCTGATCCTGGCGCATCGTCTGGCCAGCGTCGTAGGCGCCGATCGAACGCTGGTGCTCTCGGGCGGACAGGTGGTGGAAGAAGGCGACCACTCGACCCTGATGGTTAGGCGCGGCATGTATTACGAGCTGATGCACGAACAGGCCGAGGGCAGTGAAGATACGGCGGCGGCAAGCGCCCGCCTGGCAGGATCAAATGAGCACCAGCCAGATGCTGATGCACACGTCGACACGCCAGCCGAAGCGTTGTCTCATGGAACGCCCGACCACTCGACATCGAATCCTTCCGTGGCGCTCGACGCCGACGCAAGCTCGGCCCCCGAACCACGCGATCTGGATGCGGACGCCGCACACGTCAGCTGGCAAGCCACGCTGGGCACCCTGCTCCGTTTCGTGGCCCCCTGGCGCGGCACGCTGGTCGCCACGATCGTGCTCGGTGTGGCGCGGGTCGTGGCCTTCATCGGCGTGGGTGTGCTGAGCGCACTGATTGTGGCCAGCGTGCGTGCTGGCAATGACCCCACCTGGCTGATCGCAGCAGTGTTGATCACCGCCCCGCTGGCCGCCCTGTTTCACTGGCTGGAGTCGTGGCTGGCGCATGCCATGGCCTATCGCCTGTTGGGCGATATGCGGGTGAATCTGTTCGACAAGCTCGAACGGTTGGCACCGGCCTATCTGATGCAGCGGCGCTCGGGCGATCTGGTAGCGCTTTCCACGCAGGACGTGGAGATGGTGGAGTACTTCTATGCCCACACGGTGGCACCGGCCATTGTGTCGGTACTGGTGCCGCTGACCGTGCTGCTCGCGCTCAGCTTTTATTCCTGGCCGCTTGCCCTGGTGCTGCTGCCCTTCCTGGGCTATGCCTTGCTCTCGCCGCTGCGTGGCAGGCGTCGCATCGATGCGCTGGGTGGCGAAGCTCGACGGGCGCTGGGCGAGCTGAGCTCGCATGTGACCGACACGATTCAGGGCCTGGGTGAACTGGTTGCACTGCAGGCCACAGGACGACGCCGTACCGAGTTCGTGGCGCTGGCGCACGGCTATGGCGAACGTCGTCTGACACTGCAGAAGGATCTGTCGCTGCAGAATGCCCTGTTCGAAATCGCAACGGGCTGGGGTGGCCTGGCCGTTGCAGCCGTGGGCGCGCAGCAGGTCGCCGCCGGCGTGCTGCCCGCCACCGTATTGCCGCTGCTGGTGCTGATTGCGATTGCGACCTTTCTGCCTGTGTCTGAAATCTCGCAAGTGAGCCGTCAACTGGCCGATACCATCGCCGCCACACGACGGCTGCACGTGGTGAGCAATGAGCCCGAGCCCATCGTGGATGGCACCAAACGCCTTCCCGCCCCCACTGCCGGGTCGTCCATCGCGTTCCAGGACGTGACGTTCAATTACCCCGGGCGCGCCACCCCTGCGCTATCTGAGGTCAATTTGACTGTGCCAGCCGGATCGACGGTCGCGCTGGTGGGCCCCTCTGGTGCAGGCAAGAGCACGCTGGCGGCCCTGCTGCTGCGTTTCTGGGATCCCGTGCAGGGGCAGGTGACCATCGACGGCGTGCCTGCGCCTGTGCTGGAGCTGGATGCGCTACGGGCGCGTGTGGCCATGGTGACGCAGGACACGTACCTGTTCAACGACACCCTGCAGGCGAATATTCGACTCGCCCGGCCCGATGCCAGCGACGAAGACTTGCGCGTGGCGCTTGAGCAGGCGGCATTGACGGCGTTCGTCGATCAATTGCCCGAAGGCCTGAACACGCGTGTGGGCGAGCGCGGCGTGCAGCTCTCGGGCGGTCAGCGCCAGCGCATTGCCATTGCACGCGCTTTCCTCAAGAACGCGCCGGTGCTGCTGCTGGACGAAGCGACTTCGCACCTGGATACCTTGAGCGAGTGGCAGGTGCGTCATGCATTGACCGACCTGATGAAGGGCCGCACGACGCTGATCATCGCGCACCGTCTGGCGACCATCAAGAATGCCGACATCATCTTCGTGCTGAAGGCAGGGCGATTGGTGGAGCAAGGCAGCCACGATGCGCTGATGGCGCGCAATGGCGTATATGCGGAACTGGCGCGCATGCAATCGCAGAGCTGAGAACGTTGCGACACCATCCTGTCGCTATGCCGCGCAACAGAAAGGCCCGCTGCAACGGCGTCGCAGCGGGCCTTGCGCTATAGAAACCTGCACGTCAGTCCAGCCGCCCTTCCTCCACGCCGTGGCAGGCCACCACATTCAATCCCGCTACGATCGACTTGGGCGGTTCGACCCGACAGCGATCGTTGGCGTGCGGGCAACGCGGGTGGAAAGTACAGCCCGACGGCGGATTCAGCGGATTCGGCACCTCACCCGCCACACGGGTGCGCGCGCGCCCTTCCCCATGCATGTCGGGAATGGCTTCGAGCAGCATACGGGTGTAGGGGTGACGTGGCCGTTCGAACAGGGCATCACGTGGGGCAACCTCCACGATGCGCCCCAGATACATCACAGCCACGCGATCGGCCACGTGATGCACCACCGCCAGGTTGTGCGAGATGAACACGTAGGTCAGACCCAGGGAACGTTGCAGGTCTTTCATCAGGTTCAGCACCTGCGCCTGCACCGAGACATCCAGTGCAGAGGTGGGTTCGTCGCACACCAGCAGATCCGGTTGCACCGCCAGAGCGCGTGCGATCGAAATGCGCTGGCGCTGACCGCCCGAGAACTGATGTGGGTAGCGCTGCTGATCGGCGGGATCGAGGCCGACCTGCTTGAGCAATTCGGAGACGCGCGCCACACGCTCGCCAGGTGTCATTTTTGTGTGGGTGAGCAGCGGCTCGGCGATGATGCGACCCACACGCCAGCGCGGATTCAGGCTGGCATAGGGATCCTGAAAAATCATCTGCAACCGGCGGCGAATGTCGCGCCCGCCCGGCTTGTTCATGTTCTCCAGCGGCTGGCCATCGAACAGAATGGTGCCGCGTGTCAGGCCATACAGGCCAACCAGCATGCGCGCGACGGTGGATTTGCCACAGCCCGACTCGCCCACCAGCGCAAAGGTTTCGCCCCGCGCAATATCGAAACTCACGCCATCGACCGCACGCAGATCGATGCGCGGGCGCCGCGCCAGCACACGTTCGAGCCACGGCGGGGACACATCGAACCAACGTGCTGCATCTTCGACGCGCACCAGGGGATGCGCAACCGCTGCCGTGCCTATCGGGCCATGATCTGCGGGCGCAGGCGCGTCTGTCGCGCGCACCACGGTGGGGTCGGCTACTACCGCTGCGACGTCATCTGACGTCGGGTCCAGAACGATCGGCTTTTCGCTCATGCCGTGACCTCCTGGTCGTGCAGCCAACAGGCTGCTTGCGTGGGCCCGGCGGGCAATAGTTCGGGACGCTCGCGTGTACATCGCTCCATGCGTTGACTGCACCGCGGATTGAACGCACAGCCCGGCGGAATGGCGGTCAGTCGCGGCATGCTGCCATCGATCTGCACCAGGCGCTGCACATGCCGATCAAGTGTGGGGATGGATCCCATCAGCCCTGCCGAGTAAGGGTGCGCAGGATGATGAATGACTTGCGAGACCGGCCCGATTTCCACCACGCGGCCAGCGTACATGACGGCCACGCGATCGGCGGTTTCTGCAATGACGCCCATATCATGCGTAATCAGCATGACCGAGGCACCATGCTCGCGACAGAGCTTCTTGAGCAGCTCGATGATCTGCGCCTGGATCGATACGTCCAGCGCCGTGGTGGGTTCATCGGCCACGATCAGCTTGGGCTCGGCTGCCAGGGCCAGGGCGATGACGACCCGCTGGCGCATGCCACCGGAGAACTGATGCGGGTAGTGATCGATGCGCTCGCGCGCCGCCGGAATGCCGGTGGAAGCCAGCAATTCGACAGCACGGTTGCGTGCCTGGGCCCAGGTCATGGGCAGGTGCGTGACGATGGTTTCGGCAAGCTGATGGCCCACCGTGTACAGCGGATTGAGCGAGGTCAGCGGGTCCTGAAAGACCGCGCCAATTTCACGCCCACGCACCCGGCGCATTTCGTCATCGGAAAGATTGTCGATGCGACGTCCGGCCAGCAGGATTTCGCCCGATGCGACACGCCCGGGGGGCTCGAGCAGGCCGATGATGGAGGCCCCGGTGAGCGACTTACCCGCACCGGATTCACCCACCACGCCCAGCACTTCGCCGGCACCGATGGAGAAGGACACGTCGTTCAGGGCACGCAGGGTGCCCCGACGTGAGGGAAACTCAACGCAAAGATTGCGGACTTCCAGCAATGGAGCGGTGGACATATCAATTCAGCCTGGGGTTGAGTGCGTCGCGAAGCCAATCGCCCAGCAGGTTCACGGACAACACCAGCAATACCAGCGCCAGCCCGGGGAAGATGGTGATCCACCACTCGCCCGAAAACAGGAAGTCGTTACCGATACGAATGAGGGTACCCAGCGAGGGTGACGTGGACGGCACGCCTACGCCCAGGAACGACAGCGTTGCCTCGGTGATGATGGCCGTGGCCAGGTGTACGGTCGCCAGCACCAGCACCGGGCCCATGACATTGGGCAGCACGTGGCGAAACATGATGACCGTTGACGACACACCGATCACGCGTGCGGCCTGCACATATTCCCGACCTTTTTCGACCATGGTCGAGCCACGTACCGTGCGTGCATATTGCGGCCAGCCTGCCAGCGAGATTGCGCCCACCAGCACCGGAAAGGCGATGACCTCGTGCAGTTCACGCGGCACGGCGGCACGCGCCACGCCGTCGATCAGCAGGGCGATCAGAATGGCAGGAAACGACAACTGCACATCGGCGATACGCATGATGAAGGCATCGGTGCGACCGCCGGCGTAGCCCGCCAGCAGACCCAGGCCGATGCCCACGATCATGGACAAGGCGACTGAGGCCAGGCCGATCAGCAGCGAGACGCGGGTGCCATACAGAATGCCCGAGAGCAGATCGCGCCCCTGGCTGTCGGTGCCCAGCAGGTAGTTGGTCGACCCATTCTCCGACCAGACCGGTGGCAAAAGCGCATCCAGCAACTCGATGGACGCCAGATCGAAGGGGTTGTGCGGCGCGACCCAGGCCGCGCCAAAGGAGCCGATCAGAAAGGCGATGAGCATGACGGTGGCAACCATGGCCACTGGCGTGTGACGCCAGGACCAGGCCAGATCGCTGTCCCACCAGCGTTTGATGGTGTTCATCAGTGACCTCCCGTGCCGCGCGAGACGGCCATGCGCAATCGGGGATCGACCACGAAATACAACAGATCAACGATCAGGTTGATCACCACGAACACCAGTGCGATCAAACAGAGATAGGCGGCCATGACGGGCACATCGGCAAATTGCACGGCCTGGATGAAGAGCAGCCCCATGCCCGGCCATTGGAATACGGTTTCGGTGACGATGGCGAACGCGATGATGCCGCCCAACTGCAGACCGGTGATGGTGATCACCGGCACCAGCGTGTTCTTCAGCGCATGACCAAAATGAATGGCACGACGCTTCAGACCGCGGGCACGCGCGAACTTGATGTAGTCCGAACGCAGCACTTCCATCATTTCAGAGCGCACCAGTCGCAGCACCAGCGTGAGCTGAAACAGCGATAGCGTGATGGCAGGCAGGATGAGATGCTTCCAGCCATTGGCCGTGAGCAGGCCCGTACTCCACCAGCCGAGCTGCACGGTCTCACCTCGCCCGTAACTGGGCAGCCACCCCAGGCCGACCGAGAACACCAGAATCAGCAAAATACCGATCAGGAAGGTCGGCAGCGACACCCCCAGGAGAGACACTGCAAGCACCAGTTGGGATAGCGCGCTATTGCGCTTGAGCGCCGTGTAGACGCCCAGGGGCACCCCTATGAACAGCGCGATGAGTGCGGCGGCGAAAGACAATTCCAGTGTGGCCGGCAGGCGTGACTTGAGCAGGTCGGAGACCTTTTCGCTTTGACGCAGCGAGATGCCGAAGTCGCCCTGGACGGCGTTGCCGACGAACTTCGCGAACTGCACGGGTGCCGGGGCATTTAACCCAAGACGCTCGCGCAATTCGGCCCGTTCGGCGTCTGTGCCGTCCTGACCCAACATGATGGTGACCGGGTCACCGACGTACTGAAACAGCACAAAAGCAAGCAGGGCGACCGTGAGCATAACGGCCGCCGCCTGCAGGAGACGGCGGAGAATAAAGGCAAACACGTCAGTCGATCTTCACCCATTCCGCGACCAGACGGTTGTCTGCGCGGTGAACCACATTCACGTTCTTGCCCATGGCCCAGGGGATGACCTGGTCGTGCAGCGGAATGTGGCCGAACTCGTTGGCGTGGATGGTCAATACCTTGTGAATGCCGGCGTCACGCTTGGCGACATCGGTTTCGACCTTGATGGCATCGATCAGCGCATCGACTTCCTTGTTCTCGTAGTCACCCAGGTTGTATGAACCATCGGCGCCTTCGCCCTTGCTGCGGATCAGGCTTTGCAGCGAATACATGGCGTCGAATGTGGGCACGCCCCAGCCGAACAGATAGACGCTGGTGTCCCGTGACTGCACCTTGGGGAAGTAGGTGGCGCGCGGCATGGCGTTCAGCGATGCCTTCACCCCGGCTTTGGCCCACATGCCCACGATGGCCTGGCAGATGGCCTCATCGTTGATGTAGCGATTGTTCGGGCAATCCAGGGTGAACTGCAGCGTGTCGGCGTAGCCTGCTTCCTTGAGCAATGTGCGGGCGCGTTCCAGGTTGTAAGGCTTGCGCTTGTGCAGTTCTTCGGTCCAGCCATGCACCTGAGGCGCGATCATGGTGCCGGTGGGCGCCGACAGACCCCGCATCACGGCGCGTTTGATCGCGTCGGTATCGATGGCGAGGTAAAGCGCTTCGCGCACGCGGACATCGGCAAACGGGTTCTTGCCCTTGATGTTCGAATACAGCAGTTCGGGACGCTTCTGGTCCATGCCGATGTAAATGGTGCGGTACTCGTTGCCTTCGACGACCTTGGCCTGCTTGCGCAGACGGTCCAGATCCTGGGCCGATGGGTCAAGCACGAAGTCGATTTCGCCGGACAGCAAGGCAGCCGTGCGGGTGGCATTCTGCTTGATCGGGGTGTAGGTCATCTCGGTGACGTTGCCGACCCGCTTGCTTTGATTCCACCACTCCTTGTTTTCAACGAAAACCGTGCGCACGTCCACTTCACGCGTCTTCAGCACGAAAGGCCCCGTGCCGTTGGCATTGCGTGCGGCAAACGTTTCTTCTTTCTTGACGTAATCCTGGGGCAGCGCGACGTTGTTCTTTTCCGACCAGGCCTTGTTCATGATGAACACGAAGGGCAGCTGGTTCAGTAGCACGGGATTGGGGCCGCTCAGCTCGATCTGCACGTTGAAGTCGTCGACCTTGCGAACGTCCTTGATGCCGGTGGTGTAGGCCTTGTAATTGGACGTGGGCGCCATGGCGCGCTTGATGGAGAAGACCACATCGTCGGCGGTGAATGGTGCGCCGTCATGGAACTTCACGCCTTCGCGCAACTTGAAGCTATAAAGAGTGGGGCTCTCGGCCTTCCATTCGGTGGCCAGGCGCGGAATGACCTTGAAATTCTCGTCGTAACCCAACAGGGTTTCGTAGATGTAGCTGTTTGCACCAATGGTCAATCCTTCGTTCTGCGCATGAGGATCGAACGTCAGGATGTCGCCCTGGCTGGCCCACTTGAAGGGTTTGGCAGAGACCATGGAGGGAGCAGCCAGTGCGGCTGCCAGACTAACTGCAAGAAGGGTTGCACGTAACATGTAAGGTCTCCTGACTACGGGCTGAACAGTGGCAGGCCGCATGATGCAGGAGTGCACCATCGCAGGTCAATGGGCGTTAACCCCGGCGGAAACCCTAATGCCTGTGGTGACCCTTGATCTGTCTATATATTCATAAAAAAACGATAGATCGACCCCGAATAATTCAAACAGCGTTTGAACGGAAAACAGCCGTATATGGCGCTCTCCGTCAGTTTCGAGCAAGCAAACCAGTGATCTGATCATGCAGGCGATCGAGTGCGCCTGCGGGATCCACCCACCAGTCGCTGGACCACACCCGCAGCAGTTGCCACCCCAATCCCTCCAGCACAGCCGCGCGGACCTGATCACGGTCGCGGGCTGTGGCGGCATCGCGATAACTCGGTCCATCGCATTCGATACCCGCCAGGTACACATGGGGTTGATCGGGATGCACGACACCCAGATTGACCCGGAAGCGCGACACGCCCACCTGCGGCACCACCGTCCACCCCTTCTCGCGCAACCCGCGCGCCACCGCTTCCTCGAACATGGACCCATAGGTCAGGCTGTCGGTACGCGTGGTGTCGGCCAGCACGCCCGGCCCGTGCTGGGCGTAGGCGATGAATTGCTTCAGGTCGCGCACGGCACGCGCGCTGGTTCGGTTCAGGTCGATCATGATGGGATCGAAGGACGAGAACACCAGCATCTCGCGACGCGCGCGGGTGATGGCCACGTTCAGACGGCGCCATCCGCCCTCTTTGTTCAAAGGCCCGAAGTTCATGGACATCGTCTGTTCATTGGCGGCCGTCGGGCCATAGCCGATGCCCAGCAGAATGACGTCACGCTCGTCGCCTTGTACCGTCTCCAGGTTCTTGACCACCACCGGCTCGCGCCTGTCATCCTGAAAGAACACTTCGATCTCGGGATGCGCCTGTCGGGCCTGATCGAGCAGGTCGGCCACCAGCGTCTGCTGTTCACTGTTCAGCGTAATGATGCCGATGGAATGACCTGCCGCAACGAATGCAGGATCGGTCAGCCGCGCAACGGTTTCATCCACCATGGCTTGCGCTTCGATCACGTTGTTGCGCCCTTGCCCCTTGGCATAGACACCCGGCACGCGGCGCCATTGCACCGCGCTCTGACGGGTGACCGCGGCGGGGAATGTGATCAGCGCGCTGTCGTAGTAACGATGGTTGGAGAACGCGATGAGACTTTCGTGACGGCTGCGATAGTGCCAGTCGAGACTGCGGCTCACCACACCGGTAGCCAGGCACTGATCCAGGATGCTCTCCATATCCTCTTCGGTGTCGTCGTCTTCGGCACTGGCCGCACGATTGAAGAAGCTGGTCGGCGGCATCTGGCGCGGGTCGCCGGCGATCACCACCTGTTTGCCGCGCGCAATCGAACCAATCGCATCCCAAGGCGCAATCTGCGAGGCCTCATCGAAAATGACCAGATCGAACAGCGCCTGGCCTGGTGGCAGAAACTGTGCGATGGACAGCGGGCTCATCAGCATGCAGGGCGCCAACTGGTGCAGCGCGTCGCCCATTTCCAGCGCCAGCTGTCGAATCGGCTTATGACGACGCGACTTCTGCAATTCGTGTTTGAGCACGCCATAACCGGAACGCTTGGCCACATCGTTCTTGGGCGGAATGTCGGCACACAACCGCGCGCGGGTGTAGCGCACCGACAGCGCTGCGACAGTGTCGAGCAGCTCGCGATAACGCGCGATGTCGCTGGCATGTTCGGCCGATACGAAGTTGCGCAACAGGGGATCGGCATCCATGGCCATGGCCGCAAACCACCGGGCATAGCCGATCTCGAAAGCGTGTTGCGCGCGCGCTGCGAGTGCCTGACCTGCACGAGGCGGCTCGAGCACCGCCTGTGTCAGTGGCGAAAGCCCCAGGCCTTGCGCATCCTTTTCCGCGCGGCGCCAATCACACCAGGCCTTCAATTGGTGACGATGGGCGGACACCGCCTGCGCCCAGTCCAGTAATGCGGCTGGCCGCAAGTCAAGCGCTGCCGTCGCGGTC